>JAABUY010002537.1_pt1 | contig 21478 bp, 19 predicted proteins | sample 5560271 | NCBI WGS metagenome assembly JAABUY01 (sample SAMN10711886, study PRJNA513374) | rock metagenome | isolation source: Antarctica rocks | place: Antarctica: Victoria Land, University Valley | reverse complement strand
ACGTATGTAAATCGATCAGAAAATCGAAATCGATCAATTTACTGCGTTGCACAGATGTGTATGTATGCAAAAGCTGAGTCGTGTCTTTGCAATGACTGTGTGAATGTCATATATTAGTTGCAGCATATGCGCAGAAACGTTGCTGTCATTCTGTGTATATGAGCAAAGACTGTGTCATGTCTTTGCAGTGTATGTGCTTGCGATGCATGTAAATCGATCTGATAAAGCAAAAAATCGATCAATTTACTGCATCATGCAGACGTGTAGATGTGCAAAAGCTGAATCATGTCTTCGTAATATATGTATATATATCATATATGAGCTCAACATGTGAATAAAGCGCTGTTACTGCTCTGTGTGTGATTGCGCTGCATGTAAATCGGTCTGAAAATGCGAAAAATCAATCGATTTACTGCATCACATCTGTCTGTATGTGCACAAAAGCTGAGTCGTGCCTTCGCAATATATGTATATATGTTGTATATAAGCTGCAACATGTATGCAAAGATGTTGCTGTCATTCTGTGTATATGCGAGCTTCAATGTGTCGATGATCACGTTGTTATTGCTTCGCTTTTTGACTGTGTGTGAGCTTAACGCGTGAGTAAAGCGTTGTTACTGCTTTGTCGATGTTAATGAGATTGTTCAGCTCTTCTGACAAGCATAGCTTGCAGAAGATTTGTAGTCAGCATCTTGTACAAATAAATCTCGTTGTCGATCTAGTAAATCAAGTACATGCAGTATGAGACTGCAAAATTAAGTATGTGATCTTCATGCTTAGTTTAAACATTATTAAAGCATTTAATCATGTTTTACACATTAGACTTCTGCATACTCTGAGAATGAGAAGAACATTCAACTACATAGTTAACTGAACTTGTAGCTTTCTGAAAGATAGAGAGTCATCACTGACATTCAATGAATAAATCAGCGTAATGCAATGAGTAAATGCTGACATATCACAAAGATTTCTCATCTCATTGATTCTTTTTTTATTCTTCAACGTAAGTTTAATTGAAAAGTGCAAAGCATTAAAATCAAAATCGAAGTACTTGACTTTGTAAATGATATCAATATTCTGATCTATGATAAATTCACAGAATCAATCTGCAAAACATTAAGTAGAACATATGATGTCTGTACAACGTAAGCTCAAACACATGACATCACATTCACTTCAGAGAAGTATGAACTTACACATTTCATATAAAAGAAAAGATTCAACATGATGATCAATCTATGTATTAAAAACTCAATAATAAAGTCAAAGTTAAATGTACAAGTTCTTAAAGTTCAACTGAACATGAAACTATAATGAAATTTGCATCTTCATTAAAATGCTGATGCTTAGTCAACTTGAGACCTTCACTTAAGAAACTATATTCACAAAGATGAGACAAATATACTCAGCAGTAGTGAGATCAAGAATAATGTTTGAAGCATTAATATGACATCAACATGATAAAGAAGAAAAATTGTCAAGCACAGAATGACAACTAGAAGCTTTTCAAAATCAAGCGTTGCATCATGTAATAGACATCTTTCAAAAAGTAAACATTGAAACGCTGAAAGTTGAAATATATATGCTTTCACTTCATGTTCATCTAAACAAGTTACAGAATCAGACTACATTACACAGTTAAGTCAACGACAAAATGCAAGAAACTCAATGAGCATGCAAGATTATACATGCTCATCTGATAAAAACTAATCAGTTCATCTTTCACTCTTCAACTTTTAAAAAAATGATGTTTCTGAATGTTTCAATTCACAAAGAAGCAAAGATACAGTTTAAATGCAAATGACTCAATTCTTCAACGTTAATCTCAATGAATGAACATGCAATTACATAGTTTCACAAGAGTCAATAAGATTTTAAATAAGAAAACTACAAAAAACGCATTGCAAACATTAACATAACTTTCGCTTAAAGATCTCATTTATTCAAGAGATTAATAAGAATGTGTGATGATTTTTAGAAGATTGAAAGCACTTTTGCAACTCACATCAAAATCAAACGCATAAAGCTAAATGTTTATCTGCACTCAAGAAACGTTTCAAGCATGAATAGCTTTCAATGCAACTGCGAATGAAGTCATCAAATCATCAAGCATATTTTAATGCATTGCTCAAACTGAATGCATCTTCAATCAAATATGCTTCAAGACATTGACTTCATAAATTATCAAATCATCATTGCAATCATGAAGAGTCTTAAGATAACAGTGAGAATGATGATAAAAACGAAGCTTTTAAAGCAGTTCAAAGTGACAAGAGCACTCATTCTTTAACATGCAATCATTATGAACAAATTTGATACATAGTTTCAGCTTTATCGTTTTGACTGCATGTAGCAGTTGCATAGATAGCGAGCAATTTTCTATCTCAGAGAATTTTGTTCACTTGACACACATAGCATAGATTTCTTTCATGAGTTAATTTAATTGATGTCACAAGAATGTAAGAATTTATTATTATTATTATTAATATCATAAGCTAACTGTATATTAATATCAGACTGTATATGCATGTTTTTTCAATGAGTTTCAGACTTATTCTTTCAGAATTGCAATGTTTGCAAATCATAATCTTAAGCATTCAGCTTAATGTATGCAGTTATGAACATTTTTCTTCTTTACTTCTTTTATAAAATATGTCATTGAACATACTTCAATAAATCATCATCTTCAACAGAACTGTTAAATTGCATAGTCAATGATTATTCAAATGAAGATAATTTTCTCAGCTTGTTTGATCTTTTCAGCTTATTCAACTTTTTCAACTTTATTTTTTGATTAATTTTATTTATTTTCTTCTTCTTTTCTTACTTCTTCATTTTCTGCTTTTATCAATCAACAACAAGATTCATCTGTATATGATGTTAACTATGAATTTTTTGATTCTATTTTATATTTGAATAAAAGTCAGAAGAATCAAGAAATCTCAATTTAATGCAGTTTAAATGATGTTAAAACATTGCATGATCATGAAAGCTGTTATGCAGAGTTTTTATCTATGTGATAACACTTTTTCTAACAGTCACAATTAATTTACGAAGAAGATTAATGACATGTTGAAGTCAGTAAGAAATGAAAAGATACTACTAGTAGAAAAGTTGATTCAGATGATGAATCTGATATTGTGATTATAAGTGATTGAATAATTGAGAACTTGTTGACTGCATCAATATACTGAAACATTTTCATTCACATTGACAGTGTCATTCAGTAATTGATGAAAAGATACTAAATAAAATAGTTGATTCAGATAATGAGTCTTGAGTTCATGATTACATGTGATCAAAGAAGTAGTGACTCATCAACTGCGCTGATATATTAAAAAGACTCAAGTTCATCTTCTTTACTTAACAACAAGTTGTACATCTATCTACATCAAAAATTGAAAGTGCATGAGAATGATCAGAATTGTAGTGATTTCAAGCAGATTGTATTTTCTACTATTGATCAAAGCTAAGCATCAAACGACTGCAATCACATGTTTATATCAACAATTTATTCAATGTTTACATAACATAAGTTAAGAGCAGAATAAAGTTATTTAATACAATCACACTTTATTTTCTCATCATGTACATCTTTTTTTCATCACATATTTCTTTGCTCGATAAATGATAATCATCAAGCAAAAGAACATAGTTTTCAACATTATAATCACAAGCATCATGAATGCAAAGAAATCATCTTTAATCTTCATAATTTGTCAGAATCATATCTAGATGATACAATCAATGAAGATCAGAGTTGATAGTGCTTGATCTTTAGAGATAGCTATAACTGAATATTAAGAATACAGAAAAAGATTGATACAAAAGCTTCTATTTATGTAATGTTCAGAGACTGCGCTAGACTCGAAAGAAATGTGTTTGTGACACAAGAAGAATGTGATGTAGATGAACAAGATGTTGATGAAAAAAAAGAGTGTTGATGAAAGAAAAAGATGTTGAGAAAGAAAAAAGAGATTGAGTCATATCTGAGTCATATCTGAGTCAAACCTGATGCAAATTAATTAGAGCTTCAGTCTTGTTCAGTCTTATCAATCTTGATACATTCATAACATAATTAAGAATTGAAAATTGAAACATCATTGTATAGAATATTATCAATGAAGAGTAAAGTAAGAACGATGTGTTACAATAAACAACATAGATACTCATTAAAAGTTTACTTAAGCATCACATGCTGAATAGAAGCTATAAATTCATTATTTAATACATTGTTTCAATTTCATTATTTTGATAACGTGAAGTCACTGTGTAGTTGACGAGTGATTTTCTCTCTCAGAAAGTGTTGTTTATTCAATATACATAGCATAGTTTTTCTCATGAATTGAACTTAAATTAATGTCACAAAAGCATATGAATTACAATTACAATTACAATTCTGCTTTTATCACTGTTGCTTCTGCTGTTGTTTTAATTCTTTTAATGTCATTAAATTTATCAAATAATTAAAGTCAAAGTTGAAAAAAGTTGAAATCTTCAAAGAAAAGAAAAGTTCAGTCATTATCTTTGCAGCAACTTTTTTATTCTTTGCAACAGTTAATTAAGTTATTTTAATTATGTTTTTTAAAAATTATTTTTTAATGATTATGTCATCATTTTAATTTATGACTGCAAATCAGTTGAATATTTGAGCAGAATTTAAAGATACATGCTGATTGATAGAAGTAATTTAGCATTGATTTTTCTTATTTTTATACATTCTATCATGATATAAAAGCTTCTTCATAAGCATCTTGATTCAATTGTGTTTAAAATTTCACAAGTTTTTTCTTTTAATTTTCTTTATTTTTAGTCTAATTATTTAAATTATTAATGTTTTTATGACAGTAGAAACTGACTTTATAGAAATCTTATTACTTTGAATTCTTTTGTATTAATATATTAAATGTGACTGATAACAAGATTCATCTGTACATAATGTTGACTACAAATCTTTTGATTCTATTCTGTGTTTAAATAGAAGTCAGAAGAGTCAAGAAATCTCAATTTGATGCAGTTTGAATAATGTTAGAATGTTACGTGATCAGAAAAGTCATCATGCAGAGTTTTTACTCACATGACAACATCTTTTCTAACAGTCACAATCAATTTATGAAGAAGATTAATGACATGTCAATGTCAGTAAGAGATGAGAAGATACTACTAGTGAAAAAGACAACTCAAATGAAGAGTTTGCAAGTTGTAATTACAAGTAATTGAAGAATTTGCAACTCATTGACTGCGTTAATATCAAAACGTTTTCATCACATCAACAATGTCATCAAGTAATTGATGAAAAGATATCAGATAAAATAGTTGTTTCAAGTATTGAAAGACGTGATTACAGTGCTCAAAGAAATAGTGACTCATTGATCACGCTGATATACTGAGAAGACTTGAACTCATCTTCTTTACTTGACATCAAGTCATTCATTTATTCACATGAAAAATTGAGAGCTCAAGAGAATGATCAAAATGCATTCTCTTTCATTGATTAAAGTCAAACATTGAACGATTGCAATTGCATATTTATACTAACAATTCATTCAACGTCTACATGACATAAGTCAAATCAAAAGAAGAAAAGAGTTACTTAATACAATCACACTTTATCTTCTCATTATGTGCATCTTTCTTTCATCACATATTTCTCTACTCAATGAATGATAATCATTAAGTAAGAGAACACAGCTTTATGTACATTACAATCATGAACATCACAAGTGCAAAGAAAACATCTTTCATCTTTGAATCAAGAATTGAATCAAAACATTGTTGTATAAAATGTTATTAATGAAGAGCAGAGTAAAGATAATGTGTCATAATCAAACAGCATAGACACTTTCATTAAGAGTTTACTTGAGCATCACATGCTGAATAGAAGCTATAAATTCATTACTTGATAACACAGTGTCAATCTCATTGTTTCAACTGCATGAAGCAATCATATAAATGATGAGTGATTTTCTTTCTCAGAGAGTTTTGTTCACTCGATATAAATAGCATAAAGTTTCTCATGAGTTGAGTTTAAATTGATGTCATAAGAATGTATGAATTACAATCACAATCAATATATTAAATGTACATTCAGATTCTTCTTGTCAACATTAAATTTAATATGAATGATGAAAGTTACTTTTTATCACATATTCAACAGAGTGAGATAAGTTATAAATCTTTTCTTCTTCATGTTGATTTAAATAACAAAAATGATGATAAAAACTCTGAAGTAAGTCAAATCTTTATTGTTTGCTCAGCTCTTTGCATGTATTTTCTGTTTGAAGCTTAAAAACTCAAGATTTAAATCATTGTTGAAATCATCATTAATACATTGCAAAACTTCATCATGTATGCTTAAAATTTTGTAAAGAAGTTGACTGTTCATTGAATATAAAATCATTTTTAAGATAAAAACTTTGAGACAAAAGACTTTGAGATAAAAAACTCTGAGATAAAAAACTTTGAGATAAAAAACTTTGAGATAAAAGACTTTGAGACAAAAGACTCTGAAACAGCAAGCTTTAAAACTAGATTGATCATTGAGTTGAGTTTCAAGTTAACATTTTGAACTCAAATCAAGATTGAGTTGAGTTGCTTACATTTTCAACTTAATTCAAGTCAAATTACTCATATTTTCAACTTGACGTGACTTAATTCAACTGAAAATTGAATCAATTTGACTTGACTCGTCAAGAACTTGAGCTTGACATTAAAAAAATTAAATATAGAAATTTTTTCGATTTTTGACTTTTGCATTATCTTATGGCATTATCTTTTAATAAAGAGTCATAAAGAAAAACATGAAGATCATTTGATAATAATAATAATAAATTCATACATTTTTGTGACATTGATTAAATTGACTTATGAAGAACTTTATGCTATTTGTATTGAGTGAACAAAACTCTTTGAGATAGAAAATCGCTTGCAGTCTATATGACTGCTTCATGCAGTTGAAACAGTGAGTTTTAAGACTATGTATCAAATTTGTTCATGTTGATTACACGTTAAAGAATGAGTGTTTTAATCACTTTAAATTGCTTCAAAAGCTTCATTTTCATCATCATCTTCGCTACTGCTTTAAGACTTTTCGTGATGATGATGATTATTCAATAATTCAAGAAGTTAGCATTTTGTAATATTTTTGATCGCAAATGTAATCAGTTTAAACAATGCATGAATACATGCTTTGTCATCTGATAACTTTATTTGCAGTTGCATTACGAGCTATTCATGTCTGAAATGTTTCTAAAGTGCAGATAAGTGTTCAGATCTATGCATTCAATTTTAATATGCATTATGAAAATGCTTTTTGCTTTCTGAAAATCATCACGCATCTTTATCATCTTATTGCTCAGATGCAATCTTTGTGCTAAGATTGCATTGATGTCTGCAATGCATTCTTTGTAATTTTCTCATCATTGATTTCATTAATCGTTGTGATACTGCGCTATTATGATGCTATCGCTTGTTGAAATCATTGTGAAGAAGAAAATGTATCATCTGCATCTTGACTGTATTTTCACATCTTTTTGAATAAAAACATTCAGAAGTATTATTTTCTTGATGATGAGTGAGTGAGAAATAACGTAATTAACTTTCATTAAATGAGCACATATTAATTTGCATGTCTATCAAAAATATGTTGTATACGTTGCATGCAACATACATAAAGCATGATCTTTATGCTGATTTCTCTTTTAAACTTAAGAAATTACTTAAAAAGTTTTCTTGCAACAGATTCACAGTTCAAAAGAAATGAAATCTTTCATTACTTAAATTTTAACAATTTACTTCTTAAGCATGAGTTGCAAATGTTTCATCTGTGATATGCATGTGTATCACAGTCAATTTCTTCTTTAATTACATTAACATATGCTACTGTTTTCTTAAGTTATACAAATTAGGTTTTCAACTAGAAATTGACTTTATCATCAAGACATTCAAGAGTCAAAATTCAGTGAAGAAGTAAGATTTTTAAAGTCAACAATTATTGTCATTGTATATCATGTTTTGCAGACGCTGTGATGATCAAGTCTACTAAATGAATAAATGAAATCTATAAGAGTAATATGACAATGTAATATTTTAAGCAGGCACAGAATGAGTATATATTATGATAGAGCTAATTATTAAGAAGCTCTCGATAACTTGAAAGAATCGATCAACTATAGAAAGTTTGTCAAGCATTGTCAAGTTGAACATGACATAATTCATGATATATTAAGTTGAAGATATAACGTGATCTAAACAATGTCTTGACAGAGTCACAGAGTTTCAGAGTTAACTCATATCTGATCTTTGACTCAGTCTTTGACTTTAGTTTCTGATTTAACTTCTATGTGTCAATTCATTATGACAATTGTCTTCTTTTCTAAGTGAGTTCATTCTTGATCTCAATAATTAATGCTTTGATTTATCTTGATAAACGATAACGCGTACTCGTGATTTCGCTCTAGAAGCTCTCGATAAAAACCTTCAAACCTTCGTGAGAAAACAAGAAAAAGAGAAACTTTCAATTGAATGATGATTCATCTTCGATTATAATGCGTGTAAATGACATTATATGTAATGTGTAGTTGACGTAGATGACAGCATCAATCATATGTGAATGATGCATAGACATTGCTTGTCTTTCAATTAGATTGTGTTGTTGAGATGATAGAATGTAAACAAGAGTGAATAATGATCATTGCTTTGTTTATCACTCTTTCAGTTTTTCTCAATCTTCATCTTCTTTTTATCTCATCTTCGTTCTGTATCAGAGTTCTTTTTCACAACTTAATAAAGAATTGCTTGTACAGATAATTATATTAGTATTTACTTGAAAAATTCTGTTTCAAGTATTAAAATGACGTGCGCTCGATTTTCAACAGCTTCAAAGACGCAAAAGATTAACAAAGCTGATGATAAAGCTGATGATAAAGCTGATGACATAAGCAAGATATGTGATGCTTATTCTGAATTTCTTTGATCGAGACTGCAATTTAACAATCATAGATCATTGCAAAGAAGTTGAATTCTTGATGTTCTTGCAATCATGCAACATCGTTTTCTGTTTTGAAACTCATTACATCTGTTGATTCTAACGATGATCTGAATGTCTTTGATGAAGAAATGAGCAACGAAATGAGTTTTGATGCTTTCTCAGCATCAGAGTTCTTGCTCAACTCATCTTGAACTTCTAGTAATAAAAGAATGATAAGTCACGTACTCAGTGTTTAAATGTTGTTACTGATTCTTTTTAGCTTTCAGTCGTGAGAATTAGCGAAAGAAGTGCTGATGCTTCTGAAATATTAAACAGCATCTGCAATTTGTAAAGAGTGACAGAGACAGATTTTAGCGCTTTTAATGATCAATATTTCAAATATTTCTTTAATCTCATATTTCAGATTTGCGTCACTTTTAGCTAATGCATATTCATAAAAGCATCAACATTTCTAGAACTTTCATGAGCGTCTTTGATGTTTGATTCAACAAACATGATTCTGACACTTGTAGCATTGATAGTTGCAACGTTGAATAATTAATTTGACTATTTAAATAATAGCTATTTACACAGTTTAATATATGCGCTGGAAAAGTCAATGAAGAAGTCAATGAAGAAGTTAATGAGGTAGAAAGTCATGTAGAATGTTTGATATGAAGTCACGTAGAATGTACGATAGAATCATATTTGATGCTCGATAGAGAACAAAGTTGATTCTTGAATGATGTGTAGAAAGATCAATAAAAAGCTTGATTGAAAGATCAGTAGATAGCTCAATGAAAAGCTCGATCGAAAGATTAGTAGAAAGCTCAATCAATAACTCAGTAGAACGCTCAATTGAAAGATCAGTAGAAAGATCAGTAGAAAGATCAGTAGAAAGATTGATGATAGTTCAGTAGATAGCTCAATAGAAAGCTCAATTGAAAGATCAGTAGAAAGATCAGTAGAAAAATCAATGATAACTTAGTAGATAGCTCAATAGAAAGCTCGATCGAAAGATCAGTAGAAAGCTCGATTGATAGCTCAGTAGAATGCTCGATCGAAAGATCAGTAGAAAGATGATGATAGCTCAATAGATAGCTCAATAGAAAGTTCAATTGAAAGATCAGTAGAAAGATCGATGATAGCTCAGTAAATAGCTCAATAGAAAGCTCGATCGAAAGATCAGTAGAAAGCTCGATCAATAGCTCAGTAGAACGCTCAATCAAAAATCAGTAGAAAGATGATGATAGCTCAGTAGATAACTTAATAGAAAGTTCGGTCAAAAGATCAGTAGAAAGACGATGATAGCTTAGTAGATAACTCAGTAGATAGCTCAGTGAAAAGCATTGTTTGAAGCATTGTTTGACTTGTGTTATGCGCTCGATCGACGCGTATTTTGAAGCATATAAAGTGTTCAATAGAAAGCTCAATAGAAAGTTTGATATTGATTCATGAAGAATGCTTTCTATTGAGCTAATTAGCAATGAATAATGAAGTAAGATCATGAAGTAGATTATAAAGTAAATCATGAAGCGAATAATTCGTGTTTAAACACGTTGCATAAAGCATGTTTTAAAGCAAGTAGATTGACTAGTAGATGAATGAGTAAATAGCTGAGTTAATAGCTGAGATAATAACTGAGTTGATAGTTGAACATGTAAGTATTTTGATTGTTGTTGTTCTGAAAGATAGAAACTATGAAGAAAGAAAGAAGATGAAAACTTTGAACTCTCTAGCATCAACTCTATAGAACTTGAAGCGAAGATTATCAAGTAGATAAGATAGATAGCTAAGCATTTGAAGTGACGAGTACTATAGATAGAAAGTCATGTAGAAAGCATTGTTTGAAGCATTGTTTGATGTGTTTTATGCGCTCGATCGACGCGTTTAGTAGAATATTTGATAGAACTTTTGGTAGAAAGTTTGATAGAGTGTTTGATAAAGCGTTTGATAAAGCTTTTGATAGAGCGTTTGATAGAAAGTTTAATAGAGTATTTGATAAAGCATTTGATAGAATATTTGATAAAGTGTTTGATAGAAAATTCGGTAGAAAATTCGATAGAACGAGAAGATGAGCGAGTAAGTGAGCGAGTAGGTGAGCGAGTAGAGTGCTGAGCATGTAGATGAGCGAGTAGATGAGTGAGTAGATGAGCGAGTAGAATGCTGAGCATGTAGATGAGCGAGTAGATGATCGAGTAAATGAGCGAGTAAATGAGCGAGTAAATGAGCAATTGTCAACATTTGCAACATATGCATGAAAGCGAAATTCAGCTCAATGCATATAAACAAACGCAGATTTTATTGACAAAAGCGAGATACAGTTCAAAGATATATGAATAAACACAGATTTTGTTGACAAAAGCAGATTGCAGTCTAACAAGATCAGCTTAAATTCGAATTTTATTTCGCTTTAAGCGATAAATATTACTTTAGCTAAATTCTAAAATTTTGTTCACTTTACAAACTGTCTCTGAGAGTAATGTGCATTAAATGTGCATGTAGATTTCATGATGAAGAGACGATGCAAAGCTGCAATGTCAAGTTTCATGAAAAAGTGATGTATTGACGCTGCATCTGATGTGCAAAGAAAGATGTCTCATGCATTGCAATGAGTAAACTTACTCAATGCGCTCACTAAACACTTATGTTTGAATTTATAAATTTTGAACGTATGCATTCAATAGACTGATCGTCAAGCCGAGTTTTCATACCTACATTCTGACTCGACTCGATATCAATCTCGAGCCGGGTTAGAACTCGCTGACTCGACTCGACTCGTCAAGCAATCGAATATGACGTCAAGAGAGCTAAATATAGAAATTTTTCCGGTTTTTCGCCTTTGCATTACCTTTTTGCATTATCTTTTTGGTAGAAAGTCATAAAGAGAAACATGAAGGGAAACATGAAGGTTGTTTGATAGAGAGTCATGAAGAAAAGTCATGAAGAGAAGCTATGATAGGAAAACATGAAGGCTATTTGATAGAAAGTCACGGTAGAAAGTCATAATAGAGAGTCATAATAGAATATCTATCTATCTATCTTCATGTCTTGACGAGTCGAGTCGAGTATTCCGAGTCGATACTCGATTTCAACCCTCTGATTCAACTTGAATACTCAGATCGAACATCTCGACTCGACTTGAATACTCAAGTCAAGAATTCTGATCCGAATCAAGTCTTGACGAGTCGAGAACTCGACTCGATCTCGATAACTCGACTCAACGCGACCAGTCTAGCATTCAAACATTAAATGAGTCTTTTTAACTTAAAACAATATTCAAGACTGCATCAGAAGATGATGATGTGATCTTTATTGTAATCTTTACAATCAATCAGATGAAACTGAGAAAGAAGTTTATGATTGCAACGCATGTGAAAGATCATTTAAATGACATACACAAGTTTGAGTCATTTGATGTACAGAAGCTGCAGCTGAAAGAAGCAATGACAGTTAATGACATTGTTTGCGATGCGCTCAATGCGTTTCACTATTCTGTATATTCTACTGCGTTTCAATATCATTTAATCACAGTTTTGTAACTGACATGATATATTTATAAATGAATCTGCTCACTCTTGATTCACTCACTTTACGTCTCAACGTGAATCTCAAGATGAGTAAGAAGAAGAAGAAAACTGTGATTACGTCTTCTGTGAAAGATAACTGATGAAGTTGATGTGATTATGCTGAGATTACGCTTTCGTGTTAAGCGCGTTTTGCGTCTCTGCGCTTTTTTCTTCTGTCTGTATTTTTTTCTTTTGTTTGAGTGTTAATACTTTTACATGATCGTCTCATTAAAGAGCGAAAATCATCATAATACAGTGATTCTCTTTCTTTTTAATCATGAGTTTATGCTTGAAAGTAAGTGACTATACTTTTCACTTATGTTTCAGTCTCGTTTTGAAAGCTTCTTTAAGTTTCAAGACTTCTTTCATATCTTCACTTAATATTCATTGATTATATTTCATGAGATACTCTTTTCATTGTATCTTATAATATAAGATTTTCTTTCTTTTTTGCTTCTGTAAAATCTTTTCTATCTTTTATTCTTGTTCATCATCAATAAACTCAAGTACAAGATAATCAAGTATAAAGTCATCATTTAGTCTATGATTATATGACTTTAAAAAAATACATGAAAGACAGAATGAACTTTATAAATGATTGAAAGATCAAGATGATACGTTTGCTTGTTTATGAGTTCTTATATATAAAAAACTTTATCATCTTATTTGATAACTTCTTACTTAACTTCTTCTGCTTCAGGTTTTTTGCTGATAGCATGATTAAATTGTTGACATTAAAGAACTTAAACTTATGTTTTCAATTATAGTACTTTGTTTGAGCATAAACTGATCATTGAGTTAAGTTTTGAGTTGACATTTTGAACTTGAATCAAGATCAAGTCAAGTTGCTCACATTTTCAATTCAACTTGAGTTGAGTTGCTTATATTTTCAACTTGACGTAACTCAACTTGATTGAAAATTGAATCAACTTGACTTAACTCATCAAGAACTTAAGCTTGATGTCAAAAGAGTTAAATATAGAAAATTTTTCGATTTTTGACTTTTGCATTATCTTTTTGCATTATCTTTTTGCATTATCTTTTAATAAAGAGTCATGAAGAAGAACATGAAGATCATTTGATAGAAAGTCATAAAGAGAAACATGAAGAGAAACATGAAGAAAAAACATGAAGATCGTTTGACTTTGATAGAAAGTCATGACGGAAAAACATGATAGAAAGTCATGAAGAGAATTATAAAGACTGTTCAATCAAGCTATTTACATCTATCTAATATCTTGTTGAGTCGAGTCAAGTTTTCGAATCAAGTTATTGAGTCAAGCTTCTCAACTCAATTCAAGTGCTTAAGTTCAACTTCTTAACTCGACTCGACACTTTTTCAAAAAAAATTCAACTCAACTCAACACTTTTCAAGTCGAGTACTCAACTCGAACTTAAGTACTCGACTTGACGTGATCAATTTATCTGAGCATCGATCGTGTTTTATCATCATTGCATCAACGTGTTTTGCACGTCTTGCAGCATTTCAACGCGTTTTTTTGCTGCTGACACTTCTTCTTTCATAGTATCATTCTTGATGTATATGTCAAAGATTGATTTATAATCATACATGACTTTAAAGAAACTACAGCTCAATGAAGCGTGCTTCGTTTAATGATACACGAACTCAATTATGAATAGAAGCATAGCTCAGTCATCTTGCTTTTCAAAACAATACACTTTTAAATAATGTTTCAATGTTTGATTCTGTCATTCTGTCTGATTGTCTGTTTGTGAATAAAAGACGATGCTTAGTCATCATTTCATCTTCGCGTGAAAACAGACTTTTGATCAGAATGCACTGATAAATAGACTATCTTTATTGATGACTATATCATTTAAGATTTCATATCTTAAGACAATCTTCTTGAAGAATAACTCTGCTAACTCTACAATAGTCAGAGTTTTCTTCATAGACAGATAATGCATCATCTTCATGTAGCAATCGACTATCATGAGAATCAAGTCATATACGACTTCTTTTCATTTACTAAACAACAGATTTGTTATGAAATTCATAGTGATTTCTTTTCAGAGATCTGTAAATTGAAATAACAATCTCAACTTGTCATATGATAGATGACGTTTCATCTTTACTCTCTGACAAATGTCACAAGTATTTATATACTCTTTGACATTCTTGATCATACTTTTTCAGTAATATTTGCAATCTAATAGCTCGTTGATCTTGTCAACATCAAAATGCTTCACTAAAGAATCATCATGATGATGTTTCAATAACTCTTCTCTGACAGAAAGATCTTCTGAAACATATAATGATTCATTGTACTTTATCATTTCTTGACTATTCAATGTTTAAGCTTTGATGTCACTCTTTCATATACTTGTTGTCTTGTCTGCTCTTAACTCTACAGCAAATTCATCTTCTTGCTGTAAGATCTTGATGAGCTCGACGAAAAATTTACTACTAAAGTTGTATATTGTTTCATGAATTGTCAATACTTTGACAATTGCATGTGAAATAAGTTGTTTGCAATCAACAGTTTCAGCAACAGAATTAAGCTGTTTCTCAGCTACGTTGCAATCTTTATGAGTTAACATTTCAACATTTGTGCTTTTTAAAGTTGTTAATTTGAATTAAAAGATTCTATCTCTTGAGAAATGTACTTCATCTAGATGCGTTTTTCGCACTGTTAAAATCATGACTCTCAGCAGCATACTTTTAACATGCATTGCTGAATACATACTTGTGTTTTCATTGACACTGTGAACAGACATCTTCTTGACTTCGTTAATCATTCATGTACAGTAAATTTCATCTTGCAATTTGCTTTCAACATGTTCTGCTGAATATCTGTTCATACTTATACTGTGAACGAACGTCTTCTCGACATCATTAATCACTCGTATACAGTATAGTGTTATGAGCATGCATCTTTGTTACCTCTGATTAGCCTGATTAGTCTAATATAGACTAGTATAAAGCTGTGAGTAGAGCTGTTGTTGACACGCTAGCGGTCTAGCGTGTCTTCATAAGTAAAACTCACGTCATGTTGCATCTTCTTTCTACTTCAGCTTTGAACTTCTAGTTAGAATACACTCATATGATTCGCTTTATGCAGACTTATAACATTAGTTCAAAGCTCATCAATCTTGCTATTGACGTGTAGATGATATAAAAACAAGCTACATCACTTAAACTCGAATCAGAATCGAAATTCGAAAATCGAGCTCAGAAGACTCATTAGAAATCAAGAAATTTCTAGAGCAAAACAGAAGAACATGAACGTGTTGCTTTAGACTAACTCTTTTCTGAGCTCGTCATCAGAACAGAAGAGCAGAAAAACATGAACATGTTGTTCTAAAACTGAAATCAGAAATTTCAGTTGAATCTCGATCAGCAATTTCCTACTCACACAATGACTAGAAGCACAGAATCAGAATCAGTGAGTATTGCTCGCTATGAACTTCAAAATGCTAGAAGAAAATCACTTCTATCACAGAATCGAACAGCATCAGAAGAAGAAAACATGAATGCGTCATCGAATATAGAAGAAGAGAACATGAATGCATTGCTTTTTGATCACGAAATGATCAAGATCAGCATCAGCATTGAACTGAATGCTTGAATAAGCGCTCATGAAGCAGACGATCTCATTTTCTTTATCAAGTACATATGTTAACAGCATGACATTGAAATCAAGATTCACAATGACATGATTCAGATGTTGAATGATGTCAATAAGATCAACATTGAGTTGAAAGCTATGCAAATAACGTTGAATGCTGTTTAAACGTGTTTACAGAAAGAGATGAAGAAAAAGAATGTGATTATACATCATTTAGAAGCAACATCAAGTCAATTAAGCACTTTAATTTTAAAAGATCGATTCTTGAAGTCAATCAAGCTATCTGACTCATCTTTGTTTAAAGATTCAAGACAGAATGTGAATAATTGATTGTTTTGAATGCAAAACAAGCTGAAGATGAACAAGAATCATTTTTCTATCGAAGAAATGAAGATTGCATATGTGAAAAGTCGAGTCAGTGAAACAACGATCAAACACATAGCACTCAGAATGAGAAACACGATCACGAACTCATTTCTTAAAGCAGAAGAGATACTGTCGATCATAAATAAAATGTACGATGATCCCAATCAACATCACACGACTCAACGACAGTTTTTGAAGCTGTATCAAAACAAGATCTTCTTTCATAAATTTTGAATGAAATTTCAGAGACTTAGTGCAAAACTAGAGTACAATAACGAAACTTTACTAAATGATCTTCAGCATAAGATTAGCTCAAATCTTTAGCGAGTCATGATCAACGAACGAACTATGAATTTGAACGAATTCGTCGACATTTGCATGCAAGTCGACGTTCGATTGACGAAATTGAATGCTCAATCAGCTCTCAAGACATCAACGACTCAAGTCGCTCGCTTTATTGCTAGCATCTCAATGATGATCACTACTGCGATCTCAGCTTCAATCTCTGCATGAAAGAAACTCAGAATATCAAACGTTGACTCTGCTAGAAAGAAGTTGTTTAAAAAAGAACTTTGCTTCAAATGCAAGAAGTCAAAACATAGAGCACACGATTGTCTTAAGTCAGCTCAGATGCACGAAATCGCAGCAAATTCGAAAAACAATCTGTTTTCGTCAAAGTAGTGATTGAGAGCGACATGCTCATATCTTGCTTCATCAGTATGCTTGATGACTCGTTTGATTTCAAATCATTTATTGTGAACGTCATCTTGAGTAGTCTAAAAAAGATATTTCGATTTCTCGCTCTGATAGACATCGAAGTCACTGACATGACGTTCATAGATGATTCATTGATTTTAGAGCTATGTGAACGCTTTGATATTCAGTCAATTTCACTGTTCAAATCGAAGTCAATTCGTTCATATGACAAAATCTTCGATCGAAGATCTATTACATATGCTCTGTATATCTCAGTCACTATACAAGAACATAAGAATGAAATGATGTTTCTATCAATAACTCATCTAAATCAGCACAAGATAATCATTGACAATCTTTGATTGAAAAGAAATTAAATTTTGATAAATTCTGCAAACAATTGATTGATATCTTCATCAAATATTCAAATCTCGAAACTTATCATTTCTGAAGCAAGCAGTCAATCAGCATTTCATCGACTTGAATCAAGCGAGATCTGCGAAATAAAACGAAAGAACTTGAAGTCTATGTTAACGATCATCTTAAAGCGAACTACAAATTCGAAATCAGTGAATTGATTCATTGAATCAGCTCTCATACGAAAGCAAAGCACTCAAGTTGATCTTGATCAACATGAACTCATTCAGTCATTGAAGAAGAAAGAGTTCGTCAATATTATCATGATCAAAGTCGCTGCTTATCAAACTCTAGTCAAGAAAAAGAATGTCAAGATCTTTACATTGATCATTAGTGAAATCAACAAGATGCTTAGCTCGATCAAAGATTCAGCGAAACTGAATGAAATGATCTCTGTCATGTCATTAAAGAAACTGAAGAAGAAGCTTCTGATAGTTTATCATGACTTTCTGAACGTTTTTGACAGAGAAAAGACAACTCAGTTGCTCTTGCATTAATCATATGATCATAAGATTGAATTAGAAGATGAGAGTCAATCTTCTAAAAGTCGATTGTATCTCATGTCGAGTCACAAGTTGCAGAAGATCAAGAAGTATCTAGAAGAAAACTTGAAGAAGAAGTTTATTACACTCAGCAAAGCTTCATTCGCTTCGTCAATACTATTCGTTGAAAAGAAAGATGATAGTCTTCGCTTTTGCGTGAATTATCAAAAACTGAATGCTCTGATCAAAAGAGATCGTTATTCAATACTCTTGATAAACGAAGTACTCGCTCGAATTCAAGACAGTAAATATCTGACTTGATTCAACATTATCATCGCGTTCAATAAGCTTTGCATGAGTACTGAAAGTGAGAATCTAATCACATTTGTCACTTTCTTCAATGTCTACAAATATAGAGTAATGCTCTTTGAATTAATCAATGAATCAACATTCTTTCAGCACTATATCAACGACGTGTTGTTCAACTGTCTGCATAAATTCTGTCAGATCTATCTGAATAACATTCTCATCTACAGTAAGATCTTGAAGAAACATAGAACTCATGTGAAAGAGATGCTAGACAAGCTTCATGAAGTCGATCTGTAGATAGACATTGACAAGTGCGAATTCAAGATTCAGAAGATCTCATTTTTAAAACTACTGATATTTATCAATGATCTACGAATGAACTCTCGAAAAGTAGATGTGATTCGAAGCTGAGAAGTGTCTCGATCATTGACTTATGTACAGATCTTCATTGACTTCTGCAATTTCTATTAATGATTCATAAAGAACTTCTTGAAGATCGCTCGATCTGTGATAAAGCTGACTTGAAAAAATCATTCATTTGAATGAACAGAGATCTGTCAGATGATCTTTGAAAAACTGAAGTAACAGATGATGACAGTTCTCATTCTGAAGCATTTCAATTCAATCAGAGAAGCTATTCTGAAAACGAACTTCTCAAACTATGTCAATGACGAAGTATTGTCTCAATATAATGATGAAGACATTCTACATTCAATGATCTTTTATAGCAAGAACATGATTTCTGCAGAATGCAACTACGAGATCTACGACAAAGAGCTTTTGACTATTATTCAATGCTTGAAGCATTGATGCTTTGAATTGAAATGTACTGATATTTCAATCAAGATCTTCATCGATCATCTGAATTTGAAGTACTTCATGATCATCAAGAAACTGATCAGACGGCAGACTAGATGAGCTGAGAAGTTATTTGAATATAACTTCAAGATCATATATCAGTCAGAAAAGCAGAATCTGAAAGCAGACGTGCTGATCAAAATGTCGGATGTCAAGTCAGTTGAATCAAATGATGATCAAAAGCTATATCAGCATCAGATGCTATTATCAGCAAGCACATTTGAACTGCAATCAATAGAAGATGATCAAGATCTGACTCAGATCTTGCTCATATTTGACTCAGATTCGAAACAGAAATCGAAAGTTAACAAAGATTCAATTGAAGAGATGATTTCTATTCAGAATTGAATTATAGTCGAAAATCAAACGAATCAACAATGTATTGATATTCGAACAGTCATAGAACAGAACAGAAGAACTTATCAAGATATGAGTCTAGACAATTGCAGAGTACTGAACAAAGTACTCTGAAAGAATGATAGACTGTGAGTTTCTCAGTCAATAATTACTCAATTGATAAGAAAAGCACATGATCTTTCAATCAGTGATCATTCTAACATGAATTGAACGTTAGACTTGTTAAAGCGATCATATTGCTGATCGAAGATGAGAACGACAATCAAACGCTACATTCGAAACTGTTACGTTTGTCGTAGGTCAAAAGTATCAAGAGATCGAATCAATGAACTATTGAAGTTATTGTTTATATCTGAACAATGATGACAAGACATATCATTGAATTTCATTATCGATTTATTGAAAAGTGATGAAAGCAACGCGATTCTGACAGTGATAGATTGATTGTCTAAAAAACGTCACTATATACTCTGTTGATCAGATGACGAAGAAACTTTCGCTGAATAAACAGTCAAGCTGCTGCTGATATGAATCTTCAGAACTCATGAGCTATCAAGATCAATAATGTTCGATAGAGATTTGTAATTCATATCAATTGTCTGAAAGTCTCTATGTCTGAGACTCAACATTAAGATGAAACTATTCATTGACTATCACTCACAGATTGATGATTAAACGAAAAGAGCGAATCAGAATGTAGAACAATATCTACGAAGCTACTGCTCATACATGCAAGATGACTGATTTATCTGACTATCTATGACTGAATTCGTCAATAACAATGCTATTTCATCATCAATTGAACAATCAGCGTTCTTTCTGAATAAGAGCTTTCACTCTCATATGAGCTTTAATTCGAATTCAACTGAATATGAGATCACTCAAGCTAGAATTCAAGCGAGCAAAGCAAAGAATATATTCAAACACATGAAATAATCATTAGTGTTGATCAAGCAAACATTAGCAAGAGTCAGAGTCACAATGAAGAAACAGACTGACAAGCATTGAAAGAAAATGATTTACAAGATAGATGACATGATGTTTCTGAATTCTAGAAACATTATGATCGCAAGATCGTCAAAGAAGCTGAACGATAAAATGCTAGAATCTTTCAAGATTCTGACTGAGATCGAACATGCATATTGACTGAAACTGTCATCGACAATGAAGATTCATTCAAAGTTTATCTTGAATCTACTATGATTAAATTTGAAAGATCTTCTGAAAGAACAATGAAATGAGTCGTTTGATTCTATAGTGATAAATGACGAAGACGAATGAGAAGTGAAGAACATACTGAACTTCAGGCACTACAGAAGACGACTGCAATATCGTGTCAATTGAAAAGACTATGACGTCGATCTACATTGATACAATGTCGATGAAAATGAGTTCAAAGACTGCTCAAAGATCATAAATGACTTTCATCAGAAGTATTTGAACAAGTCAAGTTAGAAATTGACTCAACAAGAATCGATCGATCAAACTGCAGCAATGAGAACATTGCTAGATGAAGAGAAAGAGTAATGTTACGAGCATGCATCTCTGTTACTTCTGATTAGCCTGATTAGTCTAACATAAACTAGTATAGAGCTGTGAGTAGAACTGTTGTTGACACGCTAGCGACCTAGCGTGCCTTCGTGAGTAAAACTCACGTCGTGTTGCATCTTCTTTCTACTTCAGCTTTGAACTTCTAGTTAGAATACATTCATATGATTCGCTCTATGCAGACTCATAACATATAGTTCTTTGATCACTACGAATATAAAGTTATTTAAGCTTTCTATTCTAGTCAGCTTTCGCTGCAGAGTAAACAGCAAACAATTTGCAAAGATGTTCTCATTCTTATAGTCAGATCATCTTGAT
>JAABUY010002536.1_pt1 | contig 21481 bp, 21 predicted proteins | sample 5560271 | NCBI WGS metagenome assembly JAABUY01 (sample SAMN10711886, study PRJNA513374) | rock metagenome | isolation source: Antarctica rocks | place: Antarctica: Victoria Land, University Valley | reverse complement strand
TTCAACTTTGAACGTAAAGCATGTCCAACTCATCAATCATCAATCAGATGACCGCTGTCCACTCCAATAGTGCTGTCACGTTCTCACCTGTACCAGAAAAGTCTGCTATGTGAAAAACCCAAATAGGATGCATCGAGGCTGTCAAATCAGAGCTGACAAACTGCAGCTGAGCAGACCTGTTGCAACCTGTCTACTCAGCTGCAGTTGACCTGACAAGTTGCTGCAAGACCTGACAGAGTACAGGTGAGCTGACAAGATACCTACGGAGCTGATAGCTAAGCTCACAGTTTGCAGCCAGAAATGACCTGAGCTGACAGATTGCAGCTGAGCTGACACATCACAGCCGAACTGACACATCACAGCCAAACTGACAGATCAACTGTGAGCTAAAAGATCACAGCCACACAGATTGCAGCCGAGCGGACAGCTGAATGTGCTGCTTCAGAGTTCATGGTGCTGCACAGCTGATGGAGCCAGTCTGCAGTGTTTCCTCTTCTCCAGGTGCCTCATCACATCTAGTCTTCAGATCAAACTTCTAGTCTTCACACTTGGGGCAAACAAAGTCACATCACTGTTCTCGCTTATAGCGTCACAATACTTCCTGGTCTCTTCCTCAGTCAATCTCATGCTGCCTGCATCGGGAATGCATGTCCCCTTTGTATGGTTAAACCTCTTGGGGGCATTAATTGCTTGCCTCAATATCTGAATGCCAAGGCACCAGAACACCACAGGGTGATCATCAAGGATGGGGCATTGAGATTGTCTCAGGCTGATGCTGCGGTCTGCTGCAGCCGGACAGAAGCTGCATCATGTGACTTGCAGGATGTACCCTGTAGGCGTCGCCTAGACTTTCATGACATACAAAAGACCCTGCAGGCAAAGACCATATGGCAGACCAAGGACCCGCAATCTGCCATGATCAAGCTTCTCACAGAGGCAGAACACGCAGTCATGCAGTTCCATGCAATGCTGGCAGGTGCAGTATGTTTCACTTTTCAACACAGTCGTTGAAGGGGTGGATTTGGATTGGACAGCCAAGAAAGCTAGCTGAGCCTGAGCCTGTATCAATACTGACATGCCCTATTCAGTTTTACAATGCAAAAGAATTTCACATAGCTTTGTTGAGATTTGTTCATGTTGGATAGAAGGACTCTTGCTTCATGTCAGGTTCAAAAAAATGAATAAATAAATATGGCAGGTGCATTGTGTTTTACTGTTCAGAGCAGTCATTGAAGGGGTGGTAATGCTTGGTAGTGCCCAAATAATACCCTGGTAAGCAGAGTACTAGGGTAAGCGGACTATGCTGAGTTACAGCACATGAATGAGAGCGTGCATACATCCAAAGAGATTCAGGAGCTTATCAAAGTTGGCAAAACATACATTGCAAATACCTTGCCAGGACCACATTGTGCCTGCTTGGAATGGCAGGCACAAAAACAGCTCCTCATGCAGACTGGGGAGATGCCAGAAATTTTGCAGTTGATGTTGGGCAAAAGGTATGGTATCATTGAGATGCTATGAGATGCATGTCGTTGTCAAGTCAACTTTGACAACCAGCAGAGTGTCCAAAGGACCAGCAACTACTGATAGAACCTTGTTTTTCTAAAATTGACTCTGGTCTCACTTTGAGGAAAGCCTGTTTGGAACGTGACTGCACAAGGCATTCAATGCCTACGTCAATGAAAGCCTGCTGCAGAAATCGTCCGATCTTGATGAAATCCTGTCTCGTATTATGACTAGATTCGCCTGTGCGCCATAAAAATTACGTAACTTTGTGCTGCCTTGCTCTCCTCTGAGCAATGCTTTGTGTACAGTTTCATTTTGCTTGCCAAGTATGCTTCCAGCTCTTCTGATGTTATGCTGCAGAGATCGTTCTTCTTCTGCCTGAGTTCCGTGGTTATCTCGGCCAGCACACGGGGGGACGGGTATCCCTGCTTTTCGGACGGCCACTCCACGCATGCTTTGTCGACAATCTCCTTTACTGTGACTGCTGGTAGGTTGGCCCAGCGAGCACCATTGCAAGCAAGCAGTAGCTTTTTGAAGCGCACAACTCCAACCCTGTGGCCATGCACCAACAGGCTGCTGCGGCACTCTGCCGGTAGTTCCAGCAACTCAGGGTGTTTGAAAGTCCAGCGCTGCTCTGTCTCGTCGGGTTTCAGGTTGGCCTCGGCAAGCTGACTTAACATGAAATGGGCATCGGCCACACTGATGCCAGGGGTAAACCAAGGCACTGCACCTGCCATGTCGGGTGGGATCTTCGCGCGAACTTCCACTTTCGTCACGCTTGGACCGATACGTTGTGCATTCAGACCAGCAGTCGCACAGGCCCGACAGGCACTGCCGGATGAGCAGTACGAGTGCTGAATAAGCAGCGGTACAACTGCTAATTTAGCAATTGTGAAGTGCTCTTGTGGCTCGGATGTAATCTCAACCGGAACACAAATTTATATTACTTGGCAGTGACACTTACAGCTCTAAGCATAAGTTATGTCCTCTACCTTTGCATTGCTCAGCATGTGACTCTTGCATGCCATCTCAAAGCACTCACACTGCGAGACTCCTTGAGTCAGCACTCATCAGCAAAGCATGCTCTTGTCTCAACCCTGAAAGCTCTAGGGTTGAGCTTTTGAATTCAGATCAACAAAATACTCGGAAAGGCTGACGCAGTCAGCAATTGAAGTCAAAGTCAGAAGGCAAGAGAAGGCCAAGCTCTTGCAATTTTTAGCACTGCTCATATGCTATGGTCTATAGTTGACGCTGCACAGCAGGGCTGACAGACTGCAACCTGCCAACTGATTGCAGATGGGCTGGAAAACTGCCGTGGGGCTGAAAGGTGTGCATCTAATCTGACAGTTCGAAGATGAGTGGGAACGGGTAGCCCAGCTGACAAACTGCAGCTGAGCTGACCATCTGGGCTCACTGACTGCTGGCTGGCTGGGAACAGCAGAGCTGCAGACTGCAGCTGAGCTAACAGGGCAAGGACAGAGCTGACAGATTGCAGGGCGCCTGAACGTGTGCAGCTGGGCTCACTGCTTGCAAACTGACTGTCTGCGGATGAGCTGCCAATGTGCAGCCAAATACATTCAGACAGAGAACAGGTTCTACCTGACTTCAGCAGATTCAACAAATGTTTCCTCTCTGTGATGGGATATGCGTCTTATAGAGCAAGATTGGCAGTCTTGATTAGCTGCTGAGCTTCACCAGCAGACTGCGTTGCTGCTTGCTGGTCAAACACAGAGTATATTGTACATTATGCTTTGGCAATGATGTCTTTGAACATGAAAATAATGTTGAGAATTGTGTGTTCTTGGAGACAATGAACACACTTTCCAAGCAAGTGGGGAGGCAAAGGGACATCTGAAAGAGCAAGTTTGAGCAGAACATTTAGGACAACACACACAGCAGCTGGGCAAGGTAGCAACAGCACTTCCGCACACCACTTGAGTCCTTGGAGGAGGCGTCAGTAAAGCTGAATGTTGGCAGCTGACGAAAGCTGGATTGCTTGAACAAAGTTTGTGATGACTTTTGCTTTTGAAAAGAGCTGCTGAGAGAAGCTTGACGAGTTGCAGCTGCCCTGACGAGTTGCAGCCCAGCCGACAGATTTGCAGCAAAGGTGCTGACGTCTTGCAGCTAGAATTACGACCTGGAAGCAGGGCTTACAGACCGTGATTGATGGTGCAGGTTGATGGGCGTGATGCCAGCCAAGCAGACAGATTGCAACTGAGCAGACACGTTGCAACGAATTCAGTGAACAACGACAACCTGTAGCCGCACACTCTACACCTATACCTTATCAACAGGAACGTTGATAACAACACTCATCGCGATTCGAGGTGCCTGTTATCAAGGTTGCGCTGCCAAGGCAACCTCACTGGAAGGCCACAGATGCACAAGCCGTTCCACACCTCACAAATGGTGTGACTTTTGGTGACTTGACAGGAATGTTGCGCCCATACGGACAAGTCTTCTGGTTCTGTGAATTCAGATCGTGCCCTCGTTGGGGCACGTAGGCACGTTCGTTCGCAAGTGCGGCTGCAAAATTGGCTGATGCGGCTGCAAAGAGATTCCCTGATGTTCTCACTGCACTTTGGTCAAAATTTTCCCTGGCTGGCCCCAGAAAGACCGTGTACATGCATTTGATGAATGAATGAATTTGCGTCACATGCAGGTCCCCCAGATGGGACTGAAAAAGCTGTCAGCTGCTTTGATTACACGCCTCTCCCTGTGACGCTATGTATGCTGAATGCATCTAGTACCGTGGTGAGATTGAAGCTCACAGTGAGCTTGCCAACATTACCCAACATGCTTGAACTGTATGCAATTGTTGCTCCAGTCTCCCTGCTATGTCTGTCTGTTGCTGTCGGGCACTCATCGATGCACATGCGTACAGTTCATCTATTTCCTGTCGTCCTTCTGGGGACAGTTTGGTCCCAACTGCACCACCTTCCTGCTGGCTGGGGAGGTGTTTCCAACAGAGTTCAGAGGGAAGGCTCACGGCGCATCTGCAGCAGTTGGAAAGGTATCCACTGTGGGTTTGTGTTCCTTGCTTTCTTTGTGTGAAAGGAAAAGTCACATTGACAGCTTGTGGGAGCAATGCGTACTGGCCGGAAAGGTAACGGCAAGATAGCATTCTTGCATTTTTGTAGTGGATGTTGCACAATGCCGTGCATGTTGAAAGGGCCAACAGTTTTGGGAAGAAGGCGGTGTGGTTCTGCACACCCAGACTGACATTACCCCGCTGCTGTAAATTCCTATCACTGTAGCTCTCCAGAGCATGCAGCTTAACATCACTTGTCAATTCAGTTGATCAGGATTGTCAGCTACACATACCTGTTTAATGTTTGCAAGCAAACAGTGAGCATTGTCGCAGTGCGGTACTGGTAATGAAGCCAGTGTCTACACTGACTGACATGTGAATTCAGTTGTGTCATTCTATAACTTGAGGCCTTGGCTGCAGCTTTCCTCCTGGGAAAGGGCTGGACGATCAAACCAGATCTATGCCTTTATAAAGCAGTCACAAAGAAGTCACAGACCATCTTTAACACCTGAATGCATTCATGACACACCCCAAAAACAAGCAACAAACATGAAAAGACAATATGAAATCATAAAACCCAGTCACATCAATAAGCACCTAAGCAAATCAAGTCTCGATGTGCAGCTTGGGGCCTTGGCTGCAAATGTGATCATGGGAGGGGTGGGCAACCAAACCAGGTTCTATCTCAGCGCTGCTGCTGGAGCTCTGGGGCTGCTGGTCACTGCGGTCTTCATTCAACAAGTTATGCGTCTGGGGCTACAGCCTGGGGATCAGCGATGGGCCAAGATACAGCAAGGTGCGCTTACTCATGGAATCTGGTGCCGCTGCAATCTTTAAAAATGTTTACCTCGTAGACACTGGGTCTGCTTGCGGCAGGTTTGTGTCAGTCCAGGACAGAAACCTGAAGGGTAGGTGCGTCATCAAGTACACCACGCACCTACAAGTTGTGACAGTGGCACATAATATCGGCTATCAAATAGTAGCACTGTTGATTATTGACAGACAATGTGCTGGAGTATGTCAGGATTGTTTGCATCCAGCTTGGGCGCTCGACAGGGCCAGCTGCCCCACAGTAGCTGTATGCATGTGAAGAAGGCATACATGACGCAGCATTTGATGCTGTGCAGGGAAAGCAAATGAATATACCGGTGAAGCTGTGAAGCCACAGAATCTCTCGCTGTATGAAAAACTAATGGGGCTGGGAGCTTCATACTTCCCTACACCAGCTGCAGGTGCCAACAACACGCACTAGACAGCGCGTTGATGACACGACTGTTGCTGTCATCCTCAACTCATCCAGCCTGACTCTGCTTGGAGCTTAGATTAGAACCCATGATGCTCCTTGCATGCTCAGATTAGAACATGCATGCCAGGGGGTGCATTTCATTTACTAATAGGTTTTTGTGGTTGTTGCTTTCAAATTAAGTTATTGTGATCTCACTTGGAGCTGATCAGTGAGCATGGTGCTCCTTGTGTCACTCACATCAGATACAGCAGAAGAAATAGCAGCCCCTCAACTTTGTTCCATTTTCTTTAATTCTGTTGTCCATGCTGTTTGAATGGAGTCACCCATTGGATCAGCAGTTGAATCTCAGTACTGATGCTATGCTGTGTTATCTTCAGCCTGTCCATGTGTGAGTCCACTAACTCATGTGCCCAGAAGTATTGACCTGTCCTTGTAATGGTCCGGATGCGCATTTGCTGTGTATTTGCATATATGAGTCACACAGGCTGACGACCATATGTCTTGAATTACATAGGCCTGTCACTGCCAGCACAGCTGTTCTGTGATTTACCATATGGTATGCATGCTTATCTGTCTTGGCCAAACTTCACACACATTCACGCTGCAGTGTCGACACATGCGGTTTGATCACCTGCGGCTACATCTGAAGCTACCTGTCTCACCTTGCCTCACTAGCCTCACGTCCCAACTGCTAGTCATCGCAGAAGAGACAGACTCCGCAAATGCTGTCTAGGCAGATGGTGTCCCTGGACATGTAGAGGTTGCTTGAGCATGCAGCTGTGGTGAAGAAAAACGAAACCTCGACCTCGGCCACAGCACAACCCTGGCGCAAGACTTGTCTGTGATTTATCGTGTGATCGATCTTGATGCCAAGCGTTGGCAGCTTAGCCAGAAAGCAGGACCTGGCGCAAGACTTGTCTGTGATTTATCGCACAACAATATGACTTGCGAACACCTACAATACCTGACGCAGTTCCTGTTAGCAAGCCCTGTACAGCTGTTTGCCCTGGATTTGTCTTGGAATCGCATCTTTGTACCTACCTGGGACGAGGTCTTGCCACTAATCAAGCAGCTCTTGACCAAAGCAACGTATGTTGACCTTGCCGGCAACTGTTTTCCAGCGTTGGATCCAGAAGACTTGGAGCTGAGAGATATGCTGAAACAAAATGCCAGCTTCGCTGCACCAAACCTGTACCTCGGTGGCAACCCCTGGATGCGTCAATGGACAAGCAAAGCGCACGAATTTCGCCGGCAGGCATACAGGTTTGCATCTGTTCACGCGCAGTATGACTGATGTGCACTGGAACCAGTCCCAGTACAGCGCTCAGATGTGCATAACAGCAATGCAAGCTCAAGTAAGTATGCTCATGAAACATCATCAGTTGATTTCGAAATATGATGCAGATCCCAGTTCGCCAAACACTGTTTCATCTGCCTCAACAGTAAGTATAGGGCTCAGTTGCGCAGAACATCAATGCAAGAACAACTGGCTGACACTTGCTGAGTATGGCAGCTGATGATTGAGACATGTGTTGCTAAAGTATTATCGCTTGATGATCATATAATGTTGCGGACTGAGGCATTCTGCTCAGAAAACATCATCAGCTGATAAGTAAATCCGCTGCTCAGTCCAGCTCATCAGTCACTGCTTCATCTGATGATAAAGATAGACCTTGCGACTGCTGTGCACTGCACCACAGCATATGTGCCCAGTCCAAGTAATACGCTCAGATGTGCATAACATCAATGCAAGCATATCTGAGTGCTTGATGTAGTTGGGTCTCATGCACACAGCCTATGACTGCTGACTGAGACATGATGTTCAGTTGAGAATGCAATGCGCTGCAGATCCCAGCTCACCGTTCACCGCTGCATTTGACTCGACACACACTCTTGTAGTGCACTGCGTCAGAGGTCCACAGAGTCGCCTTGGTGATGCATTACCGGCCTGCAGCTGCTATAGCCAGTTGTAGGGCCGGAGCCACGTCTGCCTGCACGTAATTAAAGGTTGCAGGAGAATGGATGTAGCGGGCAGACGAGCACATTCGCTCCTTCGCAACCGCTTTCACGTCTTGAAGTTTCAGCAATCGCTTTCTCACACATCTGCTCACACCTGCTCGTTGTCCAGCGCGGGCAGCTACCACAGTGATGGTAAGGCGTCTCTTGAACTGCACTTTAAGGTTGCCGCTGCACGCGCTGCTGTTAAGTGCACGAACTGAAGGGCATCCGTTTTGCCCTATAGTATCGGTGCAGTGAACTTTCAGCGCTTGCGCCTTCCTGTGCCCCTTTTTGGCTCGTTGCGGTAGCTTACGAGATGTACCAAAGTCAACTTTCCTTGCTGCTGTTACAGGCTTTGCTTCTAGCCTATCCGGCTCTTCTCTATGCAGCCCATCGGGAGCTTGCCATCAAGTGAGTGCGTTGCTGCCTGCTGTTGCGTGCCGTTGATGAATGTTGCTGTCTGTTACTGCTGCAGTGATGCTTGCGCTTGACAGTTGAACTGTGCTGCAGGCAGCTGTCATTGCGTAGGCACTGGTACCTGTCAAGGGCGAACTGAAGTCTGCTGTACTCTTCTGGGATCATCGCTATTTTTCCAATGACTCTTTACGGTTGACTTGATTCCTTCATGCGACCTGGTAAAAAGAGTGTCTTTTTATTCTTTCTTGTGTATCAATGTGCACAAGATTTAATTGCTTCTGCGCACAAGCTTCGACTTGGGTCGCTATCGTCATTAGTAACAGAAGCTGGACTCACAGTATGTAACAAAAGAAACGTGCATTAGTTCAACCCTAAATTCTGAACGTCATTCATTTAGTACCTAGACTCCCTACCGTTGGGAAGTATTTAGTTCAGAAGACGATTATCATGTAACATGGCGAAAACCTGCATTACTCACGGAAATGGTGTGAATCCCGACGCACCTTACTTGTGAGCACTGCCATCGATCAATTCAAGGCGAAAAGTGTTTGCAGGGACACCTGCAGCGCAAGCAAGACGTTTGTATGGTTATCCACGAGTTGAGTGATACGGACAAGGAGGAGTTAGATCAAATGCAACGAGAGAAGGCTGTGCACAAGGAATCTCATCACAGCCGCATTAGCTATTCTCCAGCCGCATTAAAGCGGACATATGAGTTACTGCACTGGTATGCTGGGAATGCAAAAGATCAGCATGCATATGATTCCATATGCTAATTTGTTATATATCACTGCCGATTCAGCACAGCCTATCCCATCCTTGAGGAATTTCAGCAAGTGATTCTACATCAAGTTTGCGCACCTTCCTTTCACTCAAAACCCTCCGTACTGACATGAATCGTGCAGCAGGCGTTGAGCTGGTGCTGAGGTCAGTTTTTAGCTTTGGCCCCTGCACCATATGACAGGCCAACAATAAAGGGTTCTGCATAATGTGCACTGATCTGGCCATCTAAAGCTCAACAAAACCAGTTTCATATGCAACCATGCCACCTCAACTTGAAAGGCTGATTCAGACTTGAACAAAAGAAGCCTACCATACACGCATGATGCTATCTTTTTCGTGTTTGCAATCAACAGACAGATGTCAGCATGATCTAATGATTTCACTCAGATGTCCAAGAAGCAAACAGATGGAGTTATGAGTCAGCTGTTTGCCATTGCTGGTCTGGACTCACAGTCCAAAGATGCAAACATGATCTAACTAACATGCTTAGATAACCAAGAACAAACAGATGGCAATGTAGGTCAGCTATGCCCACACTGGTTTAGACTCACAGTCCAAACCTTAAACAATGTCAGAATAAACTAAAGATCACACTCAGATGTCCAAGAAGCAAACAGATGGAGTTATGAGTCAGCTGTTTGCCATTGCTGGTCTGGACTCACAGTCCGAAGATGCAAACATGTGAACTCAGATGTCGAAGAAACAAAATGTTGGAGATATAAGATGAGCTGTGCCAACACTGGTCTGCAGCCAGTCTGAACAGTCCGAACCTTCAAAACATGTGAGCATGATTTGAAAATCACACTCAGATGTCCAAGAAGCAAACAGATGGAGGTACGAGACACCTGTTTGCATTGCTGGTCACAGTGTAAAGATGCAAAAATGATCTAATCATCATGCTTAGATAAACAAGGAACAACACAATGGCGATAGAGGTCAGCTATGCCCACACTGGTCTGAATTTACAGGATGAACTGAAGATCACAGACGTCCAGGAAATAAACATTTTGAGGTGTTTGCCATTGCTGGTCAAAGATGCAAACTATATCTCTGACAATCACGTTTACATTCCCAAGAAACGAATACATGGAGGTATCAGTCAAGCTAGGGCGACACTGGACTGGACTCACAGTCTAAACCATGTCAGCATAAACTAAAGATCACACCTAGATGCTTGAAATGATGCTTGCCATCCTTGCCATTTTCCACTTGGCAATGATGGCAAGGATCATCAGCAAAAGGTAAAGAATATGGCCACCCCAGTCTATCATTGGCAACTGCTACTGCTCATTGTGCCGGCAACCTGCCATTGGTCTGTCTGACCAAGAAGAATCTGCTCAAATATTTGCAAACCTTGCTTCAAGAAGCAACTCCAAAAGACTTATTGTCGTTGCCAATGATTGAGGAGGAGGTGGGTATTTCAGCATCCGTCTGTGCCTTTGCAATCATTGCATGCACAGCCAGCAGTCCTGCATCTGTGACAGCTGTGGTATTGCAGGTGTTCAAGAGGCTTGTGGCAGAGCTGCTCATCAGCATGGGAGATAGTCTGAAAGAGTGGGCATAAGCTTCCGTTGTGCACATTCAGAAATGCACATGCATGTGTTCATATAGCCGCCTCTTTGTATTTGCAGGCAAGCAAGGGGCCCCAACATTCGCATCGCTGCTCTGGTCAACAGACCAGGTCAGCAGATCATCACATGCTGATGCTGTGATAGAGGCAGTGCTAGACACATACATGTACTTCAGCTGCAACATGCACCAGCCGCAGGACTTGAGCACCGGAAGCTGTTCAGCTGTCAAGTTGCGCCAATGCTTTCAGTCACAGGAGCGGTGGGAGCATGCGTTTGGATACCAAGATCCCAGCCATGCTACCTAATGGCTCATTGGCTCATCAAAGGATGGCAGCCAACTTCATATGGATTGGTCTGAGGCAAAGACCATAGCATGGGCTACATGCGCTTTCTGTTCAATGATTGAATCCTCGCCTGCCTGCCCATGGCCATGCATATAACTGAAGTACATTGCTTGCGTTAATTCAGGGTTGCATGACTTGCATCTTGAAATCCTTGTGATACTTCAGTTTGTAATTTTGCGCAGGCTGGCTTGACTGACTTACTAGCCATATGGGCATTCCCGAACCCAGCTGTAGTAGGCGGGGTACACAAATGGCTGCGGCAAAATGGGTTCAAGACAGGCTTGGCTACCAAGATTCTACTAGGTTTTGAAGACCTTCAGCGTGTACAGCGAGACATGGGGGGCAGAGAAGGTACATGTGGCAGCTTGTGTTGTGCCCGAAATGGCCGCTACAAGAAATCATTTGAGCAGTCAACCCCCAGGCTGAAGTGCCAGAGACTTTCAATCTCTATCCACAGCCCGTGCTAGGCAGGGAAAACATGCGTATGCTTGCCTGAAGGGAGGTAGCAATCAAGATGTCAGAATGTATGTGTCTGTTCGGTGAACAAGCTGTAAAGTACCACTGCCTCTTGATGCCACATTGACAAGACGTGTCAGTATTGATCTGACAGGCACCAAGGCACAGATCATTCAACATCGCTCATACAACACCATCAGCTCATGATGACATAAACTGCCATTGATGCACACGCGCACAATATGTTATGTTATGCAAGTAGTTGTAGGTGGTGTTAGGCAGTTTATGTTATGATCTGTTGACACTTGATGCACATGGGGCTGCTGACAGAGACCTTGGCTGTTTGTAACACATCACCAGTTGATGATGAATTTTGCTACGCATTCCAGCTCACCAATCACTGCTTCATCTGATGGTACAAACAGATTTTGTGACTGATGTGCCCGTTTCCAGTGCGGCCCTCAGATGTGCATAACAATTATGCATGCTCAGCTGACACTTGCTACACACATGGGGCTGCTGACCATTTTTTGAAAAGATACTTTTTGTTTGTGTCGTGGCCCTCCCTTCAAATACCTTTTTTGTTAGGAAAACCTTCCTTGTATCCCTTCCCTGCCCCTTTTCTGGGAAAGGGGGTGAAAAGGGGTGAAAAGGAAGGGATACAAGAGCCCTTACTTTGGCTGCAAATCATTAGTTGATGATAATATGCTGCGCACTCCACCTCGCCAATCACTGCTTCATCTGATGGTACAGACAGATTTTGTGACTGATGTGCACTGGAACAACAACACAAAACATCATCAATTGCTGATGCATTATGTTGAGCACTCCATTCCAGTACGGCATGCAGATGTGCATTACATCGATGCCTGCGCCGCTCAGTATTTGATGCAGTGACAGTTGCTGTACATGAAATATGCTGCGCATCCCAGCTCATCGTTCACTGCTTTGCATGTGTTGACTTATGCGCAGACCTTTTGGCTGAACACAGATTTGACAGCACACAGATGTGCAGAAGACCAATGCAAGCACATTTGAGAGTTGACATCATGCATGATGAGGCATGAAGAGCATTATGATATCTGTTTGTAAAAAAGGAAGGGTAAACAGCTACTTCAAATTCAAACCGCATTCTTCGTTCCGGTTTGCAAGTTGACGATTCGATAGTTATCATTGAGAATCGAAAATCGCAAACACAAAATCGTTTAATCTCCTCCTGAAATCGATTTGAGCGTTGACCAAAAATCGATTTTCCCCGAAAATTGTGCTTACCATTGGCCAGCCCACCCTCCAAATCAGAACGACGCCAAACCATCGGTTTGAAGATTTTGAAAAATCCTTTCATCTCCTCCCGAACTCGAGCGTTGACCACAAATCCCTTGACCAAAATCGATAGCATATCGATTTGAGCAGCTGAATCGTTTTTTTCCTGACAAAAGTGCTTACCATTCGCCAGCCCACCCTCCAATCAGAACGACGACAAACGATCGGTTTGACGAGTCGATAGTCACCATTCAGAATCATCATTTGGTTGCACGGCAAGACTATTCCAAATCGTCACAACAAAATCGTTTCATCTCCTCCCGAAACCGATTTCATTGGAGTTGCTTGCCATTGGCCAGCCCACCCTCCGAATCAGTGTCTAGCCAGATGCAACAATGTTTGGTGTGCTGGGATCTGCAGCACATTGCATCATCATCAACTGAGGTTTATGAACATATCTCAGTCAGCAGTCACAGGCTGTGTGCATGAGACCCAACTACATCAAGCACCCAGGTGTGCTGCATTAATGTTCTGCACACTTTAGCGCAGTACTGGAACTGGGCACATGTGCTGTTGTTCCACTGCATCTCAGTCACAAGATCTATATGTATCACCAGATGAAGCAATGATCGATGAGCTGGGCTGAGCAGCATATTTCATCATCAGCTGATGATGCTTTGTGAGCGGAATGTCTGAGTCAGCACCCACCATACGCAGCAATGATTTTCTGCACATGTGAGCGCTTACAGTCCACATCGGTCATAGGGCTTGTGTGGTTGGTCAGCTGGGATCTGCAACATATTTCACCATCACCTGATGATGTTTTCACTTGCGCTTGCATTGGTGCTATAAACGTTTGAGCGCTGTACTGGGTTCCAGTGCACATCAGTCACAAGGTCTGTAGCATCACATGAAGCAGTGATTGATGATCTGGGACGCGCAGGATATTCATCATCATCAACTGATTGTCTCAGTCAGCATACGCAGCAAGTGTCACTACATCAAGCACCGAGCATTAGTAAAGGACTTCTGTGGGAGTCTGCCGCGGAAAGTAAGTGCTGGGCAGACAGGAGAAGTGACTACTTTGGCACGCATGAGCTCCCGGGAATCAAGTCGCTTGGGACAATACTTGGCGCCACAAATAGATTGCTGAATCACTTGTACAGCCGTACTCAAAGAGTGACTAAAGTCATATGCATTGCTGTACTTGGCATATTTGCTCACTATCCCCAGATTCCAATGTTATATTGGCAATCTATTATACATTATGTATAATGACTCGTCCCGTGCCTTGGGATTACATGACCAAGTTTGACAGTCCCAGCTTTATAGTTTCCAGCTCTCTGCGCCTGCCTTCCAATTAAAAAAATAATTGCTGGCACATCAAGATGGCTTGCAATCACTATGCACCTGTCCATCCAATAGACAACATCTCCACATCGCAGTACCTGTCTAGACAAGTGAGCTGCAACGATGCCGAAGACTACATGGCATGCATTGCCATGGGGGAAAGTGGTGTGCTGCAGGTGCCTGCATGAGTCTGCGCCCTTCAAGCAACCCTGGACATGTGACCGTCCTATTCTTGCTGTAACATCTTGACATCAAGCTATTGTAGCCCTGGAGTACTAAAGATCCTGTTCCATTGTGATGCCGCACAGCGTATGCACAGCGTATGAAACCTGGTGTGTTTTCTTCTGTCATGATCTCCTTACACAACACTGATGCTGACTGCTTGCCTATCTTCATCATCCTGAGTAGCATTGCGTGAACAGTCAGCATATGTCAGCATATATAGTGGGACACAATCACAATATTCACAAGCCTAACATCAGAGCTTGTGGTGACAAAGACAACATAAAAATGTTGAGACAAATGACATGCCCAAGAGTTCAAACATCACGTCAGGGCCATCATTGTCTCACACAACAATGACCTGCCACACTTGTGCCAAACCAATTCACAAGCAGCGTCAGCTTCCTGGCAACATTATGACGCAAATCGTCTGACAATGCCAGGCTTCATGGACAACAATGCCTAGTGTATACGGGCCCATAGCCAACCTACATTTGCAGTATGCCCAAGTATCTTAAACCCAGAGTGAAGCTATTGCAGTGAACAACATAACCCATGCCAATGAGGCAATAATGGCAAACATTTTTGCAATGCGCATAATGCTTGCATCAGGATAATGCAAAAACACAGCCATACTAATTAACACCATGGTTGCAGGTGGTGACATCTTAGCAAACACCTTGGCAGAGCGTTCACCCCACATAAGAGGTGCTGTGAGTAAGCTTTCATGAACAGGAGAGTCCTTATTTTCTTTGTCCCTGCGCTCCATGACTGCCTGTTCAATAAGGCTGTCAGGTCTGGTAATTATCCAAAAGCACAGCTGCGCTAATGTTACGTCTGCAATTGAGCCCATCAGTGCAATACAACTTGCCACAACCACCACAAGTTGAGGCTGCTTCTCCTCCAGTAAAATGAGATACAAAAGAGTGCTTGCTAAAGTGCTAGAAAATATAGCAGATAGCTCATGAGATTTCGCCTGCTTCTTACGATAAGAGGTAAAATGTTCGCCCCTTTCGTCAGCTTCAGTGACAGCTCTCGCGAGTTCACCTGCGCTTAAACTGCTCACTTGTCCTGAAACTGTGAAGGAGTCTGTGACATGAGTCCAAAAGTTTCGGGCAACCCTCCGCAAGGCCGTGCGAAAACACGTGTGAGAATTTTGGCGCATCAACTGCGATTGGAGACGGACCAAAGAGCACTGGACCTGCCGTAGCAGACAAGCTTGCTCTGAGAAAGTTACGCACTTGTCGGAGAATCTTTGGCGGGGATGCTATACCTTACAACTTCGACCTGTTCTTATGTAAGCCACGCAGACAAGTTTTGTACATTTGGGCCGAGTCGCCTAGATCCTGAGAAGTCTGGAAAGCAGCAGGATAGCGTTTGCTGCAGGTGAATATTGTGGACCGATTCACAGCATCCTGGCTGTGACTCGCTGTGAGTTGGCTGGCTTATGCATCAAATGCGGACGACATTACCACTCACTTGAACCGATTTCGCTGCGATTGCTTCACCAGGCTGACAAATGGCTGACATGAGGTTTATGTGAGTATACGCCGTATCTACGGGTCTGGCCAGAGACACTATGCCAAACTCCGGTAGGATTACATGAAGAGGGTGTATTGTGTGTCTAAAACCTAGCCAAACAGGCCATAGCTTTTGTTGAAAGCGCGTCTTGTGGCAACAATGCCAGACCAAACTCCTGTTTACAAGGACTGCTTGCGACTCACATCTTTGCCGGTGTTTGCTTAATACCACACAACTTACTTACAGACACTCTAACTGTGTTGTTCTATATACAGGTAGGTAGGCCGCTACGCATGCCATACTGAACACATATGCATTACTAAGCATACAATATGACTAAACCATCAGTCACTAGCTCATGAATGGCTTGACTGGAATTGCCCAAGTACCCAAATGTCAACAGGTTTCGATAACCCTAACTCCTAAACCCTTCTGTCCACTTTTGACATCTTTTATAATCAGCTGCTTTTAGGCACCAGCTGAGAGAGCCCATGGGCGTAACCTGCTTCGGATGGCAGCAGAGCAGGCATCATGCATTCTGCATGAGCCAATCTGCCTTGTGCCACTGTTGGGCTTGTGCCGGCATGTGCGGCTGGCAATTTTGCTGTCAGCCACCAGCTGAGAGACCCCATAGGTGTAAATTGGTTTGGACGACAGCGATGCAGGCATCATGCATTCTGGCATGAGCCAAACTCATTGTCCCACTGTGGGGCTTGTGCAGGCATGTGTGGCTGGCAATTTTGTCGTCAGCCACCAGTTGAGAAAACCCATACGTGTAGTCTGGTTTGGGAAGAAGCAGATTTCATGCAATTTGGCACGGGTCAATCTGCTTGTACCAGTCCTGGGCAGGCAGGTATGGCAATCTTGTTGTCGGGCACCAGCTGATAAATCTTATAGGTGCAATGCAAGTTGGCACAAACCCATGATTGCCACAATGCAGCTGCATCCATGCCAAAATGCATGATGCCTGCTCTGCTTTGCTGCTGTCACCTAAAACCAGTTCATACCAGAGTTGCCATACATGCGTACACAGCCAATGACAGCCAAATGCAGCTTGGCTTTACTTGAGCTTTGGTTTGACGACCTGCTCAGTGTAGCTTGTGCTTGCAGTATTGTGGACAGTGCTGGAGTGTTCTCTACAGCCACTTGAATGTGGGCTCAGGCAGGCTTGGATGTTGTAGGCTTTCATTGACCCTTTCAGCCATTGTCTGCATTACAGGGACTAGTCCCAACAGGGACTGACTGCTTTGGTCTTGTAAGCGTTCACTGCAAGTTCTTGATTACCGGTTGTGTTGTGCCCCTGTCACCCAAAACCCAAAACCAAACCCATTATTTGACAGACCCTTGTCATGTACATTGAGACATGCAATCCTGGGTTGCAAGAAACACAGCATGCGCTTGCCAGAAACAGGCAACTACCAGTAGCGTCTCTGTCTGCTAAAAGCCGTAGACCTCTGATGTTGTGACCTGGGAGTGCCCAATATCCTGCGTGATCTGGGAGAGTGGGAAAGCTCAGGGGAGTACAAAAGACGTTGCCCTCCTGGAAGTGTTGGCTGCATTTGCCTCAAGTGAGTGGCACAATTTTGCTATTGATAAGTGATCTGTAAGTTTCAAACAACATTGTTACCTCTGTTGCCCTTTCAGTCTGCCTTGCACCCACTTTAGTAGGGAGACCCGATTCCAAATTTGAAGCAGACATAGTAGGGGCATGCGAGGTTGTCAGATCTGGACCAGAGATCATTCAGTTGTATGCCAACATAATTGCTCAGTAGTATCCTAAGTTATTGAAAACCTTGAGGTAGGTCTACCAATGATGACTGAAAGCTAGTTCATGCTAGTTTAGAGTCTGCGGTCAAGCTGCAGAGTGCATGGCAAAAGACAGAACGGCAGCGACCGTCTTTGTTAACTGCTGCAGCCAAAAAGATGATATAACTTTTTGTGAAAGCAGACTTGCAAACTGCTTGAACCTTTCAGTCTTGTCATAGCTGCAGTGAAGGGCCACTGTAGCTGATGTCATGCGTTACTGGCTGTTTCTTGCCAAACAAGTTACAGGCTTGAGCTCAGATGGTCTGCCTCCAGACTTTAAAGCACACTTCTTGTAGCATACAATTTGCGTCATGATGAGATGGTAAATCCCATGTGCAAGCTTGGTCTCTTCTTGCACCCACTTTATCGTGATGCCGTTTCAGCAAAGAAGACAAACTGAGTAATGGTACAGAGAACAGCTGGCAGTCTCTGGAATGGCTACAAGAGACTGCCCCAGGAGTCAGAACAGCTCCTGAAAGACATGCAGCAGTGCAAGATGCACGAGGACCCATTTGACTCAATGCCATGTGACGAGGAGCTGGTAACATTGAAGCTCAATTGGACAAGCATTGCTTCTGCCAATGAGGGGTTCCAGCTGTCCCAATTGGCCCTGCTAATGCTGGACATCAAGCCTCATGCAGCAGATCCAGAGAAGACTGTAAGTCTTACTACTGTCAAGATGCACTTTCAGAAGGTGCAGGACAGGTGTGATAAATTTGCAGCCTTACTACGCATTGAGTGCTTGGTGTATATGTCTACAAGGTGGTTTCTAGAACAGACAGTTTCTCGTTGATTGCATTGTCAGTGTAGGGCTGCTAAGCCACTCAAAAATGTGGAAGACATCACGTTGCGCGAGCAAGAGCTGGCTGTTGATTCTGAAAAGGAAGCCTTGGTGGAGCAATCTGCTGAGGCTGAAGCTTTACTGATGGCGGTTGCTAGTCCTGGAGACACCAATGATCTTGTTGAGCAGAGGGTGGTGCAGCAGTCAATTCTACTGATGCCATGGAGCTGTGCTCCGCTGCAGAGCTAATGGATGTGTTTTCTGTGTATTATGAAGCTGGTGTAAAGCAGATTAGCAATAACCACCTGTTGAAGGACAAGACCACTGGTGTAGATGTCGATTTTGATCATCCAGCTTTCTGCAGTTCTGTGGGATCAACTGCACCACCGGTCCGTGCAGTGTCATCCTGCAGTGCAGGCGAAGGCAATGCAGACTGTGACATCGAGAGCTTGATTATGCAAGACTAAGCATGAGGATTCATTACATTCTTTCAAAGCAACATTCTTATAACACACTTTCATTTGCTCACATTGAAGTACTGCTGAATTTAAGAAAAACAAGCAGTTTGCACCATTCGATTCCGTTCGCTTCCACTCCGGTTTAAAATGGTCAGCGTCTCACCCTTTCGCCAGTAATTCGTCTTTCATTCGTCATTCGCCAGACCATGGTGGTTAGTCGTCCCGCACACTGCCTAGAGCCCTCAGTGGCAGCTTTAAATCTGTAACCTCTGTCTCTCTCTCTCTCTCTCTCTATATACATGGGTGATTACTACAGCCAAGGCTGAGATGTCATTTATACACTAATCTGTACTACAACAAGTTGTACCTTTATAATGACACAAAGCTGTACAATGCATTCCATGCTTGATAACAATCTGTGACTGTGCTTCAAGTACCACGCGCATTTACATTCGTGGCCTTCCTGGCTTGAGGTCACTTTGTTGCTCCCATCTTTTCCTTAGATATGGACACTCTTGCTGGGTGTGCATAACGTCTGCCCTACCCGTTTGGCTGGTCACAAACGAATTGAACATACCAGTTTATGAAAGTAGGCAAGGTTGCTTGAAGCCTGCCACGTGTGATTAGCCTTGTTGGCTAGCCAAAACCTGTGACCTCTCTCTCTCTCTCCTACAGCTCCTGTGGTCTGTAATAACATTCATTCATTCATACGTAAGACACATGGGCCCTACGAATTTGATCACGTGGAACATCTTAACGATTATATGTGACCACTGAGCCAGATTCCAGGTGGTAGGATTGTGTCAGATTTCTGACCTAGGCAGCCTGGTCAACATGTGTTGGAAACCCTATTACAGCCTACCAGTTCAAATCATCTAATGGAACCACACGCAAGGTATACTCCTTTTAATTGTTTATTTGTAACTGTTTATCATTATGTTTATTAGATACACAATCTACCATTACGTAAATAATAACGGTCTTCTAAGATTAGTGTGAAGAATAAGAATAACAGGGCAACAGGGTAACAGGTAAAAGCCAGGATCATGGACTCAAAGTTTGAGGGTCTGATGAGAGCTTACTTGAGCTGCGACTCAATGTCGCTGCCACGTGGCCCGCCCCACCCGCACCAAAGACCTATTGACCTATTGTCAGACCTATTAAGTTTGTCAGCGCGTATGTGCGATACAAATGTTTGCAGACGCAGTCATCCCTACATTAGATGCAATGATGCAGCGCGATAAGGAGGCTTTGCTCAAAACTACCCAGAATCGCAGTCACAGGCAGGCAGAATGCGAAAAGCACAGACTCGAATATCATGTAAGGCTGACAGAGCATTGTTGCAGACGTTGCTCAAAAGCTACCATGGCCTAGCAAAACGAAACTCTGAGTTGCAATAAAAGATGCAGAATATCATGTGAGACACCTGAACTTGCTGCAACTGCAGTGTACCATGATAGAAGGCCAGCAACTGTAGAGTCTCATTACATCATTGTGATGATCAGCAATGATTACAGTGATTGCAATGCCTTCTCAAAGTTGCTAGCAAAGCATGTTATCAACAGCATGCACACCAGGAGCAATGTCACAGTCTTGTGAAGCCCTGTGGTTGCTAGAATCACAGGCAATAAAACTGTCAACGGATGAGGAGCTGTTGCAAGTGTGCCAAGTACCCAATGATTGATCGCTTGGCAGATTGCTTGTGTTCAAAGCTTCCGCACTCTCAAAGTCCTTCTCCACAGTATCTTACAGCAAAATGCTTTGGAAAGGTCAACATTGTAACCTGAGCTGTCCCAAGCTTGTCACTTCTGCACCGTGCCTGTAAGCAACTGGGACGCTTGCGTTCTCTTTGAGTGCAGTTTCAGTATCAGCCTTTTGTTGGCCAAGCGTCCTTTGTCAGATTTGCGCAAGCAGGCTGACCAGGTATGTTAAGCACGATTGTGACCGCTCGAGCTTGCCTATGGCCAGCCAATGCACAAGGCAATGGATTCCACGTCAAAAGCACATTTGACAAGGGTGTATAGACAGCTGCGCAGACGCTGTGCACCCACTGACATTGGGAATCCGGTCAATGGTCAACATAGACACACGCAGGAAAATAAAGGGCACAGTGTTTAGAGGCCAAGGCGGGCTGAACTCGAAATTTCAGAAACCGGCCATGTTGTGTCAGGCAACCTTTTGCAGCGATTAACGAAGTTGCTCAGGTTTTGAAATGCAGGATGGATCAAGCTCTTCTGTGGCAATACGGCCATAAATAGCCTTTTCCCCTGTATATCTCAGCCAGACGCTTGCACTGTAGTTCTGAGCTGACGTGCATACTTGTTGCAGCCAGCGAGACTGTTGACCTGCAGACTTATGCTCTGCCAAGCCTAGAACAAGCGTGCAACTACACACAAGCAGGGCTCCTCCAAGTGACAGCAAGTTTGGAACCTGCATAGCACTGATCATGTTAGTTCTTGAAGTGTGACCAACAGGAGTGCCACAGTATTTCTGAATCAGTATAGCAAGCCAAGCTGCGGCACAGAACATCACCTCGCTGAATACAAGGTAACCTGACAGTATTCCCCACACTACAGACAAGTAACTCATGGCTGTGGCCAGAGAAGCCTGTACCATCTTTAGGGCGATTGTTTGGCTCATCTGTGATCCATAGGCTGAACAACCTGCATCGCAGCAAGACAAAACTGCGGTATCAACAGCAAGATGTCCGTATCAACAGCAAGCTGTC
>JAABUY010002532.1_pt1 | contig 21506 bp, 31 predicted proteins | sample 5560271 | NCBI WGS metagenome assembly JAABUY01 (sample SAMN10711886, study PRJNA513374) | rock metagenome | isolation source: Antarctica rocks | place: Antarctica: Victoria Land, University Valley | reverse complement strand
CGGGGCGGCTCCCCTGGCCCCCCCCCCCCCCCACCCCCCCCCCCCCCCCCCCCCCCCCGGGCGCGCACGCCCGCCACGCGCACAGGAGCCGTTGAACGGGGCGGGGTAGGCCGACATGGCCGCAGGAAACGGCTGCACCGCTCGCGGCTGGAGCCACCTTGCTCGAAACTGCCGTGACAGTTCAGGCAGATCAGACGATCCCCAGACAGCTTGGGAGCGCGCACCGACGCCCAAGACCGCCTCGCCCTTGGCGCGCGAGGCGGCGCGCGAGGCGTCGTTGGTGTAAAAGTCGCTGCTACACAGCAGCGAGTCCTCCAGCGTGCAGCCGTCGCCGACGTAGATGTTGTTCCCGATCACGCAGCCTTTTATCGTGGACCCCTGCGCGCGCGGCCCGCCGCCCCTGTCACTCTCTGGCAGACCGTCACAGGCGACACCGCCATGTCCTGCACCCTCATCAGCCCTACCCACGCCCCACCCAAATGAGCTTCAGGAGCGCGGCCAAAGAGCCACAAGAGCATGAAGCCCTGAGTAAAGTGCACGGGGCAATACACCCTGAGCTAGAGCCCACTCTGACCGTCATGCTCCAAAGGGGGGTCGCGCTTCATGACATGCAGCCCGTGCCGCAACAGACGCTGCGCAGCGGCACCGGCGCTGCCGCTCCATGCGCATGCGCGCAGCGCACGCCGGCGGGCAGGAAGGGGCGCGCGGGCGCGCCGCACGTTGAGCAGCGAGCCCTCGCCGACCAGGCTGTGCTCGATGTCGCAGTTGTGCACGATGGACGGCGGCCGCACGGGCGCCGCGCTGACGATGCCCTTCTCCACGTCGTAGAACGAGATGGGCGAGTCCGGGCGCGCCAGGCCCAGGTTTACCTCGTACAGGTCGCGCAGCGTCAGCACGTCCTGCGCGCGCGCCGGCGCCGCGCGCTCAGGCGCGCCGCTCCACTGCTGCCGGATGGAGAAGCGGCAGGCCCGGGGGCGCCTCGTGCAGGGCGCGCAGCTCCCAGACCGCAGAGATGTGAGGCAACAGGCCCACGCCGCCATGCACGGCCTGACCTCGTGGGCGGCACCCCTGGCCTGCGCACCAGGGTGCCCACGGGGCGGCGCGCAACCACACAGGGGGGTCAACCGTGACAGAAGCGCGGGGCCGCGGGCCGCGCCCGGAAGTAGCCGCCAAAGTGGTGCGCAACGACGCGCAGGCCGTCGCGCAGCGCGTGCGGGATGACGTCGTGCCCAAAGTGCGTGTCGGGCCCCGAGTCATTGCCGTAGTGGTCCTCCTGGCCCGCCAGCAGCGCCACGAGCGCCTTGCGCCTGGCGCCCGCCGCGCGCGCGCGCCTCAGCCCCACCGCCGCGGCAGGCGCCGCAGCTCCACGCACGACGCGCTCACCCTCACGCTGCCGCCCGCTTGCCGCCGCGCGCCGGGCCGCCGCCCGAGCCGTTCACACAGGTGCACTGTCCACCGTGGCAGCACGCACAGCGTTGGGCCTGGCGCTGCAGCTGGAGATATGCGCGCGCGCGCACTTGAACACGTAGATGCCCATGCTGGCCTCGAAGGGGAACTCGGGCGTCGCGTGCTTGCTCGCGTGCGCCAGCATCTCCAGCCGGTCGCCGGTCGGCTTCTCCACAAAGCTCTCCACCACGCCTGCCGCCCGCGCCTCCCCCCCTTGCACACCCTACAGCTCCGTCACGCAGACCCTACATCCAGCCGCTCGCCGGTCGGCTTCTCTAAAAAGCTCTCCACCACGCCTGCCGCCCGCGCCTCCACCCCTTGCACACCCTACAGCTCCGTCACGCAGACCCTATATCCAGCCGCTCGGCGGTCGGCTTCTCCACAAAGCTCTCCGCCACGCCTGCCGCCCGCGCCTCCACCCCTTGCACACCCTACAGCTCCGACACGCAGACCCTATATCCAGCCGGTCGCCGGTCGGCTTCTCCACAAAGCTCTCCACCACGCCTACCGCCCGCGCCTCCACCTAGCACACCCCATGACCCGCGACGCGTGGACCCTCTTTCGGACACATGCAAGGCCCCGTGTGACCTTGTCATCTGCCCACGCCCGCAGCTGTATACTGGCGGTCCCGCGCGCACAATCGCGCGCTCCCGCCCAGGCGCGCTAGGGGGGAGCAGAGCATGTGTCTGCTGCACGCCAACACACAGCAACCTCGTCCGGCGGTCCAGCCCCCCACCTCCATAAATATGCCAGCTCACGTAACACCTCGCAGCCCCAGCACACTCCCATCGGTCGCCGCGTTCAAGCCCGTCGACGCATGCAACGAGGCGCGCGCCCGAAGCCCGGCGCCCTGCGCCCAGCACCCGGCGCCCGGCGCCCGGCGCCCGCCGCGCGGCGGCCGCGCACCGGTGTCGGGGTTGACGCGCGCGAGGCCGCGCCGCGGCGCCATCTCCCAGCCGACGCTGTTGGTGCAGATGGTGATGTCCGCGTCCGCCTCCCGGTGCGTGCGGATGAGCTGCCCGTAGTCCTGCGTGCGCGGCGCGCGCTTGCCGCCGGGCGCTGCCCCGCCGCACCAGGCCTGCCAGCAAGGATGGCAGCGCCGCGCCGACGCTGGCATGCGGCTCCCGCTGGCGGCGTAGCCTGGACGTGAGGCAGGGTGCTGCGTCGAGGCTTCGCCACCATGGCGGCTGGCACTTCTTATACACAGCGGATACGCCGTTCAGGCATAATGCTCGGCGGCAAGCACGGCTGCGCGAGCGGGCCGGCGGCGCCGCCGCGCGGCGGGCCGCACCATGCGGTACAGCGCCTGGCCGGACAGGATGAGCAGGTCGTCGGGGACGGCGGTGCCACGGTAGGGCTCCAGCACCACAGGCAGGTTCCGCCGCACCGCGTCGGCCGACCCCCGGTACCTGCGCACAGCTCCTTTCAGCGCAAACGATGTGGAGTGCAGCCACGGCCCGCCGGGGCTCTGACCCTCAGCCCCTGCCAACTCCTTGCTCCGCCCGCGCCCGCTCCCCCGTGTGCCTGCTCACCCGCGACGTCCTCCAGCAGGGCCTGCCCCGTGTGGCTAGCCCCCTGCAGCGGACCAGGACGAGAACTGCGGCGTCCTTCTGCCCGCGGCGCCCCCTAAGCAGCACCCCCAGGCCATGCCCCTCCCTCCGGCGCCCCTCCAGCTAAGCGCGCCCCGCGGGGCCCCCCGGGGCGACGCACCAGGATGAGAACTGCGGCGTCTGGTGGCAGGCCAGCACGTCCACGAAACCCGTGCGCGCGGGCCCGCCCAGCACCGCAGGCGGGTACGCATTGGTCAGGTGCGTGTTGAGCATGTGCGAGTTGAACTGCGTCAGCACGTTCCTGCGCGCACCGCGCGAGTGAGGGTAGGGTAAGGGCGTGTGGCCCGCCCGCAGCGCGGGGAGGGGCGGGGCGCTTGTGCAAGGGCGGCCGGGCGCTGCTGCTGGCTGTGGCAGCGGTGCAGCCCTCGCAGCAAGCGTGGAGGGCAGGAACAGCTGGCATGCCATGTCTGTGTTCACCCGCAGCGCACGCTGGCTCACGGCCGGCAGTGTACCACGCTTGAATACTGACCAGCGGGCAGGCGAGCAGGCCGCGCACAGCTTGTTTATGCCCGAGCGGATGCAGTTGCTAATCGTCACGTCGATCAGCTGCGTGTTGCAGCCTGCCGCGCAGACCCAACTGGTAAGCTCTCACGGCACGGTGCGCCGCCGCCGGGATACCTTGCGCGAGCAGGCAAAACGCGCTGCTGCGCAATTTGCGCGAGCAGGCAACGCGCTGCTGCGCATTTTGCGCCCGCCAGCAGCACGCAAGTTATGTGGGCATCGCACCCAGCTCGACAGATGGCATGGCTCTGTACCGGGCCAGTGGGTTATCGGCCGGCCCCCCGGCGAGGATGATGGCATGCACGCTGGCCGAGATGTCCTCCACCATGACCACGCCTGCCTTGCTGGTCATCCGGCGCAGGCCCCTGCGCGCCGGAGCTTCCCTGTCACCCGATCTCCTCACATGCTCGCAGATCTGTCGGAGCGCGGCAGCGCTGGCGCCCCATGCCGCGCACTGGTCCCCGCACTACGCAGCCCAGCACGGGTATCGTGCAGGCACTCCTGCGGACGCGCCTAGGTGCTGCCAGCGAGGGCGGCCGCGGCTCCGCCGCCCGCGAGCTACTGGTGCTCTCCGCGGTGCCCGCCTCCATCTCCGAGCTGACGCACTCTATCCGTACCCCGCACGCGCGGCCTGCACGCGCCATGCGCGGCAGCGGCGGCGCGCACGGGCTGTAGCTTGTGCTGCATGCCGACAAACGTAAGCCGCTCAGGGCGCCCTGCATTCTGGCTGTCCTCGCCGCCTCGCCTTCGCCTGTGCGCTAGCTGCCAGGCGTACTACTCGGCCTCACAACTTTTCACGGCCGATGGCAGGAGGGTTGGAGGAGGTGCAGGGTAGCAGTGCAGGCTGCAGGCGTTCCTGGTGTCGAGATAGAGCGCCACAGCGAACCGCCATGGAGCGCAGGGACGGGGCGCCGAGCAGCAGCAAGTATGGGTCACCTCAGCGCGCCGACAGAAAGCAGAGCCTCAGTGCGTGTGTAGCACCCCTGTGCTTAGCAGCTCTGTAGTCTTGAGCGGCGCTTTCACTAACAATAACTTATGCTGCGAACAGTGCCGGCGTCTCAGAGCATGGCGCGCATGCCGGGCACCAGCAGCCGCATGTCCGTGCGCGCCTCGATGCGCGCCTCACAGCGCGGCGCCAGCCGGATGCATCACGGGCGCAGAGACGGCGGGCCCGACCACCGGGTGTGCTTACCCAGACAGTGCTCTTCTGGCAGTGTGTTCAGGCACACGTCTTTCTCTACGTCTCTGCGTTCGCCTGGAGGAGCGTGCATGCACCAGAGATCAGCACAAGGCCCCATAATAGGGACGTTGCACATAATCTGGCCCCCATCAGCCTCAGCAACGCTCTGCTGCCGCCCGCCAACTCGGCAGGTGTTTGATGAGGACGGCAAGGACCGCACGCCCAAGTCGATGCTGGGCCAGCCGGCGCTGCAGGCGGCGCACGGCGCGCTGCCCAAGCTGGGCGAGTCCTTCCAGGCGGGCGGCGCCCTGCCCGGCCGCGCGGGCGACACTGCTTGGTACGACGGCGCTGCTGCCGCGGAGCATGCCGGTGCTGGTGCGCCCCCGCGGCCCGCCTTGACCCAATGAAGACATTTGCCCCTTAGCTGCAAGGGAAGCGACTGCCTGTTATCCCAAACTGTCTGCAGCGCTATGACAATGTATTGCAGCGCAGCTGCTGCTCTCACTTTGTCAAGGCTAAGTTCTGACCTCTGCGAGCGAGTATGTCTGCACTGGGCCTTTGCAGGCTTGTGTGCAAGGGCACCGCAACAAGAAGTTGCGCTCATTCACACCACAACTTGCGTTCACCACTGCACAGGCCCGGCAGCGCTCGGCGCCGCGCCCGAGGCGCGGGGCGCAGCCGGGGCGTACCCCGGCGCCCTGCCGCCGGACCCCTGGGACGACGACTCCAGCTCCGGCACCGCCGGCAGCCCGCGCGGCTCCGAGAGCGGCTTCCAGGGCGGCCTGCGCGCGCCGCGGCCGCCGGCGGCGCCGCACGCGCCCGCAGGGCTTGCTGCGGGACTAGTGCCCGGCCAGGCCGCGCACGCGCCCGCCGCCGCAGATGCGGGCGCCAGCGCCGCCGCCGCCGCCGCGCCCGCGGCGCCGCCCGCCCCTGTGCCCCTGACGCGAGGCGGCCTGGACGCTCTGGCGCGCAACCTGATGCGCTCGAGATTTATCGCTTACAAGGCCTTGAATCTTCTTGGCATGGCTTGAGCTGAATACTAAAAAGAGCTGTTGCTACCATGTACACCCCGCCATTTAAGAAGCAGGGATTGCATGTCGTCAGATCCGCGGCCCTCTGTCCACAGCTGCGACACGTCATGCATTAATTTGCAGCACTGACAACTGGGCACAACGGCCAGTCACGCATGAAAAGACGCGCGGGCGCCAGGTGACAATCGTGCTGGAGGTCACAGAGCTGCAGGCGCACCTGGGCATCCGCTCGGCGCTCGCGGTGGGCGGCCCCGCCGCGCGGGAGGCGTCGGCCGCCAACGCGCGGCGCGCGGCCCGCCCGCGGCCGGCCCTGCCACTCGTCGTTGGATCCAGTCCAGGGTCCCACAGGGGCACGCCCCAGGCCCGAGCTGCAGGCCCTGCATGCGCGCGCGCGCGCGCGCCCTCGCCGCTCTGGCGCGCGCAGGCGCATGCGGGCAGGGCGAGCGCGCCCGCCGCGGACGCCGGTGCTACCGCTGCAGCTTCCAGGTCGGCGGGGCGCCGGCGCTGGAGCAGGGCGGCCCGGCGTGCTTGTTGCGGGGGGAGGAATGCAAGCCATAAGGCCCTGTGTGAGCCAGCCACGGCTGCTCAGCCCGTGCGGCTTTGTTGGCGGGCAGGCAGCAGTCGGTGGGCGCCTGCAGTGGCGGCTGATCGCCGCGAGCGGCTGGGGCGCAGGTACGCGGCGGTGCTGGCGGCGCGCGCCGCGGGCGGGCGCGCCGCGGAGGGCGAGGCGCAGACGCTGGACCCCGTGCGCAAGGGCCGCGACAGCCAGGCGGCCGCCGCTGCGCGCCAGGACGCTGCGAGCCAGGCGCGCGTGTCCCTTGGTCGGACCTGCTCTGTGTACAAGGTAGTAGGTTGCATGTGTAGGGTTGCTCGCTGCCACCTGCCTGTGGGCGGAGAGGGAGATGGGGGGCGGCCGATGATTCTGGTGCAGGTGACTGTGCGCCTGGCTGTTGTGCCGGCTGGCACGGCCTTCAGCTGCGTGTCAGGCCATGGACCGCAAGGCAAACGCATCGCGCGCTGCCCCAGGCCACCGGCTGGGACATCCACGACGCGCGGCAAGCGGACGCGCCCGATCAAGACGCCGACCCCGCCATGCGCGGGGCGGCGCAGGCCGCGCCCGCCGCGGCCGCGGCCGCCGCGGCGGGCGAGGGCGGCGCGGGCGCCGGGGATGCTGACCCGCAGGCGCGGCCCGCGCCGGCCTTACATGCAAAGCCGTGGCCGGGGCGCGCGCCTGCGCGCGGAGCAGTCTCAGCAGACGCGCCTGCTGTTGGCGCGGGGTGCAAAGCGGAGCTCAATGGTCCCGCCCTGCAGCCTGACTGTTGGCAGGCGCACCGTGACCTAAAAACGGCCAGCGACGCTCAGAGCAGTGCGATGGCGGCGGCCGGCACTGCGCGGCAGGGCGTTGGAAGGGCCCTGCACTGCGCGGAAGGGCTTTGGCAGGGCCCTGCACGCGCGCAGGGCGTCGCGGACAAGGAGGTGGAGCTGGGGCTGGTACTAACCTAACCTAACCCTGCCCTACCGTTTAGGGCGCCGCGGACGAGGAGGTGGAGCTCGGACTGGCGCTGGTAGCCGCGCTGCAGGGCGGCGGGCGCGAGGGGGCCGCGGGCCCACGCGGCGGCGGCGGCGGCGGCTCCTCCGACCGTGCGCGCCGCGCCCCCAGCGACGGCGCAAGCAGCACGCGCTCGAGCGCCGCCTACATGCGCGGCAGCGTCAGGCGCGCGCTCCAGCGCTGCCTGCATGCGCGGCCCGCGCGGCGCGCAGGGCGTGCGGGCACCGCCGCGCTCGGCTGGCCGCGGGCTCCCACGCGCCCGTCAGACTCGGCGCCTACCTTGCAGCCTGCGCAGGGCATGGTTTCAGAGCCCTGATGCGCAGCAGCGCAGTCAGCTGGCGCCCGCAGCATGACTGTTATGGTGGCCTGCAAACAGATTCTGCTCGTCAACCTATGCATGCGCACTTGCCCAGATCTTAGCGCCCCCCTTATGCGCTCAGCAGCCCCCGCAGGCTTCCGCAGGAGCTCGCCTTGCAACGCGCGCGCAAACATCGGCCCATCAAAGCAGCCAGTGTGAAGCTTGTGACTATGCACTGGCTGCTGCGTGTTGCGACACGGCGTGCGAGTGTTGCTGCGGTTGCAGACGGCTCCGCATATGCCACCCGTGGGTCAGGCGTGTCCGCCATGTGCAGCTGGGGGACAGGGCGCCCGCAGGACTGCATGCTGCCTGAGTCCCTCTGTCCGCGCTGCCGACCAGGGGCTCGGAGGCGTACAGCGTGGCCATGTCCGTCGCGCCGGAGCGCTTTGCGCGCGCGTCGGGCGGCGACCCTGCGCGCAGCAGCCTGCGCGCCAGCTACTTGCCCCCACAGCTGCGCATGCACGCGTCGGGCGCGGCGCGCCAGTCGGGGCTGCCGCTGCGCGCGTCCGGCCTCCCTGGGCGACCAGGCGCGACTCTGCCACGGCCATCGTCGTGATGCACATTCAGGGCGCATGTGCATGCCAGGAGAGACGATCAGGTCATGGAGGCAGGAGCCCTGCCAGCCGCTCAGCTCTGGGACTCGCCGCTGCGTTGGCATGCATTTCGCGGGGGGCGATGTCTCAGGCAAAATGGGCGTGGGCTGGCCAGGCCTTGCAAGCCGGCCAGATCAGACTGCGCCTGGCCTGGGTGGTCGCGTGTGCGTTTGTGCAGGGCAGGGCGGCAACGCAGCGCGAGCTGGCGCGGTGCTGGCTGCGGCATGGCAGTCGTGGCTGCGTCTGTGTTGCAGAAACCTGCCTGTCTGTCAACGTGGGCTGCATCCGCGCCACACCAAGCGCGACAGGAAGTGCAGAGCATGTGCATGTGCAGGGCACGCGCTTGCACCGAGGGACGCGGCGGCGGTCGCAGCAGCGGCAGCGGCGGCTGTGGCGGCGGCGGCGGCGCGCCCGCCGCCCAACCCGCTTGCCGGCCTGCCGGGCGCGGGCCTGCTGCGCGCGCTGCGGCTGGCGGACGACGCGCTCGCGCAGAGCCGCCACGCGGACGCGGTGCTCGTCTACCGCGGCGTCCGGCCCTGGCCAGAGGCGCGCGCCCTGACCCTGCGCTCGCTCTAGCGAGCCCGGCATGCGGGGCGAGCGACGGTGGCAGTAGGGCTGGCGTTTTGCAGCGCAGTGCGCTGCTTCAGTGTGCGGCGCAGCTCGGGCGCTGCCAGCTCGATGATGACCAGGGGATTGCCCCGCCCACCCCCGGTGGGTGACCCCGTCACTGCGGGCAGCTTGGGAGAAGCTGCCAGCCTGTCGCGAGTCATTACGTGGCGTGCGCTGCTCGGGTAGCACTGCGCGTGCAAGGTGGTGCAGCCATTGCAGCGCACAGCGCAGAGGCACCGACAGCGGCGCATGACGATCCACTGCGGCGCACTGCGCAGGAGCACCAGGAGCGGCGGCGCGACGACTCGCGCCCACCAGGGGCCACCGCGACGGCCTCCGCCGCGGCACCGGCTGCCAGGACAGCGGGAGGCCCCAAAGGATTAAGCGGTGCGCCGGCGGCTCCCACGGGGGCGCGCTTCAGCACGGTGTCGCAGGCGCCGCGGGACGCAGCGGAGGCGCCTGGGGTGGAGCCGCACGCAGACGGGGGCGCGCGGGGGGGGACGGCGGGGGCTTCGGCGCCTGCGGGACCGCGCGGCGGGGCGGAGGCGCAGGCCGCGGTGGGCGCGCAGCCGGGGCCGCGGCTGGAGCTGCTCTGGGAGTGGGGCTGCGAGGCGACCGAGGGCCTGACAGCCACCTGCCTCGCATGGTGCAAGGCGCGCAAACCCGCACTCTGGCGGCCCCCCTTGCTGCTCGCTCGCGAGCGTTGCATGGGCCTGCGTATCTGTGCATGCCAGCAAAGCTCAAACCCTGGGGCTGGTCGACATGCGCGCACTGCCTTGATTGCCACGTCAGGCGCATCGCTGGGGCTGGCAGCCGCCCCCGCGGCGGCCAACCAGCCTCAATGCGCGACTGCCGCCCGTGCGCGCAGGCCCGCACGGACATCCTGGCGGCGGGGTACGGGCAGCACAGCTTCGGGCCGCCGGCCGCCGGCGCGATCGCGCTGTGGTCGCTGAAGAACCCGGGGGCGCCGCTGTGGCGCGCGGCCACGCCCGCGGGCGTGGCCTCGCTCGACTGGGCCGCTGAGGCGGGCGGCCTGCTCGCCGTGGGGCTGGCCGACGGCACCGTGGCCGTGTACGACGCGCGCGCGCGCCAGGCGCGCCTGCCCAGTGCATGCAGCGCGAGCGGCGCCTGTACAGGCACATGAGCAATGCACGGCTTCCTCACCCCGGGGCTTTCAGACCCTATGCAAGTGCGATGAGGTACTTCTGCCAGCAAAGCGTGAGCTGAATGTCGTGTGGTTGAGACTTCATGGACCTCGCCAGCCTGGCTGCACCTCAATCCAGGAAGTGCACCCGGGCGGCGCCGGAGCGCGCGCAGGCGGCGCCCGTCATGAGCGCCGGCCGGGGCGGCGGCGGCCACGACGACCCCGCCTGGCGCGTGCGCTGGGTGGCGCGCGGGCCGGAGCGCGGCGAGGCGCTCGTCTCCATCTCCACCGACGGCCGCGTCACGCAGTGGGCCACCTCCAAGGCGCGCTCAACCCTACCTTAACCCTATATATCGGGCCACCCCTACCATAAACCCTATACGCAGTGGGCCACCTACCAGGCGCGCCCCGGCGCCCCGCCAGCCCCGCAGCCCATTGTCTGCTCGCATGTCTGCAGACACGGCGACATCGGCCTTTTCGCAAGCATGCTGCCATCCACGATGCATCCCATGCAGGGATCTTTCAAACCCAGGCTCCCTTGTCAACGCACTGCGGACCTGAATGACTGCAGCATCACGTGACATGGCATGCATCGGCGCGCGCACGGACGCGCGCTGGCGCTGGCGCAGGGCTTGGAGCCCACGGACCTGATGCGCCTGAAGCGCGCGCCGCCCGCGCCCGCCCCCGCAAGCGCCGGCGGCGCGGCCCCGGCCGGCGCCGGCGGCGGCGCTGCGGGCCCCGCCGACGGTGGCGCTTCGGCGGCGCCGCTCCCGCGCGGCGGCGCGGCCGCGGCGCGCTCCGCGCCGGAGCCGTTCATCTGCCGGCACGCGGGCGGCATGTGTTTCGACTTTGCGGGCCAGGATGGCCGCGCGTACCTAGTGGGTGCGCTGCCCTTGCTGACCCTGCAGGGGGTGCTGCCAGCTCAGAGCTCCTTCCGCATTGGCCGGCGCGCACGCAGGCAGGGCTGGGCTGTTTGGAGCCCCCATGGCACGCTTGGCCATTGAGAACACCGCTTCGAGCCTGCGCTCTGCGGGGCAGGGCGCATGAGCTCCGACCCCGCTGTTGCCAGTTGAGCAGGCTGGCCATGCAGTGCGTGCATCGGGCGCACTCCGAGTAGTGCGGCGCGCTGCCAAGGCTCTGTCCCTTGCCGCGTCACACAGCCACACGCATATCCTCCGCGCCAGCTGTTTGCTACACTATCATAGGCTTCACGTTACTCTATCCTACCCTTACCCCATCTTTGCCCCCTCGCCGGGCCAGGCACGGAGGAGGGCGCCATCCACCTCTGCAGCGCGGGCTACGCGGAGCAGTACAGCGCTACCTTCGCCGGCCACCTGGGCCCGGTGTATGCGGTCGCCTGGTCGCCCTTCCGGCCGGGCCTCTTCCTGTCCGCGTCGGCGGATTGGACGCTGCGCCTGTGGTCCGATACGCAGGCGGGCTCCCGCAGTCGGCTGCGCCCTCTCCATGCCCACCCTCGCTTGCCATTGATGCATGCTGCCCTGGGCATGCAGGGCTCGGGTAGGCGCCTTGCGTTCACTCACCCGGTCTGTCGCTTGTGCATAGGGGCATTGCGGCCCTGGTGTCAAGCAAAGCAAACACCCTCTATATTTTATGCAACTGGTGCGCCAGACAGTTGCCTGCCCCACTGGGACGCCTGTGCTGGCTGAGGGACTTGCTTTCACCCTGGAATGCCATGTTTGCTGGTCGTCGCGCTGACGCGGCCCGGCGCACGCGCCAAGAGGTAGCTTTTCAGCCATGTTCAGCCAAATTTGGCCGCTTACGCCAGGCGGCCGCGCTGCTGGCCTTCCAGACGGGCTGCGACGAGGTCGCCGACGCCGCCTGGTGCCCGTCTAACGCGACCGTGTTTGCGGCCGCAACCGCCGGCGGGCGCCTGGAGGTCCGCCCGCTGCGTGTCGCGCGGCACATGCTCTGACGTGTGCAGCGCATAATACATGACCAGGAAAGCTGCACGGGGTCAGCAACAGTTTGAGCTCTATTACGGGGGAGGCCATGCGGCATAGTTGATAACTGCGCACGCGCTTCAGAGCTTGTGACATGCCCATCGCAATAGACTTTCCGGTGGGGAGAGGTCCTGGTACTGATGGCTGCGAGTACTCCGCATTGGCCCCCCTGCCCAAGTCGCGATAGAAGACACCCCAATTTTGTTTGCATCAGTACATTGCCAGCAAAACCGTCACGCACGCCTCATGTCAGCACGCACGCCCGGCCAGCACCCGTTGCGCCGCGCCGCAGGTCTGGGACATCGCGGCGTCGGTGCACCGCCCCGCGGCCGCGCACGCCGCCGCTGACGGCGTCGCCCTGGCCTGCCTGGCGTTCGCGCCGGGCGCGCCCGTGCTGGTCGCGGGGAGCACCGACGGCCGCGTCGCGGCGTTCCGCATGCACGGCGTTGCGCGGCCCGGCGAGGCCGCCGGCGCCGCCGCCGCGCGCCTGGACGCGGCGCTGCTCGCCAACACGGTGGGCAGGGCGCCGGGGGGCTAGCGCGGGGCCGTGCCGCCAATAGGGTAGGGTATAGGATCGGCAGCACACTGGCACTCCTCGTCCAGGCGCTGGCCCAGGACCTGGATGTGGGCAGAAGCTGCAGGGGAGGTGTGATGGCGCACTGCGCTCGTTGCCCCTTGTGAATCGGCAGTCGCCACCCAGGACCGTGCTGCATAAGCACAAACAGCAGCCATGCATGCAAGGACGGGCCGTGTGTACATCACAAGCACCTACACCGCAACATACAAAGCGTGCGTGCTCGGTCTAGAACGCATGAGGCTGCACATGCGTCCCTGCATAACGAACCCTTCCTGTCCAAATGCGGTGGGCTTGGACGACAATGCTTTGTCCCAGCATGCCCAAGGCACGGCAGCTCTGCTTTCGTGACAATGTTTTCAGACATTTGCCTCCCGTACACCGTGCTGCAATGTCGCCATGCTGCACAGGCGCTGCTTGGCGGACAACATTATGCTTGTGGTGAGGTCTGTGTCATCATATGTGTGTCGTATTCTTGTGGCTGTTTGCAACGTTGCTCTCACATACCTCACAGCTTGAAGCAACGGCGTGCACACTCAAGCTGTATGTCAGCGCTTGTGTGTGGGTTTGTAGGGGTACTGGTGTAAGCGCACATCTGCTGCAGTGGATAATAACCCAGCTGCACTGTTGGCAAACCAGTGTTGCAAGTCGTGACAGTGCCCCTGGCATAGGTGCTACCCAAGTAGACATTTCGCAACGCTTAAATAAAGCTACACAGCACAGCAACCCAAGCAAGCGACATGCTTGTCTGTGTCTAAGTGCACAGCAACAGCCTGTGGGGCAAGTTGCGCTCCTGTGTGCAACCCCGCAAGCCGGGTATCGAACAAGCTCGGCGGTGCCGCCTCAGGCCGAGCACCTCTGGCCTTCAGGGACGCAGCGAGCGTACTCAAGTGATCTGCGGCGCGCACGCAAACGCATGTGAGTGAATTGTGCACACTCATAATTGCATGCGCCGGACGCCTCAAACACCCATACCATCTGCGCCTCTGCCTGCCGCCGCGCATGCATCATCAGGCGCGGGCGCGCCTGCTAGGGACGGCAGGCCGGGGGCACCCCGCGCAAGGCCTCCCAGCCGCACGCCCCAGAGGCAGGCCCGGCCGCGCACCGACAGGGGCAGGCTGGCGACGGGCGAGAGCATGGGCGCCAGGTCCAGCTCCGCCGGCGGCGCCGGCGGCGAGGCCGGCGGCGGCGGCAGCGCGTCCACCGCGCCGACCGCGTCCCAGTACGCGCTCAGGGCCGGCCGCATGCGCACCGCCTGCGCGAAGCCCTGCCACAGCTCCGCGTGGCGCTGGCGCAGCTCTGCGCGCGCGCGGCGCGCCGTGAGCGCAAGCGCCGCTCGTCGGGCCGATCTCACCGGGCTTCGGCATTGTTATCGCGTGCGGGGCGTGGCGGCGGGGCGGCGCACAGCCGTCCGGCCACCCGCGCGGCTGCTGCCAGCCCGGCGGTGCTGCCACCAGCCAGATACCAGGCCTGGCTGCTAGGACAGTACCCCATACCCTACCAGAACCCTACCATACACCCTACCCAGGGCGGCGCGCGCCGCGCACCGGCCAGCAGCAGCGTGTTGTCCAGCGAGCAGGCGAGTGCGAGCGACCACTCCAGCGCGCCGGCCGCGTGGCACGCCTCCAGCAGCGCCTGCGCGTCCAGCGCGGCCGCCGCGTCCGTGACCACCGGCAGCTCGCGCTCCGCCGCCGACAGCGCTGCGCGGCCCCGCCGGCACAAGTGTCATGCATACAGATTGTAGAGCACAGGCTTGCAGAGGTCGAGCATGGCACGCTACTGGTAGCTGCTGCATTGTAGACGCCCGAGCTGCGCAGCCATGCCACGGCTCATGAGAGGCGCGCATGTGCGCACTGCTCCTACAGCGCAGGACTGATGTATTTCTTAATCTCAAGCCTATCTCAGTCGAAAGCAGAGGGACCTGGCACGCAGCCTGAAGCTGAGCAGCATTGGCGGCGCACGCCCGCACTCCTCCGCTGTATGCCTGTTTCAAGCAGGCCTTGCAGGCTGCGCACCAGCGATGGCAGCATGCGGCGTCGGCGGCGGCGCGTCGGGCCGGCGGCAGGACGCGAGCAGCGCCGGGAAGCCGCCGCCGACGGCCGCCACGGCCGCGCCCAGGCGCGCCGCCGCGCGCGGCCTGCCCGCCGTGAGCAGCCTGCGGGGCGCCCGCAACGCTGACTGATCGCCGTGCGGGCCGCTGGCGCCTGCTGGTGCACCCCTCGTCAAAGTACCTCGTGTCGTTCGCACCAGGGCCGCACGCCCGTCTGGCATCTTGGTTGACACATGGTCAAGGGAGGCCACACTCCTCTCTGTGATCCACTCTCTCAGAAGTGCGCGGGTCGCACCGCCAGGCGTGGCCGCCCATGAGGCGCCAGGCCGCCGCGCCCGCGCTGCCGCTGGGCTCGGCCGCCGCGCCGCCGCCGGGCTTGCCGCCCGCGCGCGCGCCGCCGCGGGGCTTGCCGCCCGAGCCGCGCGCCGCCAGGCCGCCCGCCGGCGGCGGCTGCGGCGCGTCCGCGTCGCCCGCGCGGTGCTCGCCCGCGCGCTCCGCGGCGCCGCCGCCGAACCAGGAGCCCAGCCAGCCCAGCGCCTGCATGGCGTTCGCGCTTGTTTTGCGGCGTCATCACCTTGATGCACGACGCCTTTGCGCACGGCTCACCTAGCACCTGATTCCCCGCGCTGCAAGTGAAAAGCGCGAGGCAAGACAGCAACAACCGGGCCGGCGCCTGGAAGGCGCATGTGCAGTCAAGCCCGTTCTGCACTGCCGCAACACAACTAGCTCCCCGTCAGGCCATATCGCTCAGACAACAAACACAGCTTGTGCCACTTAGGACGCCTGCGGATGCACTGAGCGGGCTACCCAGGGAGAGCCGCACCGAGGCGGGCGCGGGCGCGGGCGGCTGCGCGGCCTTTGCCGCGCGGCCGTTGGGCATGGCGGCGGTGGCCGCGGCGGCGGCGGCATCCGCGGCGGCGCCCGCCGCCTCCGTGCCGCCGGCCAGGATGTTGTCGGTGTCGTTGGGCGGGATGACAAAGCGCAGCAGCTCCGCGGCCAGCTCGAACATGCCCTCCGCCAGCGCCAGCTGCGGCGCCGCGCCCGCCGAGGCCTCAGTGTAATTGATTTCAAAGTGAACTTTCATAAGTCTGGTTGGGTTTTTAAGACGTCAATGATATGCGCCGACATTTTGGAGAAAACTTTGCAGCAGCCCGCACGACGCAGCGGCGGGCAGGCCCCACCAAGCGCCTACGCAGGTGCCGCGACTCGCGCGCCCGCGCGCAGCCCGCGACCAGGCGCGCCGGAGCGCGCGCGTGCGCATGAGCACCAAGACGGCCATCTCCAGCAAGCGGTGGAAGATGACTCCAGCTCAACGATACATCCCAAGCAAGCAAGGGGTCGCAGACCGGCAGCTGTGGGGTATGTAGAGGGGTACGGCATGCAATGCACACGTCGCGGCGGCATGGGCGGGCCGGGCGGCGCGCCCGGATGAGGCGCAGCGCGAGCGCGTGCGCCGGCGCGGGGCCCTCGATGCGGTCCACGATGAGCAGGCAGCAGGCGGCGGACGCGAGCGCGCCCGCGCCCAGCAGGCCCTCCAGCAGCGCGCTCGGCGCGCCGACCGCCGCGAACAGCGCCGGCCACATGGCCGCGTCCGTCTTGCGCGCCACGCTGACCACGATGTCGCGGAACTGCGGCGCGGCGGGCGCAATGAGTAGGATGTTGAATTTTTTTTTAATAGGGAAAGAAAAGAAAGGACAATGTTGGATTATATGAACCCGTTGTTGTTATCGCCTTGCCTAGCATGGCAGAACGGGACAGCGGTGACTGGCCGGCGGCCTGAACCAGTGTGTGCAGCGCAGGGTGGTGGCACCGCCTGGCGCCCGGCCGGCGGGGCGCCCTGCCCGCCCAGCGCCAGCATCGGTGCGCGTCGCGCGCGGCGCGGGCGCGCACGAATGCCCAGCGAGTCAGCCCGCGTCAGGGCGCGCGCCTGCGGGAACTGGCGGATGAGGCCGGCCGCGGCCAGCAGCAGCGGCCCGGCCACGTCGGCGCGCCGCCGGCGCGCTGCCGCGCCGGCCGCGCCGCCCTGGCCGCCCCGGCCGTCGGGCGCCGGCGGCGGCGCGGCGTCTGCGTTGACCTCCAGCGCCGTGAACAGCAGCCACTCCAGCGAGCGCGCAAAATGCGGCGCCTGGCTGTGCCGCCTCGCCAGTGTGGCCGCCTCTGCGACGCGGCCCTGCGCGCGCGCGCGCGCGCGCGCGGTCACCGCCGCGCTCATGGTGCCGCGTCTGCAAATCACAGGTCCTGACACAGTGCTGGCCTCGCGCCGCTCAGCCGTGCGCGGCCGCCGGCGCGGCAGGGGCTTGCGGCGCAGGCTGCCTCTTGCAGGCGCACCGGCGGCCAGCGGTGGCTGCCGTGGCTGTTGACGGAGTCTGTCACTCAGCACACGCGGTGCCACACAGGCCGCGCAGCGGGCAGGGCCCCCCGGGCGGCGCCCCGCAGGGCGCCGGCGCGCGCCTGCTGCAGCAGCCGGCGCAGCAGGCACGGCAGCACCGGCTGGCTCTCCGGCAGCGGCTGGAACAGCGGCAGCCGCGCGTGCGCATAGCCGGCCGCGGCGCCGCCGCCGCCGCGCGGGTCCAGCGCGAGCGCCGCGTGGCGCACGACGCGCTGCGTCACGCCTGCGCGCGCGGCCGCTGCCGCTTCAGGCAGCGGGCGCCTGTGCAGGCGCTCTTCCAACCACACGCTCGCCGAGAGTCTTCCCAGACAGCGGGCGCGCATGCATCTTAGCACTGCCAGGCGCAGCACGTCGAGCGGCGCTCGGGCGGCAGGCGGACCGCATAGGGTATTAACCTACCCTTATTTATGCTCGCAGGCGCGAAAGCGGCAGCGGGGGGCGCGCGCCGATGATGGACACCTCCGAGAGCGAGATGCCGACCGGGTACACCTCGCGGTCGAACTCGAGCTCCGGGTCGGTCGCATAGCGCCGGCCGGCCGCCGCGCCGGGCGACACCGGCTCCGCCAGCGCGGACGGGAACCAGAGCTGCATGCCGCGCGCGCCGTACGTCCACCAGGGGATCTCCACGGCGCCGGCGTCGCGGCCTGGGCGCGCCGTGCCCGGGTCGCAGGCTGCAGCCGGATTAAGATTTTTTGGTAACACACTTTTTTGGTATGTGTTTTGTTGCCGCAACTCATTTAAGTTACCCCAAAAACTGGTGCATGCAAAGCAAGGCCGGAACCGGCACATCAGCGGCAGACAGCTCGCAGTGACTCGCCCAGCGCGGGCCAGCCGCCGCGTCCGGCACGCACCGCTGGTGGAGGCGCCGGCGCCGTCCTCGCTGCGCGGCGGCGTGCGCACGCTGCGCGGCGGCTGGTACCCGGCCTCCGCATCGTGGCCGTGGAGCCCCACGCGCGCCGCGCCGCCAGAAAACGCCCCGTGCTCCGCTCCGCGCGCCCCGCCGCGCTCGGCCCCGCCGCCGCTGCCGCCGCCGCGCGGGCCGGCCAGGGCCGCGCCGGCCGGGGGCTCCGCGGACCCCCCCAGCAGGGCGTCCACGTCGGGGCTGCTCGCCGCGCGCCGCAGCCCCGATGGCGCGGCCTCGAGCGCCGCCAGCGGCGCAAAAGGGCAGGCCGGCGGGGCGGGGCCATCCTCGTCGCCTGCGCGCCCTCGCGCAAAGCCTTCTCACAAAGACCAGCACTACAGTCTTCCATCGAGGCATGCATATCGGTGGCGGGCGACCGCAGTCACTCTGCAGCCAGGCGCAGCTACACCGGCGCGTCTGCCGGCCGCAATACAACAGTAAATGGTCCTGGTGGCCCATTGGCAAGGCGCCGAGCCGGCCTGCCCTCACCTACGACACCCCGAAGCACGGGCCAATATAACAGCATAAGTTAGGGTAACCCTACCGCAAGCTTCTCTCACTTGTTCAATGCGGCGCTATCTGCGTGAGAGAGCGCGCGCACCGGGCGCGCGGAGCACGATCGCGCCGGCGCCGCGCGCGCCGCCGGCGCCCGCGTCGTGCGAGCGCCGGCGCGGCGCGCCCCCGGTGACCTCCACGGCGCCGCCGGGCGCCAGGCCCGGCGCGAAGCCGCGCGCGCGCGCGCGCTCGCGCGCGCCGCGCGCCGACCCCGGCTGCTCGGGCGGCCGCGCGTCATCGGGCGCGGACGACAGGCCGTCCTGCGACACGCTGCGCCGGTGCCAGGCGGGCGCGGCGGCGGGGCCAGACGCGTCGGCGGCAGCCCCGAACGGGGCGTCGGCAGCGGCGGCGGCGGTGGCGGGCGCGGCGGGCGCGGCGCGCGGCCCGCGGCCGGACAGCCAGAAGCACTCGATGTCGTCCGCCAGCGTCGCCTCGGAGCCTGTGTATAGGGTTAGGGTTAGGCGCGCGCGGCGCGCGGGAGGCTCGCGACTCACGGCATGACGCGCTTCGCATGCGGCCCAGGTCCGGTCGCTGCCCAGGGTCGACAACGGCCATTAGCTGCAGAGCGCGCGCAGGCATGCCGCGGCGTCTTGTCACGCGCGAGTCTATCACGCATTCGGTCATCACCCGAATGCGTATGTTTGCGGACTGAGCCCTATGCGGGGCTGCCACACGCTGCAGGGCAACTCAAGCATGGCTGGGCATGTCGCCACGCCGCGCGCTCGCCAGCGCGCACGATCACTGGCCAGGTGACCGCAGCTCCAAGCAGGACCAGACTTTTCCGTTTTCGTTAAACCCCCGTCCGCGCACCCTGGTTCATGTCCAGGATGCTCATGAGCCCGCCGGCGCGCAGCAGCACGCAGTGCTGCGGCTCGCCCTCCGCGCCGCCGGGCCCGCCGTCGCCGGCGGCCGGCCTGGCCGGCGAGTTGAACGTGGCCGCCGCGCGCTCGACCAGCGCGATGTCCTGCACGCCCTAAAACTGCGGTAAGCACCCGCAGCTGGCTGTGGCGGCGTGGAACATGCCTCTGCAGCAATTGGCCTCAGACGTCCTGCACCGCTAGAGATGCACCGCCAGACATGCACCCCGGTGCATTCCGTTAGGCTTGCGGTCTGATGCAAAATTGTTTCAAGTCTCTGTGCAGCAGCACAGCTTAAGAGCTGCTCTTTGCGCATGCACTGCACATAGAACACTTCAAGGTTTGCTTTGTGAGCACGCTGCTTTGCTCATTCCACACCAGAATTGCCACATCAGCCTCACAGCGCGACGGCGACGCGCAACCTGAGAACCCTGTTTGTGTGACCTGCACGCGGGCGCGCCTGCAGCGGCTGCCCCACGGAGAGGATGGAGAGCTCGCGCACGACCACGGCCGCCGCGGACACCGCGCCGCCCGGTCCCGGCGCCGCGGCGAGGTCCACGCGCCAGACGCAGATCTCCAGCGGCGCGCTGGCGGCGACCATGTAGCTGCCGCACGCGTCCATCGCAAGCGGCACCTGCGCAGGCGCCCCCGCGCGCGCGGCGTCAAGAGCTGCACAGACCGACGCCACGCGTAGCGGCCATCGCGCCGTCAAAGCTGAATTGGCACAGGAGCTGCGCGGGCCAGGGCCGCGCGCGTGGGCCAGGGCCGCCGCCCTGGCGGGGCGCGGGCGGCGGGCAGTCGGCGGGCGGCAGGCGCGGCGCGGCGCGCCTGCGCGAGCGGGTAGCGCGCGAGCAGCGACGAGCTGTCCAGGTGCAGGCGCGGGTACAGCAGCAGCGCAGCGCCGCGGCCGTCGCCGGCGCCGCCGCGGCCGGGCGCCGGGCCGGGCGCCGCGCAGACGGCCACCACGCGCGGCAGCCACAGCAGGTGCGCCACGGCCAGCTCGCGCTCCTGGCTGACGTCGCCGAACAGGCGCCAGCGACCGCTGCGCCGGCTGTACAGCGCCAGCCCGCGCGCGCCGGCCACCGCCACGTCGGCGCCGTCCGCGCTCAGCGCCGCGTGCGCCAGCGGCCAGTTCGCGGCGGCGTACGCGGCCTGCGCGGGGCGGGGTTTGGCTGGGAGCTGTCTCCGCGAACCACTTGGTGAGCAAGGAACCGCGGGGGGTCCGGGCGGCTCTGCGCATGCGCGCCATCTGCGTCCCTGCTCAGAGCTGCGCATGCGCCGGCATGCTGAGGCCGCCGTGCACTGGATTATGTTTAGGCTTAGAAGAGCAAACAACGCTGCGACTGGGAGCATGGCCGCCAGGTGGCTCGACCCCGTCCTGTGTGTGGGGGTGCGCAGCGAGGAGGGCGCACGGGCAGGCGCAGGTGGGTGACGCCGAGGTCGGGCACGCCCGGCGCGCCGTGGCCGCCGCCAAACTGCCGGGCCAGCGGCGCGGCGGCCGGGTCGCCGGCCTCCGCGATCAGCAGCAGCCGGTCGTCGCCCTGCAGCAGGTGCACCTCCGGCAGCCCGCCGCCGCGCCCGCCCTCGCCTGCGCGCCGCGCCGGGCGCGGGATGACTTCCTCGCGCGCCCAGTCCCTTCGCAGCACGAGCGCGTGTTGCACTTCTTGCGCTTGATGCTGACTAATGCTGCCAAGACGGTCTCCGCTGTACGGCATCCATTCCTAGGCTGTGAAACGCGCTGGGCGGCAAGGCGGCGGCGGCGGCCGCGCAAGCGCGCGCGCACCCGCGGCGCCGGGCGCGTAGTGCGCGATGCGGTGCGAGGCCGGCAGGCTCTTCGCGAGCGCGAGCTCCAGCGCCTGCGCCGCGCTGCCGGCCTCCGCCGCGACCAGGCGGTACCCTGGCGCCCCGCAGCCGCGCGCCAGGGTCAGAACTAGGGTCAGGGTTGGGTATCACTGACCTGGCACGGAGTGGCACGCCCTGCTCGAGTGGAGACGCGCGGCTGCAGGGGGGCGTCCTGCGGTGTGGCTGCGAGCAGGGCGCGGCCGCAGGGGGACGGCTCTGAACGTCCACGTGGGCAGGGCGCGGGCCTGCGCACCGGAGCAGCCCCAGGCCAGCGCAGCCATGCCGGACTCGAGCGACAGCGGCTGCGCGGGCCGCGCGGCGGCGAGCGGCGGCCCTGCGCGCGCCGCGCGCGCGGC
>JAABUY010002529.1_pt1 | contig 21524 bp, 19 predicted proteins | sample 5560271 | NCBI WGS metagenome assembly JAABUY01 (sample SAMN10711886, study PRJNA513374) | rock metagenome | isolation source: Antarctica rocks | place: Antarctica: Victoria Land, University Valley | reverse complement strand
TATAGAAATAAGTGTTTAGTTGTGATTTTAACATCAAAATGCTGTTGTTTGAGCTTGATTTTGAAGAAGTTTCAAAAAAAAAGTTGCGTGAGTGCTGGAGCCAACTTTGTAGGATCCGCTGTAAGCGTCTGCAGGTCCCCAAAACTCGACTTATGGTGGGGCATTACCTACTACCTACCTGGGGAAGTCGTTGGGACACTTTCTCAAAATAATAACAATCGTGATTACTCCGTAGAGACTCAAGTACAAGAGCCATCACCTGGAAATCACCGTTGTGTTGCAGAAAGTGGGTCCCAAAATCACTGCATGCATAACATGCTCCGTTCCCAAAACTCCGTCTCTCATCGAACGCCCCCTACTATCTTTCCAGAAACTCCTCAATATCTTTATCAGAATCCGCCTCCGCCTCCTCAGCCTTGAGCTTCTCCTCCGCCTCCAATATCTTCCTGATCATCTGCCGCTGTCTCCTCCTTGCGTTCCGGCCCCAGTCCATCCCCGTGGTGCCTCCAACCTCTTCTCCATCCTCGTCATCACTATCCTCTGGCACCTGCACTTGCCCTCTCAACGAGTTTGGCGACACCGCTGCGGCCGAGCTCATCTCATCTTCGTCGAGCTCCCTTTCGTGGTCCTTTGCTTGGAACCGTCCGCCGAGTTGTATGAGATATGGTCGCAGCAAGCAATAGCCCCCGATGACTATGACGATATGAATGTAGTCGATCCATTTCATCTTCGTTACCGTTTTGGTGAGATTGTGCTGGAAGTTTGCCGCCCAGACATGCATGTTATCCATCAAGGCGGTGGAAGCCATGGCGGCGTTGACGTTGTCGTAGCTGAAAGATGGAATGAAGGGTAGGATTGATCGTCCCAGTTGATTGTGAGCCTAAAGGTGCATTAGCATGAGGATCTTGCACTGCTCCTGCGGATTACCCATACCTGTGTGCTGGAATGACAGTATACTTAGGTCTGACTGATGGAGATGCTGCTCTTGCAAGATGCTGTGCAGATAAGCCAGCCTATATAGTAAAAGAAGACGCTTAGAGCGATATGTTAGTTCTTGATCAGGAAAAATTGAAATGGGACGTCGAGAGAGTGCGGCATCTTAATGTTGTCGAATTCGCGGTCCAGCTATGATTGGTCGAGCAGTGGAACCCCCTTCGGGTCAAGCGCGTCGTGCTATTCGGGTTGTTCCGCAAGTTTCGTGAAGTCCAAAAAGGTACAAGTACAGTCAGTACTCAGGGCATCATGGCTGGCCAGAACGATGAAGCTGTCCAGGAAGTAAGACCTCGGCCAATGCCTCAAGGTCAACGAGTACCGAGCTGATGATCCTCTGCAGCGCCTCAAGTCAGCTCTCTGGTTCTCGATCGGCAAGATAGTCGATGAGGAAACCCTCAAGCTCGGCGCCAATGCCACGCCCCAATTCATCGGCGCACTCACGGAGATGGTGTGGGCTCAGATAGGTACTGTGGCACGTTATTGATATGAATTCTTACGCAGCAGCACGATTGATTATCACATAGAGTCCGTCAGTCAGGATCTTCAGAGCTTTGCAAAGTATGGTCTTCTCGCATTAGATTACACAGTATCCTAATCGGGTAGGCATGCTGGTCGTCAGACCATATCAACAGACGACGTCTTACTGCTCACGAGAAGGAACGAGGGCCTCGAAGCGGTGATCAGAAGCTTCCTCGATCAGACGGAGATGGGTAAGAAAAAGGGGAATGGCAGACGAAACCGCGCGGGATAATTGAAGGATTGGGGCCTCAAGTCGATCGTAGACAAAGATCTACACTTCACAAGCCTTGGAGATCGAAGCGATTCAGTCAAGTGAGTGGACATCTTGTTAATTATTTGATGACTATGATTAATATGTTATCATTAGATCACACCGAAAATAGAATAAACCCAGCTCCCGCTAATACATGATGCCTACTCTTGTCGATCATCACACTGAGTGATAGTTCGATTACAGACAGCTCTCAATAGTTGGTACGACTCTGCGGAACCGTGCCATATTCACCCGCACCATAACCATCGTGGGCTCCTGTCGCCGCTGGCATGTGAGTATGTGTGTGCCCGCCTTCTGGCTCGAGATGCGGGTACCCCGGGCGGTGGACGGGTGCTGAGGGTGCCGGATCGTAGATGACGGGAACAGTAGGCTCAGCGTGCTTCTTGTGAGTGAGTCCGTAGCCGGTATCGTGATTGGCCATAGTCGACCCGGTCATGGCAGTGTCATTCGATGGCCGAATGTTGTTGTTATTGTGATGATGGTGCTTCTCGACAATAACCGGGGCAGTGGCGACAGTGCCGAGCTCTGCCGCGTCTGCGTCCATGTTGCCTCCCCGGTTTCGTTTCCAGAATGGATCCTTGCCCTCGCCGGAAGTGTATTCGTTGGATGGGGATGGTCCGTAACGCTTTTGTCGCTGGTGATATTTGCCTAGCAGATATTGCAGAACGGCCGAGATGAGGAAAAGCACCCTGCATGATGCATGAGTATTATCACACGAGGAGAGATGTAACGTAAGACTTACGCATTGGCGATAGCGACGGCGAAGATAGCCTTCTCCAATTTGCAGATGCGATTGAGGTGATTGCCCGCGATTCCAAGGCCGGAAGAATTACCGGTACCAAGCGGCGTCGAGACGCGACCGCTGCAACTGTGAGCCCCATCGCGAGCAAGGACGGCGACGGCGATGAAGGCACCGCAGAACAATAGATCAAGGACGATGCCGAGGAAAGCGAAAAACATCATCCCTCCCAAGAAGAAGGTGAGGATGACGGCGAGTCCAGTATAGATCACCGCCGCCCCTGCTATACCCTCCACGGCCCGGATATATGTTGGTACATAGATGTTGTTCTTATGGATGACACCGATGTAGTAGGAGAAGGTACCAAGCACGAAAAGAGAGATGAGGAACTCTAGTGCTCGGATCAATGAAGAGTTGGACTTGAGAAGGACGCCGCCGAGCGCCATGACGATTATTGTGTACGGTAGAAGTTGGGGAGGATGAGAAAGTGGTGTGGATGATGGAAAGAAGAAGAGGAGGGAAAGGGAAAACAGATGGTAGAGCCAGCTATATGTGCCCGTGGAAAACTCGAGGTCATCAAATGATAATGATGTGGGTAACGTACCTTACGGTACAGGTGTTGACTGACGTTATTGAAATTGCATCATACCTGAACTTACATTGATCCCGATGCAGAACCTTGGAAGTTTCCTGGATTTGAAACTGATCTGCCAACAATGTCATCGCAGCCAATGAGAGATCACCAGACGTAGGAAACTGCCGTGAGCCGCGGCCGACTCGTCATGATCTAACGCGTTGTGGCGGTGCAAAAGCTCGGGCCAACACACAAAATGCAAGGATAAACGCAAGCATGACGAATGACGAAAGATTTTCGATTGGCTTTCTTCGCTCTGCCGCAGTAGTACCCAGTGCCGCCGCACCCACAATTTGGAAGACCTTGTTTCTGGGTACAGATTTAAGCAGATTTAAGCTATCAGAGTTTTCGACTTAATTTCAATTCCAAGCAATCATCTCAAATCGCACCGCCACAGTAAGGTAGCCCGGCCAAGCCAAGCCAAGCCAGGCAGCACACAGCCACAGCACACAGCCACAGCCACAGCCACAGCCACAGCCACAGCCACAGCCACAGCTACAGCCACAGAAGCTACAGTACCTTACCTCAACTTATGGAGAAACCTCCACCAGGATTTTCACATGATTGTCCTTGTCGTTTACCAAGGTCTTGAAACCCTTTTCCTCCACCTCATCTAGCTTGATTATCGCTGTTATCATTGATTCGGGTTTCATTCGCCCTGTTGCCATCATTAATGTGTATCCCAGGCAGCAGGTCAGCATGAACAAGGAACAATCATCTCTTACCGGAAGCAATCGCATCGATAACACACTGGAAGTCTCCTTTGACATATGTTGCGACTCCCATATATTTCCGTTCCTTGAATACTAGGTTATTGGGCTGTAGTGTTGCCGCTTTCTCCCATACCGCGATGTTAACAAGAGTCCCTCTCGCTCGAATTGCCTGCAAGGCCTGGTCGAGCCCAGCTTGCACGCCTGCTGCATCGAATGCCACGTGCGCTCCTTGTCCATCGCATAATTCTCGGACGATGGCCACGATGTCGTCTTTTGTCGGGTCTAAAACATGATCTGCTCCGAATTGTTTGGCAAACTCCCTCCGCTTCGAAGCAACCTCGGAAACAATGATCTTCTCCGCTCCGCGAGCTTTGAGACACTGAACCACCGCCAGGCCTATAGGACCACCTCCTAGTATCAGAACGGAGTCGCCAGCTTTGTACGGACTGATGTCAACGGCGTGCCATGCAACAGCCAACGGTTCGACGAGCGCTAGATGCCATCAGCCCAGTCCATGTTCTGATATGGCGATATTTGGACGTATCTCCTTACCTCCAATCTCCAAAGATAGCGAGTCTGGAATGGCGATGGCACTGGCTCGAGGCACAACGATATGCTCCGACAGTCCGCCGCCCGAGCCTGTTATTGCTGTGAGTTGGTCTGCAACAGATGATCTCTTTGACGACGGAAAATCGTACCGCTTATTCCGACGAATCCACCGCTGTAGCAGCAGTTGATGAGCCCTTCCTTGCAAGCCCCGCACGTTCCGTCATATATGATAGGCTGGACAATGACCCTGTCGCCCGTCTTCATGTCATCGACCCCTTGACCGACCTCTTCCACGACGCCGCTGAATTCGTGCCCAAGGATCAACGGCACCTTCTCCCCCGTGATTGGATGGGGCGTGGTCGGTATCAGGTTCGGACCGCCCAAGTATTCGTGCAGGTCTAGCGGAAGCTTCATAAAGAATCATCTTCTTGAGCAATGGAGTATGAGATACCTGTGCCGCATATTCCCACATATGCCGGTTTGATCTATCTTACGCAATCTCGATATCAGTATCTCCAATGCCCCTTCTCCATATGAATCTGGTCACCTTGACTTGATCCTTCCCACATTTGGGAACGTCGACGTCTTCAAGTCGGATGTCTTTCTGGCCATGATACCGTAGGGCTCTCATCTTACTCTCTGGCATGATTCAGGGTATAAGGGCGCAAACTGACCGATTTCGAGCCCTTGATATTCTGACAAGAATTTGAGTCAGATTAAGATCATATATATAAGCACAGAATCATTTGTTTATTTCGCAAAGAGCGTTTGAGACCATTTAGGAATCCTTCAACCCCGCCATCTACATGAATTATAATGCGGGGGTGGTCAGCAATTGACTGAAATCGGGACGGATCTTCAATGCTTTTCACACGTTACCTATCAACTCACAATATTAATAGTCTGGGATAGGACAGACAGATTCGAGAACTCGCATTGCCTAACAAAATTATAGGAATCGAGCTTTCTCTTTAACATTGGGAAGCGTTCGGCTCTCTCATGATCAAAGGACTCTAGGAGGATGTACCGCCCAGAGGAGACCTGGTCCCATTACATATCGCCTCAGCAGCCCTACAGCCATTGCCAGTAAGTCTATTCTTGCTCTCGTCTTATCTTGATCCGCGTTCATCTTACCACCGAAGTATCAGATCATGTTCCTTGAGATTATTGTCTTGATTATTGTCATGGTGTTGATCTGTACCGTACAAATACCTGTAGGTACCATGAGGTAATCCCGCATCGCCTCGCATCATTTTAGCCCGGACCGAACGCAACGATGAACAATCCGATTGACTGTATTGGAGCAGACGGCATGATGGGAATGACGAAAGCACCTACTATCCGCTCATTGTCGATGTCGGATATGTACACATACAAATACCATTGTTACCGTAGTACAGGGTTTTCCGTCTCCACGACATCTCCACCCCGCCGCAGAAACGCCGCAGTACCGCCGTACTCAGACCTTCCATTTGGGTAAACTGTCATTGACCTCACCTCTACAATCTACATCCCAAGCCACTTGAGTGCATTTCAATCATAACATATCTGATTCTTCGCACACTTTCATTCCACATTGCACCAGCAGCTGAGCAGCTCTACTCCATAGTCACAATGGGTTACCCAGACACTTTCGAGGGCTTCATGATTGAGTCGCAGAAGAATTGGAGTGATTTCAAAAAGCAAGAGGTTACTATAACACTATCACCCAGTGCCTGTCGATCTGCAATAGTCTAATAACCTTCGCAGTTCAAACCCAAGCCATTCGGCGAGCGTGATATTGACATCAGGATTGAAGCCTGTGGTGTCTGCGGTAGCGACGTCCATACTATCACCGGTGGGTGGGGGGAAGCAAGCCTTCCTCTCTGCGTCGGCCACGAGATCATCGGACACGCCATCAAAGTCGGCGACAAGGTGACAACCGTCAAAGTCGGAGACCGCGTTGGTGTTGGTGCACAGATCTGGGCCTGTTTGGAGTGCAAGAACTGCAAATCGGATAATGAGAATTACTGCCCTCATCAAGTCGGTGTGTTCTTTGCTATTGCGTTCGTTCTCAAATCGAGCCGGGCTTACTGACGTCTGGTCAGATACCTACAATGCACCTTACCCCGATGGAACCATCGCTCAGGGTGGCTACTCCTCTCACGTGCGTGCTCACGAGTACTTCACATTCAAGATACCCGACAACATTCCCTCGGAGGATGCTGCGCCGATGATGTGTGCCGGTCTGACGACATGGAGTCCACTTGTCCGTGCCGGCGCCGGTCCTGGCAAAAAGATCGCTGTTCTCGGAATGTGGGTCGTCCAGCTCGGTGTGTCTTAGTCTCAGCCTGCTAATGACTCAGCAGCGGTGGACTTGGACATTTCGGCCTGTTGTGGGCAAGTGCTCTCGGCGCCGAAACATACGCCATCTCCCACACGCCCGGAAAAGAGGCGGATGCGAAGAAGCTCGGGGCCAAGGAGTTCATCTGCACCAAGGACAAAGATTGGGCTAAACCTTGGGCCTTTACCTTCGACTTCATCCTCAACGCTTCGGATATGACCAACGAGTTCAATATCCAGGACTACATGTCGACCCTCGCCGTCAACGGCGAATTCCACAACGTCGGACTTCCTGACAACCCACTTCCCAAGATGATGGCTCAGGACTTTGCACCGAACGGTGCGAAGATCGGAGGTAGCCATATCGGTAGCCGACCCGAAATGTTGGCGATGTTGAAACTGGCGAGCGACAAGGGCATCAAGCCGATGATCGAGACGGTCGATATTAGCGAGAAAGGCTGCAAAGAGGCTGTGGAGAGGGTGAAGACGAGCGATGTGCGCTACCGCTTCACTCTTGTCAACTTCAACAAAGCCTTCGGCGATCGCAAGTAGGGTTCAGATTGCGTGTTCCAGTCCTTTGGTAGCTGATTGCTCGTACAAGAGAGAGCGCGTGTGCTTTCAGACTTAGCTAGGTTGCATATGTAGCCAGCAGCCAGAGCATGTTGAATAGATGCCTCATATACTTCCCAGCAAACCGAAGAATTTTAGGATCCTTGGAGCTGGCAGTAAATATCTTTAATCCATGCACTTTGGCATCTAGACACTTGGTCCATCCGCTCCTGATCCCTAAATAGGGATTTCGTTTGTGCACAGTTAGCTCTACAGGTATTCTTTCCCTAACGTAGGTATTCTTAGATACCCATGACGCTTACTCACTAGCGCGATCTGGATCCCTGATCTAAGATCTGAGATTGAGCTTGGCGAGATTCGATGTCTTTTGCAACATATTCTATATACTCGTACTTGTATAGAAAAGAGAGGGCTGTATTACCTCAACTGTTCTCTCTGGATGCGCCTTGTTACCTACCAAGTGCGCGCACTACGGTCGACTTCTTTGAGAAGTCCAGCTTCTATACACCCATCGAGGAATCACATCACCGCTCGAAGCACACGACGCCACGATCGCGCCACTTCATGTTCTTCTGCATTTCAAGGTTTCATTGACTGGCAAACTGCTAGATCTACATTGATCATGGCGAAGCGCAAGAGGATGTCGAGTCTAGCTGCTGAGAAACCACTCACCACAATACCGATCCCTCCTCCTGGATCCCAACCAGCTTTACCTCCCTCTACAAAACAAGCGCGTGCGAAACGACGCAGAACCTCACATCCAGATCCTGCTCCCACAGAAACGAATCCAAATGAAAACGCCAATATACTTGACGGGGCTCAAGCCCTGCGCGCATCTCCCGACTCAGATGGCTCCCCTGGTATCACAGAACTTACGAGGACGGACACAGTCCCTGGTATCGACGTCAAGAGGGAGGCCGAAGATGTTCCATCACTCGTCGATGGTGGAGACACCGATTCTCCACTATCAGACTTGTCGGATCTGGACTCGTCGCCTAAGAAGCAATCTACCACAGCACGAGCTGGCGCATCAGTGGGGTTGAAGGCGGAAGACTCAACAGTCCGTTCGGAACCAAAAGCGATAAACAAGCCGGTAAAGAGGGAGGAGCGCAAGGAACCACAATTCCTCGACCCCGAAGCAGACGGCGAAGAGGAAGCAGATGAAGAAGAGATACAAGCTGCGCTCTCTCGGCCCGCGCCGGTAAACAGTGATTATCTTCCGCTTCCGTGGAAAGGGCGATTAGGCTACGTAAGTGCCCGAATCCGCGACGCAAAGGATTATTACGTACTGAAGCGCGGTAGGCTTGCCTTTGTACTTATCTAAGGTTCTCCAATCCTCCTGTTTTCAGTTCCCGAACTTGTCGAATTGCCTCCATCCTTGAGAACAGACACCCGCTGAAAGACCCGACTCAGCCGCCACACGCTACCAAGAATCGACCTGACAGGGAGGAACCCGCGGATATTGCTCGGGGTCAGGCTTATGTCGAGAGTATTGGTCTCGCGAACGCAAGCGATGTAGTGAAGATGATAAAGTGGAACGATCGTTATGGCATCAAGTTCATGAGGCTGAGCAGTGAGATGTTTCCATTCTCGAGCCACGAAGTCTATGGATACAAGCTAGCTCCTTTCGCAAGTCGAGTGCTCGCTGAGGCCGGCAAAGTGGCGGCAGAACTAGGCCATCGACTGACCACTCATCCTGGCCAGGTAAGCATACACGTTTAATACCTCCTTCTGCCGCTGACCTATGTCTAGTTCACTCAATTAGGTTCGCCTCGAAAGGAAGTGATCAAGAATGCTTTGCGCGACCTTGATTATCATGCCGAGATGTTGTCGCTGTTAAAGTTACCGCCACAAGAAGATCGGGATGCGGTCATGATCCTCCATATGGGGGGCGTTTTTGGAGATAAAGAAGCTACGCTCAACAGATTTCGCGACAGCTACAAAACGCTGCCGCAAGGCGTCAAGAATCGACTGGTACTCGAAAACGACGATGTCAGCTGGTCTGTACATGAGTTACTCCCGATATGCGAGGAACTCAACATTCCTTTGGTTCTAGATTATCACCATAATAACATCATTTTCGATGCCGACAAGATGCGGGAAGGCACAAAAGATATAATGGGGTTATATGAAAGGATCACGGCCACTTGGACCAGGAAAGGTATAACGCAGAAGATGCACTATTCCGAGCCGACGCCTGCTGCAATAACTGGTCGACAGAGACGAAAGCACAGTCCACGTGTTGCGACTCTGCCGCCTTGTTCGCCAGACATGGACCTGATGATTGAAGCGAAGGACAAGGAGCAGGCCGTCTTCGAACTAATGAGGGTTTTCAAACTACCAGGATTCGATACATTCAACGACATGATCCCGCATGTGCGAAAAGACGACAACAAGCCCGTGAGGCTACCGAAGAAGAACACCCCGAAGAAGAAGAAGACTAAGGAAGTGAAGAGTGCAGAAGACGAGTTGGGGCTGGGAGAGGAAGCCATCGAGGACGCACTCGACAAGTCCACTCCAGATGCCATTCCAGATGACCAAGTCGGGATGGGCGGGCCCGAAGGACGAGTTTACTGGCCGCCCGGCATGGAGGAATGGTTAAGACCCGTGAAAAGAGTAGTCAAGCCAAGAGAACCCAGTGACGGCGTGAAGAAGGAGAAGTCGACACCGGCTAAAAAATGCAAGGCCGCGGCTGATGCTGTCGGTGCTGCGGCTAAGGAGGAAAACGATGTACCTGGCAATGCGGAGGTTGCATCTAATAGCGTGACGCCTGCAAAGGGTGCGAAAGCGACCTCCAGCAGAACCGCTGCACCAAAAAAGAGTAAGATTTCGAAGAAGGGGAAGATCTTCGTGCCACCAGCCTCTGACGACGATGCTTCCGACGCTCCTCCGGATTTGTCCGCCGACGAAGGTCCCACACAGAAGCCGGCCAAAGTAGCTCCGGCGAGGAAGAGTGCAAGGGCCAAGAAGGTCAGCTATGCGGAGACGGACCACGAGTAGCGTAACTACCCTGACATAGTCAAGTAACTTTCTGTAGCAGCGTCATACGACTTAGGAAAATCGTATGCGGATTTGCATCAAATGCTGATTTAGGAAGGTTGGTTCCGTGGGCTAGGTCGACGGGCGGGTCCTTGTTTATGGTTTTGGCTTGGCCGTGTGGGTGCCGTGTGGGTTGGGTCAGTGCGGGTGTTGTTTGGGATGTCAAGTATCCCGCGCAGGGTTCATGTGACCGGCATTACTCGCCCCAACCGTTTGGTTAATTATATATAAGACACTACGAATTGTGCCATAACGTTGGGGGTTTCTGAGTCAAGCGGGTCGCAATAGCAAGCTAATTAAATCAGCAAGAGCTATATGTATGGACAGCTAGCTGTACATCAAATGATTGTCTTCTGGCACTGCGTAATTTACTAATGAGACCACTGCGTTGCAGCACAAGTTTCCCAAGCGTCGATTGACCGGACTACCCCTCATGGCTGACCGGCCATCTAGATGACCGTGATCCCTCCGTTCCAAGCCTCAATAGATTTCCATAGAGTTACATCGAGAGAGTCCTTCTGGCTTGTCGCATCGGCCGCGTTGTCGGGGAGCAAGTCAATCAATTCGTAAGCCAAGGTCTGCACAAAGTTGCACGTCAGCGATGCCATGATATCAAAGAGTGACGAAGCCGGCGGAGGACCTAGGGAGACAAGATCAGAGAAATACTTACATCGACCACTGACTCAATCTGTCTCAGCATTGCAGCCAAGGGCGGCCCGACGAATGGAAGCAGGTTCGGCACCAGGGCAGCCTTGCCGATAAGGATGTTGAGAAGGTCCTGATGGACTTGGACGAACTGTACGGATGATTAATAGAACGGTCCTACTCCGAAGAGAGGAACCCAGCGCACCGCCGTGAGGGACTTGACAATCGCGTCTTCGTCAGACTTGACGGTGAATGGTTTCGTCCCACTCAGCACGGCGATCTGGTGACGATGTCGCTCAGCGGCCAATCACAATCTGGATGTGGTTTCGATAGGCCCCATCTGTCCATGAACGGTAGGGGTTACGGGTTTATACCGGAATGGGTCCGAAGCCTGAGACTGCTAGCGCGCCATTGACGATGGTGATCTGGTTGGCTGGTCCTTGGCAATTTTGAGACTTGGTGGTGAGCTCGTCAATGGCGGCGGTGACAACGTCTGGGGACACTGCAGCAGGCTTGATGAGAGTCGTGCCTCCTAATGACAGTCTTGGGGCCGTTTCGAAGGCGGTGTATGTGTGAAAGGGAGAATCGAGGTAGCTCAAGATAGCAGCTTTACTCTTGATGTAGATGATGATCGGGTGCGATCTGTGGTAGGATTGAGCAGCTTCTTATACTGTTTTCCAGCTGAGAATCGCTTGTTGTTCATTCTCTCCTTCCGTCCTGCTTGCCGCCGAGGTCGCTGTGCAGATCGTACCGCAGCAGGCGCCATCTCTTCTTCCCTCAAACCATTCGAGCCGATATCGATGATGCTCGAGAGATGCAGAGCTCGTACACGGACGCTCCAAGGGAAGGCATCACAGCCAACCGGCCACGTCGCCGTCGCGCCTCTTTTCCCCATTTCAACGCAGGCAGCCGTCTAGAGTCGTGTGAGTCCCGTACAGAGATGAGGGGATTCTGCATCTGCATCGCAGGCTCGCGATGAGGAGGTGTTAGCCTCAGGCTGTTGCCAGCCGAGACCCAGAAGTTGTGATCTCGGGCTGACGTTGCGTAAAAGAAAAGCAGATGCCTCGTTTATGCTGCGTTGCAATTGACCAACTGCCTGATCATGCTCTCGTAAACTTCTCCACAACCTCCATAGATCAGTCGCACCATCTCATATTTAAACCCGCCTCATTCGCTGCATCTGCAGTACATGCACATTCTGCATAGACTTGTTTAAGTGGTCGATCGGGGTACCGAGATCTTTGTGTAACCGGAGATGAGGGTGCAGAAACGCCACAATTGGGACTCCGTGGATTTGATGGTTTCTACTTTGCTTCGACCGGGTGATGAAGCGTGGTCTGTGCAAGACCTGGAAGGCCATGTAGTTGAGGCTTTGGCGCATATTGGACCGCATAGCGGCCCATAGCTGTTTTTAGACCCTGCTGGGTTGCACAGATCCTCAACAGATCCCGCGCTCTTGCCTCTATAGGCGAATGTTCGATTGAGTGAAGTGGATGGCGGTACACCAAATGATATATAACTCACACACACAGTCACTACCCCTCACGCCGCGGCTATGCTATGCTTCTGAGACACGACTGCTTGGGGATATAAACGGCAAGAACGAGCCCGCTATAAGCGCCACTATCATCCTCGATACCAAAGCGCCACGCAGTTGAGGTCCACGTCCTCGACCCGATGAGGTCTACGTCTTCGACACGATGAGCTCCACTTTGTCATCGGTCTGACTGATTCTTTGCCCTCTCGACCAGCCTGACTGCGTCGTCCATAACATCTGTTCCCACCCTCCAACTCCTCAGCATGACGCCCTTACCGTCAAAAATATCCTTTGCCCTCGCCCACCTCCGTTTCCAAAGCTCCACTTTCTTGTTGACAGGTTGTGTATTCTTGTCGGTGAGGCCCTCGTCAGTGGTACCGTCGCTGCCACCAGCACCGCTCCGTCCACCGCTGATGCGGTGACTGGCATATTGGGCGGCTGCGGCGGGATACGACGTTAAGTTCCTGCGTAGAGGAGGAGGAGGGGGTGGGCGTTCTTGTTGCGCTACTTTCGATATACCGGACGTTGACCTTGTTCGGGTTAAACCAATGCCAGGACGGTGTTGCTCACCCGATGACGATGAGGCTGAAGTCGGAGACGTGGTTCCGTACCAGTAGCTTGACGGCGAAGGGATGCTGTTGTAAGCCAAAGCGACTTTGTTGCGAACAGTCGATCTGTAGCCACGTCGTTCAGATGATGTCGCCCGACTGCCGGGGTCGAGAGATGAGGCGTTCTGCGTTTGAGAAAGGGGACTGTGATTCTTAGGTTGTGGTGAGTCGTGAGAGAGGGATAGCGTTCGTGGTTTTGGTGGTGGGACTGGGCCTCTCTTATGTGTAGAGGTACCATCCACTTCGACTGACCGCATACTATGGTCTCTCCCCCCGGAAGCACTTCTCAAGGCCATAGGCTTCTGTGGCCGCGTGGGAGCGGTGGGTTTTCTCTCCACTGGCGAGTGCTTCCGTCCAGTCATGTCCTGAGACCCATCGCGTTCCGGCCCGGTGTCATCACCGAGATCGATAAGTGTACCTGTTGCAATATCGCCAGGTTGATCCTGAGAGCCATCCGAGTCGCGAGGTGGCAGGATCGGCTTACGTTCGGGTACCAGTTCATCTATGCTAGGCGAAACACTTCGGCCATTCGTCGCACGCCCACGGGAAGTAGAACTCGAACCTTTGTTATCGGTCAACGGTCCCATCGATGTATCAAAGAAGCCAGGACCCGGTGGCGTTGTCACATCTCGAATGAAGACACCAAGGATCCTGCCAGGATTCGCCACAACAACATCAGTGTATAATTCCAGATCGGCTTCTCCACTGTCTCCGACGAGCAGGAACCGCCGTTCTGGAAAATCATGTAATACTCTTTCCAGTGTGGCTTTCTTCCGTTCTGCCACAGGCTCGAATATGCCTTGGAGCATGCCGCTGTATTGCTTCAGATGAAACGACCCAGGCGGGAGCCCAGCCAAAGCAAAGAAGCTCACAAGGACCGGGTACAACTGCCATGGAGAATTTGATACATAATGAAGTTTCACCCCCATTTCAGCGAGCTTCGTGTACCACTCCTTTACACCTTCAATGGCAAGATCACTCAGCTCTCTGATAAAAACGTTCCGGAACGTCTCCTTCGCACCGCTGCCAATTGCCGAATGCTTGATCGTGTCGTCGATGTCACTAATCAGACTGATGCCAGTGGGTTCGGTAACAAGAACTTCTTCTGTTGCGGATAGGTTCTCAGATGCGAGTACTCTGACATGTGTGGGGATGAAATCTAGAGCGGCACGAAGCGAAAAATGCCCGCCTTCGTTGGTGACGATCGTACGAGATTGCGAAATTTGATCGTTGTAGAAAAAAATTGTAAGAGGCGTGCCCACCAAAGGGTTCGTCAAGAAAGGCTTAAGTCTAGCCATGAGGTGAGCGTTGGCTACGGCTAGTTCTTCGGGGCTCATGTCCGCGGGCTGATTCCAGGACGCACGCTTCCCTAGAAGTCCTGGACCTGGGGCGTCGTCGTGATTAGACTGGATCGAAGTATCGGTGAGAGGGTGTCGAGATTGACCAGGCTTTGGCTCCCTCAACTTGTCCGGTGATGGTGATCTGCTATGCTCCGGTGTGCTGTAAATACTGGCTTTATCCCAGCCTTCTTCCGGAACTTCGCTATACCCACCCCGGCCAGCAACGTCAGCTTCAGCCTCCCCTTTCTGTTCCATATTGGCCGCCTGCTGTTCGACGAGCACTTCCTCGTGCCGCGCCGCCCTAGCTTCAAGCCGTTCGTGGACCGTAGAATGCGGGCTTGTTGCACGACTGCCGCTTCGACTGCCACCAGCGGGCGCGGGAATACCACTTAAATGCCTTGCTAGTCCTATCAACAACCGATTCTTTCGAGTGATCGGGCCTCGGTGTGGCGAATACATCCACCCCCGGACGTCCACATCCACCACAGCATGGTCATCCTCGTACTTTTCCCACTCTTTCCTCCAGAATTCTGCGTCTCCGGTGCTGGAGCTGGAGTCGTCTCGCAGTTGGGTTGTAGTTGTCTCACGCTGATCTTTGCTCGGTCGCGGCTGCTCTTTCTTCACATGTCTTCGAGCATAGCTCGGAAACAAAACCATCTCTTCATCTCCGCTCCTCACGATAGCCACGTCAGGAAACGCTCCAGGAATGCCAGCGTCGTCCTCGTCTGCTTCTGCGTCATGTTGGCCCCGCGAACCGTATGATTGTTGGTATGACTGCCGTAGCTCATTGGCCGCTTTCAAGTAGCCAGCCAGCTTCCGTCTCCGTGTCCCCCTCTGCGCAGATTCTGCAAGAGACTCGGAGCTTGTGCTGTTACGCGAAACGGGAGCGCCTGGCTGCGACATCTTCAACACTCGATCTTCATTCTCGGTGACCGGCTGCTGCCTAGATAGTCTCCCCTTGCGCTTCAGTATCGCTACAATACCCTTCTCAACAGCTTGTTTCTGTTTATGCCGAATATAACGATCAACGATAAAGTGATAGATTCGAGTTTGAGCACGCTGTCGATAGTAGGGTAAAGTATCCTGGCGGAAAGCTGATAATTTGACTCGAGCTCGATGCCGAGCATGGGGGAAAAGGTACCGGAGGGAGTGGGAGAGCTGAGTTCGGAAACCAGAGCGAGACTGGCCCGCCGGTACTGGAGCCAGATTCGAGTACTATAAACCACAGCCTGGAATTGTTTAGTCGTCTTGTGCCATGTCTTCAGGGTAGTATGTAAAGCGATCTCGCGTGCGAACTGATTCGGACTCGTGGGTACGGGTGGGAACAGGTCTTATATCCAATGCCCAGTCTTAGGTCACCGTAGTCACCAAAATATGTAGTTCAACGTTGAATTCATAAGTCGCAAGTCGAAAACGTGGAGCCGGAAATGATAATGATGACTACAAACGCTAGTGAGAAGCTCGGCACCGTGTGTAGACACCACTCTGGTACTTTGCTCGTACATATTCATGGTCACGGATATCCACAGTTCAAATCTCTACACGGTTGAGATATCCAAGATAGATACTCGTTAGGGGTATCCAACATACGAGTGAAATCAAGAGCCTGACAGATAAGCGTAATTCAAAACCCCCCAGCACCTCTGACCCTTTGTACAGCGCCAACTATGCCCTTGGCCCAGGCGAACCTTCCAGGATCCACTCCGATAGCTCCATCAGCCTGCTTTCCATGATTGTCATGCCAGCATCCGTCCTCTTTGGACACTGCACCGTAGATGTGGGTATTCTGGTTTCGCCGGATACCTTCGACCCAAGCGGCACAGACGGTATGCGAGTCAATCATGACATTCACCTCCTGTGAGTGATACCACGATTGAGTATCCTGATTACCATTTCCTTGGATTCCGATGTGTTCGTCCACGATCATCAACTTGACTATCGGCCGATGATTAGTCTTCTATGATCAAGCAGTGCTGCGGAGGACTAGATTGACTCACTGTGACAGCTTCGCTTCTTGAATTTGTTGTGAATGGGTCGCGTCTGATCCTTGGCAACATAGTTGTATATGTGCATTCGATCCTTCTCTTGCTCGCTCAGACCTTTGTAGAGCTTATTCGCAATCATCTCGTTCGTTCCACCTTGGAAAGGAAGTAATTCACCCTGTGTCATGTCAGCATCGCAAGGAATCCATACAAGGCATGCCCTAAGCCGGCAGATGTTACTGTGAGACATGACTTACAGAGTCGTTGTACCCTAAGCAGACATAGTAGTATACATCTATTCCACGTCTGACAGCCTCGAGGAGCGCTGGAAGCAGAGGCTCAGCATTGAGATTCGGTGTTTGTATAAAGACGTTCATCTGAGCATTTCTTATTGCCGACAAAAACGCTTCGTTCTGTGGGACATGGACACATGAGTGGTTAGGAGCTGAAGTAGCATTAGACCTTCCTGTGTATGTGTAGACGCAACAAAATGACACTTACCACCCCATGGCTTTCGGCAGACCATTGCCATTGGGAAAGGTTCATGGGTCGGGTGGGGTATCAGAGTCGTCATCTCCTCCCCTGGGTCACACTCAGGCGCATCACCCTGGGTGTCGGGCTGAATGGTCGTGTCTGATCATGCTCAGCTGAAGAATGTACACAAGTGATATAGTCGGACGGATACGTACTAAGATGTCTCGTAATTGCGTTCATCCGCGTTTCGGAACCTCTTGGAGAAAGAACGGATTGCGCCCTTGTCAGCTCGGCAGCAATATCAGGATCATAATGAGGATCCTTCGACGTGTGTTGCTGCAAGGATTGCACATTGTTTCCATCTCGCGTGACCTCCTCAAGAGTACGCGCATCGCCTCCGCTGGTAGGATCCTGGCCTTCGTAACCGCCTTGTCCCCCGTTGGCCAGCGCTGATTGACCTTGAAGACCGTGGCTTGCGGAAGTAGGCCCGTTCGATGACGTATGATCTCTTGGTGTGTCATCCCCGTGGAACATCTGACTATGCGTTCGCGATTGGAAACTCGGTAATCCACCAGTAGCAGCGGGAGAGTCATGGCTGGGAAGGGGAGGCTTCAGCTGATTGTGCCATGAGATCAAGGACATGTCATAGAAAGAATCAACGATAGGTCCTTCGAGATGGGTCATCATCTCTAAGTTATCGTTGTCCTATGGAAACAGATTAGATCCTCAAGCTCTAATGCGGCGAAGTACGCCAGAACGAACCTGAATATTGTTGCTGCTTATGATTGCAATCCTTCGGTCCACCACCATGTACTTTGAATGGAACGTCCCGAAGATTGGCCGATGATAATTGACCACTTGAAGATCAATGTGCGGGATTTCGTGAGGACCCGGGAGGCGAACGTTTTTACCGGTATACTCTGCGGGAGAGACTGGCTGATGGTTGTCGAGGACCTGCAGAAATTTTAGTGGATCGTATCAGCCAACGCCCGCTCCAGTAGAAGAAAGAATCCCACCTGCTTCGCGTTTCCTCTGTCGTACATAATCTTGACGATCGCTTTCTCTCCACGTTGACCGGCACGGCGCGAGAGTTCTTTGAGCGAGTTGGTTATGATGGTCGACGCATCAGAGGCCTGCCAATAGTTGGTGGCTAGAAATACCTCCTTCTCCGCGCGGGCAATGCAGTTCGACATATGTCGGATTATATCAGGCAATGGCGCGATGATCGTCAATGGCATAACTCCAGAGCTACCCATCAACGGCGGGGAAGTAACCCCAACCAAGGGGTCACCCTCGAGTGTATATAGAACATCATGGTAAATCTGGAGCGAACGGATACTGATCAGCAATGCGCGACAAACGGATGAACAGATGTAGGTCGGTCTGGATCACGCTTAACTCACACGTAGGAAAAGATCACTAGGTCTGGTACTACCCCACTTGCCGCATAGGTATGCTCTCTCCAGGTCGTCTATTGTGGCCTTGGGCAAGTTGAAGGCTTTATGCTCATCGTGGCCACCAACGTCGTCGCCGTAAAGCTTCTTGGCCACCTTTCCGGGGGATAAGGTGGGGTCTTGAGCCAGTTCCGAGCTGACGGTGACGCTGCCCTGGCAAAGATCGTAAACCTTTTGCGACACCATATTCCTCCTCAATTGTACACACTACTATATGGCTGTCGTAAATAAAGACCGTTAGATAGATACTCAAAGAATATCTGCCAGGCAAGACAACTGTACGGATGCTCTACTAAAGTGGGATACATGCAGCCAAAACAGGGTAAATTACCTAGGTACCGTAAGGTAGGTACCTTACCTTAGGTACCTAAGTACATATACCTTCGTACCTGTCCCACTCCGGCACCAAGAACGGACCCTGCATAAGGTACCTAAGGTATGGTATGTTAGGAGGTACCTTACCGTAGTTTTTCGAATCAGGCTGATGAGGAGAAATACCTGCCCGAACGAGGGCATGGTTTAAAGGCATGATATACTACACACCTCAGATGAGACCGGGTAGTCTGGACTGTAATGTATTTGCTAAAAGAATGAATGAATACATGTACAGATAGAATTCGAAAAAAGCTCTGCATCCATTTCATTTATCAGCGATGGCCATCACCAACCTTGACGTACTGAATCAAACTCACGTTACACAACGTGTCCCGAAGCGCTTCACTCCATGTGTGCGTAGGCCGGGGATAACACCTTCTTAACACAGAACCTGGAAGCTTTGGTACATGGTAACAGCATAGCAATGGAAGAGAGGTACAAAGGCCGCCGACCTGCCCTGAGTGCAAGACACATCAGTGTAGAAATAAACTAACTGCAGCGTTAGTCCATGATGAACATCTATTCATAATGAGTAAATGAAATGAATGTAGATACCATTTATTTATCAGTGCTGAAGTTTTACTGACAGTCACATAATCATTAAAATGAGAAGTTCATCTCATTTATTTTCACAATTAAGTCAAATTAGGTTTCACCTCAAATTTAACAATGCTTTAATGAGTAAAGTTAGAATTCAGCTTCAGAATTATTGATTGTACTTTTTAGATTCATAAGATTTGTTGTGATTGCTATATTGTAAATATTGTAAAGTTAAATGTTGAAGATTTCTGTGACTATTGAGATTTTGCATGCAATCATACAGTAAAGTATGAATCATTAAAATATTAAATTGTCAACATATCATTTATAACATCAGAAGCAGTTATGAAGCTTTAGATTTTCAACTATATTAAGCTATTAAATGATCTCTCACTCATGATCTGTAAGCAATGTTAGTATGCAGTTTGACTTAAGAAAGTTATTAAATATTTTTGTAATGTAGAGTATGATTTATTTAAAAAGATTATTAAACAAATTATTATTACTGTTTAGAAGTGCAAGAATTTATATTAGTATTTATCTCAGCTAGATTTATTCATCACTGTTGAATATTCATTTAAATCATTACAAATTTATTATAATAAATTATTATATCAGTTTTAGTCAAAACATTGTCATTATGTCTGCTGTAAAGAAGAGTTCATTTAAAAGCATCTGCAGCAAGCTCATTATACATTACAATATAAATGAAAAGAATGATTAACAAGATGTCAACAAGAATGACAAGAAACTGTAAATGACTTAGTATTATGAGTTTTAGTAATATATTAAAGATTTTTCTTATTGCATTAAAGATTACAGTATTTTCAGATATAATAGCTAAACAAGATGCAATTATGAACAGTAGATTACATTATATTAGTATGAGATTAAGTAGTTAAGATCATGAAAGAAAGAATTAAGAAAGTTAAAGTAAAACATTAAAAGATAATTGTGAAGAAAATTAATTAAGAGATAAATCAGTAATTAAAATAAGCTGAATAAGATAAGTATTTAATTAACATTAAGATAAATAAACTGCTAAATTGTATTATAATTTTTAATAAAGAAATTGAGCAAGAGTTATGAATGATTTGATAAGTAATGAATTGCATAATTTAAAAGTGTTAAAACATTGTTGTTTCTCAGACTAAATTATATATTTAGTTTAAAGCTATTTAAACTGAAAAACATTAAACTCAATATACTTCATTAAAGAATTATATAAACTGTAAAATAGTTATAAAGCACACTTAATTGTAAAAGCAGATTTTAATGTTTATTAAGTGCACTTAGAAAGAGCAGAAGTGAAGAAAGCTTAAGTATAAGTTAAAAAAAGAATAAAAGAAGATATGAAAGCATTTATAACAGATTGTAAAAGTAAAGTATATGTGAAGTCAGAAAGTTATGAATAAGAAGAGTGAAAAGAAAAGTAATGATAATTTAAAGCAAAATAAATTTATTACTATGTGCTAATGAAATCAATTCAGTTTATATATAAATTTAAGATTATTTTAATGCAAATTCAGTTTTCTCAATCAGATTTTACTGAGTTACTAATGATCAATTTCTCATCAAATATACACAAACACTTACAAGAAATTAAGTTCATTTTAAATATTTAAATCAATTTTACATCTTATATTATTGATTATTTATTATGAATTAAGTTCATTTTACACATTAAATACATCACAACTTACAATTCTGAAGTTTAGATCAGCATCTTAATATAATGTTTTAATTAATTTATTAATACTCATTATCTCATTCAGCTTACACAGATTCATCATCTTTTTCTTTTATTTTTTATTAATATTATAATTATTAATTTACATTAATTCTAACATCATTGCTTCCTGATAGACTGCTTAGTTTATCAGTTTTTTGTATGTATTTTTTATTTTTAAAATATATAAAGTGCTCAGTTTAACATCATTTCTCTCTGATAGGCTGCTCAGCCTATCCGAGAGGACGGGTTCATTTCCACTGAAAATGCGACAGATTCAGCTAGCGTCGGGGTTCAGGCTAACCAAAAACTGTCGAATCTTGGTGGGAATGAACAAGTGGGAATGAAGCTTGGGTTTCTCAAATAACACTCCATCATCAGATTGAACAAACTCAATTCTCACATAAAGGTTGCTTGAAACATCGAGCTTGATCGATTCCCGGCGTTGGAATTGAAATTGGACCCTGTTGTCGTTGTTGTCTTGAGGG
>JAABUY010002528.1_pt1 | contig 21526 bp, 17 predicted proteins | sample 5560271 | NCBI WGS metagenome assembly JAABUY01 (sample SAMN10711886, study PRJNA513374) | rock metagenome | isolation source: Antarctica rocks | place: Antarctica: Victoria Land, University Valley | reverse complement strand
TAGAAGTTCGGCCTATATGACGGATTGATCGGGAAGCATATGACGGATCGTCGCGCCAAGGCGGATCGTCGCCGAGGGGGGTTGAGAGCGTCATATGCCCATATGACGGTCGGGAATAAGAGGTAGAATTCAAAGCTAAAGAGCGAGATCTATCAAGATGCAAAGACTATATGTACAGAAGAAAGAGAAGCGCTAGACTCGATAGAATCTAGGCTCGCTTCGAGAACGTGCGTTTCAGTAGAAGACTGAGCACGCTCGTAACATTACTTTCTTTTCTCAGTCAAGCAATGATCTCATTGCTTCAATCAGTTCTTTCTTTCTTGTTCATTTTGTTATCGTTCTATTTAAGTATTTCAAGCTCATTTCATCAGACGTTTCAAGTCTATTTCTTCTTGTCAAATGTCATTGAAGCAGACTCACTTCTGATTCGTGTCTACTACATAGTAGAGCTTGTTCTGTTCGTTGACTGATTCAATCAAGAGATCAATCATTGTCTTTTGATTCATGTCTGCAACGCGTCACAGAGCTTGTTCTGTTCATGTCATTGAAGCAGACTCACTGTCGAATTCTGATGTCATTGTAGCAGACTCACTTCAAATGTTGTTCAAGCAGACTCACTATCGAGTGACGAGCTCAGTTGATGAGATCAATCATTGTCTTCTGATTCGTGCCTGCTACACGCATGTAGCAGAGCTTGTTTCGTTCGTGTCTACTACATGCATGTAGTAGAGCTTGTTTTGTTCATGTCTATTGCATTCGATAGAGCTTGTTCTGTTCAATGACGAGCTCAGTCAAGAGATCAACTATAGACTTTGTCATTGTAGCAGACTCACTTCGAATGACGAGCTCGATGACAAGATCAATCATTATCTGTCTTTGTAGCAGACTCACTATTCTTGTCATTCAAGCAGACTCTTTCTATTCAGCTTCAAATATTCAATGATGAACAAGTTTCAGCTCATATCTTCGTGTTTTCAGACATATAGTATATGTTCTATTCTTTCAAGACATATAGTATATGCTACTCTGTCTGCAGTACATATCATCTTTGCTGTTGTTGTCAATGTCGTGAATAGAGATAAATCGTAGAAGATATGAGTAAGAGATTCGTTGCTGAATCGAATGAATTGTCATTGAAGCAGACTCACTATCAATTCGTGTCTACTACATACATGTAGTAGAGCTTGTTTCGTTCATGTCTTTGTAGCAGACTCACTTCGAATGTCGTTCAAGCAGACTAACTATCGAGTGATTGACTCAGTAAAGAGATCAATTGTTGTCTTCTGATTCATGTCTGCAACGCGTCGCAGAGCTTGTTCTGTTCATGTCTATCACGTTCGATAGAGCTTGTGCTGTTCATGTCTATCGCATTCGATAGAACTTGTTCTGTTTGATGACTGACTCAATAAAAAGATCATTCAGAATCGTTCTTTGCTTTCGATTGTAGAGCTGCAAAACTCGACTAAATGAGAAAGCGAATCACTGTCGTGTGATATGTACGAAGCTTTGAATAATGTTAGATTCATGCCTAAAGCGAGTCATAGAGATACAGATAAACGAAGAGTAAATTAGGTAAACGAGAATTCAAAGCTAAAGAGCGAGATCTATCGAGATGCGAAAACTATATGTACAGAAGAAAGAAGAGCGCTAGACTCGATAAAATCTAGACTCGCTTCGAGAACATGCGTTTCAGTAGAAGACTGAGCATGCTTGTAACAGTCATCAAAGAATCAGATGAAAGAGAGAAAAAATAGAAAAGAAATAAATTCATAAAGTTCTTGCATTGAGAACAGTTATAGTATAAAGTGCAGAAAGAAGCGATTTTTGATGCAAAAAGAGCGCTGCATTAGTGTAATGCTCGCTACAGTATATAAAATTTTGCATAGATTCATAATGAGTGTTGAATCAAGTAAGAATTAAAAAAAAAAAATACTCATTAAAGTAAACTTTGCAATAACGCTGCATCATTTGAGATACTTCATAAATGATTAAAAAGAACTAGTTAATTACTTAAATTTTCTGCGCACAGAATAAGAACAACAAACAGCAATTCATTAATTTTGAAATCAGATTATACAATTACATGTCAATGTGAAGAATTTGACGTACAGCTTCATGAAATTTCTTGATAACAACTTACTTTATTCAAGAATGACTAGCGAGAAAAAAGAATGAAAGATGATGAATATTGAGCATGAAAAAATTGAAAAAAAGAGAAAAAATATAGCTGAAACAAAAAGAACAGTGATGAACAGATGAGACTTGAAGTTATTGAATCTTTGAATTTCAAAGAAAGATTCTTCATTGTATTTAATAAAAAGAGAAGTGATGAATAAAATGCATGCTGTCATTGCAAGAATTCAGAATCAGCATCTGATCAGAATGATAATGAAGCAGATAATATATCATAAAGTGATGTAAATAATTGTCAGCAAAGATTGAGTTTTGATCTCTTTATTTTTACAACTCACAAACTTCAACAAATTGATCATGAATCAGATTGAAGTTATGTTAATGAATGAGAAGCTAAATCACATGAACTGAAGATAAGTAAAGTCTGACTTGCTATGTGAGTATATCAACAACATGATCTTGAAAACAGATCATGTTAAAACTGTTTTTAGTTCATCAGCAATCTTGCAATTCAATTTCAAAAGAAAATCAAGATCATTAATACTGTCATTGCAATTAAGATATTCATCAATAATGTTAAAGAATGAAGATTCACACTTCATGTTGATTGCAAGTAATGTAGTAATGATCTTAGATTTTAATTCATTAATGTCAATAATGCAAAGTTTAATGATAAGATTTCATCAATCATCAAAAGTTGTCACATCAATTTCTTCTGACATGATTGCTTCTTTCACGTCATTAAATTCTTCAAAAATATCACATGTACATCTTTTTATATCTTCTCATTCTTTTATCTTGATCACTTCAATGTTCTTGAAGCTAGCAGAATATAATGAGCAAAGACTTGCTTTCTCGCTAGATGTAATCATGAATAATGAAAATATTCTTTTACAATACAGCTTAAAAACTGAAATGAATGATATTGCAAGTGTCTGTGAGAAAGCTATCATTGTGACAGCAATAGAAAGTGTATGATTGAAAGTTCAATGATCATGTTATTAAATTGTTGAAAATATCTGAAAAATGAAAGAGAGTAAAGTATGCTTTTGCATATAAATATTTCATACATGAAAGCAAAGACTTGATTATCTTAATTTGATATCTTCAATCATGACAATGAAGTTGCTGAAAGAATATTGCTTCAAAACTAAGAGTGAAGAAACGTTTGTATATTATTTACATTTTCAGAGACTAAGAAATAAACTCAAGCTACTAATGAATGAGCTGTCATTTAAAATACTTATTGATCATATAAATATCATATACAACTATAAATTTCAACTAAATTTCAAGAAAATCAATGTTATTTTTGCAAACTGATTTTATCAAGATAGTCGCTTCTTTCGCTTCACTGACTCACTACAACTATTTTAACTATGATTGCATATATCACAGAATTACAAGATTGATACATTTTTGATTTATAATATGTTCATAAAAAAGATCAAGTATCAGAAGTGAAAGAAAAATGATATAATAATGTTATTAAATGTGTTTGATTGAATATTGAATGACAATACATGAATCTTGATAAGAGAGAAACTAAACATGTACTTATGACATCAGAGAAATGACTTAAATCTTACAAATCACAACTGATTGAGAACAACTATGTACATCACGTTGCAACAATTAGTACGTCAGAATATAGTATACTATCTTATTACTGTGATTTTTCAATTGAATCATGAAATCAATCTTTTGATTTTTTCATATTTCATGAAGATTACTTTCAAGAATAATTCAGAACTTATAAGACATGTGAATTTAAATGTTAATAATTTAATGAGTGATAAAGAATAAAGTTAAATTCAGAATACAGCAATGTTTGCAGATGAGTTAATTGACAAAGATGATGAATTTATTCTTGATCTACATCTTTGCATGAAAAAATGATGAAAAGAAGCGATTAAGCGAAATTTAGCAATAAATAAATATACTCACTGTGTAGTACTTAAGATGTTCAATAAGAATGATTTGCAAAAATCAGATTTGAAATAAGTGAATCAATCTTACTTTGCAAACAATGTTTATTTCTGAATATCACATTTATTACATGATAATAAAGATAAATCTGATGAACAATGCATTGCAATGCTCATCTATCACACAGCAATCTTCAAAGATAAAGTCAACATGAAAATTGCAAAATGTGAAATTAAGAATAAAGTGATCATTGCACTACAAGATCAAAAACTCATTGATGCAATTTCTTCTGAACTAAAAAACAATAAACAAAAGAAAGTATCATTTCATCATTTTGTTATCATAAGAATTTGAGAAGTATGTTTGACTTTGAATGCATTAATAGATCTTCAAAGTTGAAATTCAATGAAAATGTTGAAAGAAAAAAGTTTTCTGTTTGATCAGAATTTGAAGTAAGTAAAAAAGTTTGTTGAATTTCATTGAAAATCTGCATTAAATCAAATGAGAAGAACTCACAAAAGAATGAAAGAGACAAAAATTGCAATTTATGAGTCTAAATTTTATTTCTACTGCATCAAGAATAATATTAAGTCAATGAAAGATGATGAATGAAAGCATTCAAGAACAATTGCTTGAACGTTAATGATAGATTATATTCTTTCTGTTTTCTTGAACGTTGATGAATAAATTGTTCTCTTGCTATTTTCTTTCTGTTTTCTTCTTGTTTCTTTCTGTAATGATCAAGAAATGATCATTAATTAAATGAGAAATGAATGTTGTAAAATTGCTTGCATCATTCTCACAAGATAGTTAGTAAGAGAAAAGAGATTGAGATTTGAGTCAATGATAAAAGAATTGAAAAGTGTTTCTCAAGTGTACATATAAATATCATTGCAACTTGTAAATAGAAATAAAAACATACACGTTTTACAGTATTTTTCTACTAGCATGATCATTGCATATGTTCATTGTTTACTTTCTCTGTTGCTTTAATACAACTTTTTATATTGCATCTGTATTTTATTTCTTGACAATGATAATGCAAAAAGATAATGCATTATGAATTTATAAAATTATGAATTATGATTATATCATGATGTCAGATCATTAACTTAATTTAAAACATAAATCATCAATATTTTAAATAATCTTGATTCATTGAATCTGTTTTGCAGTTCAATGAATCAAGTCATTAATCTAGTCATCATTATTTTAATTTAGTCTCAGCAATTCTATTTTAATTATCTCAGTCATGTGCATGAACTTTTGCAATCTTAAATCAATAAAACTACTGTCTAGTCTTAATTCTGCTCAATTCATGTATATAAAAGTTGAGCTTTCATTCTTTTCTTTCATTCTTTGTCTTTTATTTTATACATTATCTGATGTATTGTCTTGTATTTAAATTCTATCAAAGTAATAATAATAATATCAATCTTTTATATTGATAGTATCTTTAATCTAGCTCAGTTTCTGACATTATGAAAGATCTACACTTTCTGCAACGTTTTCATACATTGAAATCTCATTTAGTTACTCTTTCATTTAAATGAAGTCATCTCATAATCTCTTAATTGATGATGAGCATGCTGTTGAACAGTTTGCTTAAAGTATGATCGAAAATTCAGTTGAGATCTTTCGCGTAATGCAAGAGCTTCAAAATCAAGTTCAATAACATGATGTTATTATTTCATTTTCATTCATTGTTTTCAATTCTTCAATTTATATAAAATTGAATTCTCAATCTTTTATGATGATAGTTCAGATTGTTGCACAAATCTTGAATAATCAATCTTCTCTTGTTGTTCATCTCTTTGTAAACTTTGTCATTGTCTTCATTGCTTCTAAATTTGAGAAGCTTCTCAACATATTTAAGTATGAGAAAGACAAAGATCAATTGAATGCATGAGAGCAGAGTTTGATACAGCGCATGAACATGAACGATGATCATTATTTCTTTCATCGAGTCAAGATCATTTATGTTGAGTCATGATTTATTATAAATAAGAAGACTCACAATTTAATGAATCAATATTGAGTCAATGATCTTTGTATTATTTTCATCTTTGCAGATTGACAACATAAGTTACATTATTACTGTGACAATTCTTTCAAGACAGAAGATGCTCATTTATATTTTCATAAAACTTTAAAGCAAAACATGAATAACTTTGTCAATTACTACAATCTTTTTTATCAAAAGAAAGAATGTTTTTTGATGAAAGATTTCTCATTAATTGATTGTCTGAAGCACAATGTCAATTATTTCATTCAAGTCATTATTTTCTTTTGATGAAATCTTGATGAAATTCAATCATTCATTTTTCATCAATGAGTTCAAACATTCTTTAACATTAATGAAGAGTTTCAGCAGCTTAAGCATCATCAATCTCACTTCATCTTCATTATCATTTCATTCATCAAAGTCAAGAACATCTCTGCATTAACTAGTAATTTTTTGAGTTCAAATATCATCATTTTTATAACTGTTGTTTCAACAATATTTTTGTTTCTTTCTTTCTCATCTTTTGATGAGTCAATGAATTTAAACTTCATCATTGTCATCATTCAAGACAAGATTCTGATCATTTCTGAAATCAAGAAAATCTGCAACAAGTGAAAGCTGTGCTACTACTTCAAGTTACAACATTCAAGCAAAATTGTTAAAGAACACTCAAATAAAAAGCTTTTCACTCTGCATATCATGAATGTTTACAACAGTGATATCATCAATATAAATGAAGAAGTTTCACTGTTCACAGAAAAAGTTTAGTTTCTGAACTAAGTCGCGCTCAAAAATCTGTATACATATCATCTTGTTTACTAGTTTTAATCTTTTCATTCTCACTTCAATCATATAAAAAGTTTTCTGCTAAATCTGTCTTGAAACTCTTTGAATTCAATTTGACATTCAAAAATAATCACATAATAATATTTTGTATTTTACGTCAAGCTTAATCTAAAGTTTTTGCTTTCGCTCTGATTGATAGTGAAGTCTTTGCTTATATCTTTATGAATAAATTTTTCATGCAACAACATTATTTTTTCTTGCATTAATTAACTCACTCTTACAGACTTTAAGAATTTGATGATCAAGTTGCTTTAATTGATGACATTACTTATGTTGTTAAAATCACAATGATTCTTGATGAATACAATGAAAGACTATTCTTTTATATCATTGAATTAAGTCAATATTTCATCATCATGAGTTTATCATGACTTCATCATTACGTCATTGATGTCAATTTTGAACACAATATTCTCATCTTGTTTTTCTTTTTCTGTCTTAATCATTGTTGTTCATTTCTCGTCAAGATCTATGATCTTAATCAACAAGAAGAAAATTTCTCATTTGAAGTTAACAAAGTAGCTTTCTCTCAATCTCGCTCTCAATTCACTCACAAGAAGTAATTCAGTTTACAGATTGCTCACAAGAAGCAATTTAGCATTCAGTTTGCTTGCAAAAAGTAATTTAGTTTCTCATTCACTCAAAAGAAGTAACTCAGTTTTCAGTTCACTCACAAGAAGCAATTCAATTCTCAATTTGCTTGCAAGAAGTAACTCAGTTTCTCATTTGCTCACAAGAAGTAATATAACTCTTTGTTTGCTCATGAAAAGTCAATTAATATTCAGTTTATTTACAAGAAACAAATCTCATTCAATTTTATCTTTCATCTCAAACAAGAAGTTTTTAATTGTATTCTTTAAATCATTTAAAAAGAATACTCATCAAAAATTAAGTGTTGAAATTTTTTTCTCTTTAGAACTTCTATTGTTCTTCAAGCAGATCAATTCAATCAATCTTTTATACAACTTGACATAGTTGAGTTGAAAGCTTGAAGCTTTGATCATGCTGTTCATGTCAAAGACATTGAAGTGTTTAGCATCACTTTAAAGAAAATTGATGTTTTCTTGAATCTTGAGTTAATCTCATCTTCTAGTTTAGACTCTAATGAGTCAAAACTGCGTTATGCAACTATGATTGTTTGTTCAAAGAACAGCTCAATTCTTGCTCAGTTCTCATCTCATTCTTAAAACAATATGTATGATAAGAATCATTGTTTGAATCTTCATCAAATGAAAAAGAAATTTCATTTGACTGCATTCATGACACAAGAAGATCTTGAAGTTTATTAACAAAGTAAGAACGTTGATTCAATCACAATTTTATCATTCAGATATTTCAAGTTTTTAAACACTTTCTTCAAGAAGAACGTTGATATTTTGTCTTTGCATCAAGCTCATGATCATGTCATACATCTTAAAGAAGATGCTCAATTCTCAGTCTTCGCTTTGTACAACATGAGTCATGATAAAATTCTAGAACTTCGTTGTTATCTGAATGAAAATCTGAGTAAAGATTTCATTCAAGTCAGTCACTTTCAAATGATCATCTCTGTTCTCTTTGTCAAGAAATTCGAAGAAGAACTTTGTTTCTGCATGAACTATTGAGATCTGAACGCTATCACAATCAAGAATTGATATTCTTTGTCTTTGATCTCAGAAACGCTGAATCATCTAAATTGAGCTAAAATCTTTATTAAGCTGAATATCATTTCTGCGTTCAATCGACTTCAAATCAAAGAAAAAGATGAAGCTTTCATCATCTTTTGCACTCAATTTGAATTATTCAAGTATCTAGTCATGCTTTTTGATTTATGTAATGAGTCTGTCTCATTTCAGAAATACATCAACAATATTCTTCATGAACATTTAAATAAGTTCTGTACAGCTTATCTGAATGACATCTTGATTTATTTTGACAATAAACTCAAGCATGAGATTTATGTCAAGCTCATTCTGTGAAAGCTGCAAGAAGCAGATCTTCAGATGAATATAATCAAATGCAAGTTTCACGTCACTCAAGTTTCATATTTAAAATTGATAATCATCATCAAAGAAATTAAGATGAACTTTTTCAAGATAAACATCATTGTCAATTGACTCATCTTAATCAACATTAAAGATGTTCAAAGTGTTTTAGATTTCGCGAACTTTTATAAAAAATTTATTTATGACTATAGTAGAATAGCTATCTCGCTCACTTGTCTCATCAGAAAAGATGTACTTTTTGTCTGATTTCAGAAATGTCAGATTGCATTCAATACTCTTAAGAAAGTCTTCACTTTCAAGATTATTCTTCATTACTATAATTCAGATCATAAGATTGTGATAGAAATCAATGCTTTAAACTATGTGTTCAAAGACATTCTTTCTCAGTACGATGAGAATGAGATTCTTTATTCAGTCGCTTACTTTTCAAAGAAGCATAACTCAGTCGAGTGTAACTACGAAATCTATGATAAAGAACTCATGATCATTGTTTGCGCTTTCAAGAAATGATGATCAGAGCTTGAAGACTTTATCTATTCTGTTGAGATGATCACAAATCATAAAAATCTTAAGTATTTCATGTCAATTAAGCAGTTGAGTTATCATCAAGCTCGTTGAAGCAAGTTTCTGTCTAAATTCAACTATCACATCGCTTATCATTTCAACAAGATCAACGATAAGTTAAATGCTTTAACATGTCGCTCAGAAGATCTTTTTAAAAAGAGAAATACATTCAATTCTTGACATTAATATCAATATTAAACAATTCTGAAAACTCATGTTTTAAATCTCAATATTGTTTTAAATCTTACTTTCAACATCTTTAACATCAAAGTTATGAAGCTTCAATCACAAATCATCATTCTAGATTCAGTTCAGTTACATCTGTTTTCAGTTATTTCAGCATCTTTGCAAATTTTAACTTTCATGAATCTAAAAATCGAAAAATTTGACGTTGAAAACGTTAAGTCTTAACTAAATTAAAACATTCTGAATCTTGATGAAGATTTTGCTGACACTTTCACTCAGACATTGTGAGAGTAAGTTGAAATCAATGATAAATTCGCAGTTCAAATAATTGAAGCACTTTGCAATAAAGCACGACATCATAACAAGATTTCTTTAATCAAGTGTAAAAAACATGAAAATTATCTGTACTTTCAAGAAAGAAAGTATGTGCTTAACTTAGATAAACTATGTCTTCGTATCATTCAGCTCACTCATGATAATGTCATTGATGATCACTCAGAAAGAGCAAAAAGCTATGAACTGATCAGTCAAGTTTATTAATGATCAAACATTTATAAGTATGTTCAACATTTCATATGAAACTGTCACATGTACACACGTTTTAAGCTTTTTAAACAACAAACTCAAGAATGATTATGTTTTCTTTCAGTTTTCAAACATCGTCGATGTAATGTCTTCATGAACTATGTAAATTCTTTATCGCTCAATATCTTCATAAGTATCACATATAAATATGTTTTAATCTTTGTTGATCATTTTATCAAAATGAGATATTTAATTTTCATTATTTTTATGAAAGTTGAAAAAGCTATCAACTGCTTCTATGCTCATGTTTCAAAACATCATTATTTACTTGAGTTTTTCATGTCTGATTGAGATACACAATTCATTTTCAATGTTTGAAAGTATATATGTAAAATGTTGAAGATAAATGTTAAGTTATCAACGATGTATCACTTTGAAATCAATGATCAAATCGAAAGAATCAATGCTGTCATGAAGCATTATTTTCAAGTCTTTGTCAACTACATGCAGAATGACTGAGTTAAATGACTTTCTGAAGTTGAATTCATCATCAATAATGCATCATCATTAATCATTTTAACATCATTCTTCTTGATCAATTTGAGTCAAAACTCACATTTAAACTTCAAGTCTTCTGAGTCTCTGCTCAAAAATCTTATGTTTCAAGCTTGAGACAATTTAATCAATGTCAAAAAGTTCATTAAGAAGATGAAGAAACTAACTGAGCATCTATGTGATGAGATGCTTATAGCTCAGATCATTTATGAATTCAATGTCAATCTTTTTCATCATTCTTGTTTTAAATACTTCGTTGAAGATGAAGTTTGATTGAATGTTTGCAATTTCAGCATCACTCATCTTACTGTCAAGTTAAATGATCATAACGTTGATTTCTTCAAGATCAAGCATGTCTTTAAGAATCATTTTCTGATCATTGAGTTAAATCTTTCAACATTCATGAAGATTCATTCAATCTTTCATGTCACTCTTTTGAATCATATCACAAGTGATTTTCTTTCAAGTTAACATCAGAAATCTTGAAAACTCATTATCATTAAAAATGACGAAAGATTCTGATATGTAAACAGCATACTAAACTTCAAGCGTGATAAATGCTATAATTTATCTTCGCTTAAGTATTATATTAATTGAGAAAATCACTTTTCTACTTGAATGTCTTTTCATCTTCTGAATAATTGTGAGCAAATGCTTAATGAATATTATCTCATCAATTCTGTCATTGAAGAATTACATGTACTGTCATGTGTGATATCTCAATGTCAATGTCAAGAAGTTTAAGTTCAATCTTCATTGTTTCAACTCAGCTCAGATTTAACTCAGATTTTATTTAAATCTGACTCAGACATTTTGTTTAAATCTGATTTAGATATGACTCAGATGTATTTTAGTTTCACTGTGCATCATCACATTAAACTGCATTTCATCTTTTTCTTGTCTAAGTTTGACTCAGATCTTGTTTAAATCTGACTCAGATATCTTGTTTAAATTTGACTTAAATGTGATTTAAATGTATTTCAATTTAACTGTGCATCATCACGTTAAAATGCATCTCATCTCATCTTGCTTTTCAAATATCTTACTCAAATCTGACTCAAATCTGACTCAGATTTATTCTAGTTTCATCTGTGTTTCATTACATTAATATGCATTCACATCAATTCTCATCTCATTTCAATCTTCATCTTCAATTCTTTCTCATTTCATTTTGTTTCTTCTCATCATTTTGCAGAAGCTCAATCTTGAAGAGAAAAGCTACTGTCATGATGTCAGATCATTAATTCAATTTAAAACATAAATCATTGATATTTTAAATAATTTCAATTCATTGAATCTGTTTTGCAGTTCAATGAATCAAGTTATTAATTTAATCATCATTATTTTAATCTAGTTTCAACAATTTTGTTTTGATCATCTCAATCATGTGTGCAAACTTCTGCAATTTTAAGTCAATAAACCTACTGTCTAGTCTTGATTCTGCTTGATTCATGTATATAAAAGTTGAGCTTTCATTCTTTTCTTTTGCTCTTTGTTTTTCATCTTATACATTATTTGATGTATTGTCTTATATCTAGATTTTATCAAAGTAATAATAATATCAGTCTTTTATATTGATAGTATCTTTAGTTTAACTTAATCTTTGACATCAGTAAAAGATGAAAAGATACTACTAGTAATTAAACAACTCAGATGCAGAGTTTAAGAGTTGTGACTGCAAGTGATCAAAGAAATGATGATTCATTAATCACGCTAATATATTGAAACATTTTTATCATATCAATAATGTTGTTGAGTAATTGATGAAAAGATATCAGATAGAATAGTCATTTCAAATGATGAGTCTGAAAGTCATGATTACATGTGCTTGAAGAAGTAGTGATTCATTGATCATGTTGATATACTGAAAGAACTTGAACTCATCTTTTTTACTTAACGTCAAGTCATACATCTATCTACGTGAAAAATCAAGAGCGTAAAAGAGTGATCAGAACACATTCTCTTCTATTAATCAGAGTCAAACATTGAATAATTGTGATTGCATATCTATACTAACAATCTATTCAACGTCTACGTGACATAAGTCAAATCAAAAGAAGAAAAGAGTTATTCAATACAATCACACTCTATCTTTTTATCATGTGCATCTTTCTTTCATCACATATTTCTCTGCTCAATGAATAATAATCATTAAGCAAGAGAACGCAGTTTTTGACACTACAATCACAAGCATCATGAATGCAATGAAATTGACTTCGCGATCGAAGATCAAAGATCAAAGATCAAAGCATCGTTGTATAAAATATTATCAATGAAGACCAGAGCAAAGATGATGCATCATAATCAAACAATACAGACACTTTCATTAAAAGTTTACTTAAGCATCACATGCTGAATAGAAGCTATAAATTCATTACTGATAATATAGTGTTAATCTTATTGTTTTGATAACGTGAAGTCATCATGTAGTCGATAAGTGATTTTCTCTCTCAAAGAGTTTTGTTCATTTGATACGCATAGCATAGTTTTTTTCATGAGTCGAATCTAAATCAATGTCACAAAAGTGTATGAATTACAATTACAATTATTAAATCATGCATTTAAAGCAATAAAGACACGTCGTGACTTTGTAAGATTCAATCTGATCTTATCACAAATCTTCTTATAATGTGAGAGAATCATGATTATCATTTTTGTGCAATGTGCAATCTGCAAATCTGAACAAAGCATTTGTAGCAGCTTTTGAAATTGCTCATTATCGATGATTTAAAAGAGTAGATTCAAGTCAACAAAGATTTTACATAATTGATTTTCTCAATTTTTTTGATTGAAGATAGAAATTAACTCAATATGACTTTTCTTTTAATAGTTTGTTAATTTTGCATTATCAATTTGCATTATCAAATATGATTTACTCATTTGAAAGTCAGTTCAATTTATGATTGCAAGTATTCGCGTTTTTGCTTTGTCACTATGCAAAAGTCTGATTTAAGATGCTTTTTCATAACAGACGTGCTAAAGTTATCAAAAGCTGTTGAATGATTCATAATTTTATGACAGATTGTGCATGAGATTTTAGACAATTCTTTAACAATTAAAGTCAATTGTATAAAGTGATTTCATGTATTGAATTACTTATCATTTTTAACTTTTTTGAATCAGAGTGAATTAACTATCTTTTTTTGAGTCTTGTTTTGAATACTCTCAACAATAAAGATTTGAGATTATCATTGTAGAAAAGAGTCATTTGTATTTAAAGTTCATTAAACATACTTGCTATTCTTTCTTATCTTGAGCTGTGAGAAATTCTGATGAATTTTGTTCATCACTTCTTGTTTATCTTCTTCTTTTTAAAATGATGTGAAGAATTTATAAATCATTGAACTTGACTTGCAAAGTTTTCAAAATGAAGACTATTTAAAAATGAACTATGCAAAATGCTTTCATATGACAGATTGAAAGTTATCAATAAACTAAACATTTTATAAAATAGTTTGTATTAACAACAATAGTTGTTAATAGCTTGAAAATAGTATATAAATAATGTAATAAGTAATGTGAAAAGATAATGCAAAAAGATAATGCAATATATAAACAATGCAATGAGTAATATGAAAAGATAATGCAAAGAACAAGCAAATATGTTGTTTTATATTTCTATTTTTAACATTCTTAACATCAAGTTTGAGTTCTTGATGAATTGAGTTGAATTAATTTGATTTCTAGTCAAGTTGAGTCACGTCAAGTTGAAAATATGAGCAACTTAACTTGAATTAAGTTGAAAATGTGAGTAACTTGACTTGATATTAATTCAAGTTCAAAATGTCAACTTGAAACTTAACTTGATGATAAGTTTATTCACTATTAATCAAAGTGAAAGCAAGAACTTTAAATTGAGCTTAACGTAGAATATAAAATACTATTATGTGACTATCTTTAAATGTCAAATCAAATTCAAAGAGTTTCAAGATAAACTTAGTAAAAAACCTTTTATATCATTAAAGTAAGAGTGAAAAAATTGAAACTAATAAACAAGATGATATGTATACAGATTTTTGAGCATGACTTAGCTCAAAAACTAAACTTTTCTTGTAGACAGTAAGACTTCTTCATTTATATTAATGATATCATTGTCATAAATGTTTATGATACATAGAGTGAAGAACTTCTTATTTGAGCATTCTTTAATGATTTTACTCAAATGTTGCAATTTGCAATAGTAATACAGCTTTCACTTGTTGCAAATTTTCTTGATTTCAGAAATAATCAAAGTTTTATCTTGAATAATAATAATAATGAAGCTTAAATTCATTGATTCATCAAGAAATGAGAAAGAAAAAGATGAAGATACTGTTGAAACAACAGTCACAAAAATGATGATCTTTGAATTCAAAGAATTACTAGTTAATGCAGAGATGTTCTTGACTTTGATGAATGAAATGATAATGAAGATGAAGTGAGATTGATGATGCTTAAGCTGCTGAAGTTCTTCATTGATGTCAAAGAATGCTTAAACTCATTGATGAAAGTTGAATGATTGAGTTTCATTAAGATTTTATCAAAAGAAAATGATGATTGTTACGAATGTGTCAAAGGTCAAATTCTAATCAATTCACAGTGAACATTAGCGAGTTCACTGCATATTGATTAGAACTAGTCAACGATCTAGTCGAAAGCTGATTTAGATCTGACTCAGATTTGATTCAAATATGACTCAGCATCTTTTCTTTTCTCTAGCATCTTCTAATCAGCTTCTATTGTCTTCTAGATAAACACACTTCTTTGTGTTACGAGTAGTTAACAGATGTCTATGATAAACACATTTCTTTGTGTCACAAACATCTTTCAAATAAACATCTTTCTGGTATTTCAACATGTTCTCTTTGAAACTAGCGTCGAATCTGAATAATTATTATATAGAGCGTGTTCTTCTTGTCTTTTGTATCTTCTTTCTTCTGTATTCTTAAAGTCTTAGTTATAGCTATCTCTATAAATTAAACATTCTAGTCACGCACGCATTCTGATTAGTTTCTAAACACGATCTCAACATTACTTTAAGAATTCGTTAATCACATGATACTGATCTCTATACTCATTCAAATTCACTCAACTGACAACGAAACGAGTATAAAGAAATTTGTGTATCTGATGATCGACGACATCGAAAGACAGAACAACATCAAGAGATCAATAGAATCAACGAGAACATACAATCATGTGATTGCTAGAGAATCTATCGCTCAGTCAGTAGTATCAGTTCAAATCGATTGATAGAATCAAGAAATTAAGATCTTGATTGCTTGAGAATCATCAAAAAATTCTTTCAAATCAGCAACATTCTTCTTTGAAGACTAAACACTTTAAAAAACGATCTCACTACATACTATCGAGCATCGTTCTTCGCTCGATCATCAATTCTTCGCTATGATTCAATCATCTGTGAACAATCTCTTCGAGAATAATCAAAGCTCTTATTCTTCTGACACTACAAATTCAGTCATCTATTCTGAGCTATCACTTCGCATATCGAAATATCTTAGAATCAATGTCGTATGAAAACATCGATACTTTTTATCTCATTCTCAGACTTTCGATGAATCTCATGAAGCTTCTACTTCATGAGATATAAAAAATGTAGAGCAGCTACAACGCTGAGTCGAACAAGATTCAGAGATTTTTCTAGAAGATTTGAACAGTCTTCGAACTCAACGAGATCTAGACGTGAAAGCTTGTGAGTTATTTGACAAGATATCAAGCGAACAAATATGAAAGACTTGTTTCAAGAAAATGAATAAAGTCAAAGAACGCTCGAATCAATTAAATCAGACGTTTCGAAACCAAGTGACTGAATTGCAACATCAACTGCGATCATCTAAAGAAGTCACTTCTTTCTCTTCTACTCTGTTCAATTTCTTCAAGCAATCTCAAAAGCTTTCGAATTCATCTCTGTTTACTGATGAAAAAGAATCTACTTGAAATGATTGACAAGAAAAGATTCGTGACAAGCTAGAAATCAACGCTGATCATTTCGATATCAATAGAGCTATTCTGATCTACGTTCACTTCAGAATCGAAGAAGACGCAGTCAAAGCTATTCTAGCTTGACGTCAACAAGATTCATTGAATTTCTATGTCACAGTCGATGATCTGTTAAATGAACTTGCTCAGCTTTACAATGATTTCGACAAAGAGACAAACTTTCGAAGAGAATATGCTAATCTCTCTCAAGAAAAGAGCAAATTCAGCGACTTCTATTCGATGTTTCAACGTCTGTTCTTCTATCTAGAGTATCACGAAAAGCAATTGATCGTTGATCTACGAGACAAGATAGCATATTGTCTTCATGCAGCTTGAAGTAGTCAATTGATTCAGTCAGAATCTCTGAACAAAATTCGTAGCTACTTGATTCGTTTGAACAATGAGCATCGAGTCATGAGTGACATTAAAGAAAAGAAATTCCTGAACAAAGTCAGAAAGCAAGTCATCTTTGCTGAGAAACGAGATTCATTGAATCTCTATAAAAAGATCGAACTCACTACATTCATCGATCATTCAAAATCGTGCGACATGATTTTAACTAGCGTCAAAGACATCGATCTACAAGCTGAAATCTGTTTCATCTGTCACAAATCAGATCATACTTCTAAAGAGTGCTCTGATCGAACTTCGAGAGTCAATGCATTAGAAGATGACGAGTTTGATTTATCTACATTGAACTCTGAGTCAGATTCTGATTCAAAAAACTAACTATCTCTTTCAGAGTCATTGAAGAAATAGAGATCATATTTTTGTGCAGTCAAATCGAAGTTCTATTGAAAGAAAACTATTTTGAGAAGTTATTTCTGATTAATGCTTCTTTTATCTTTCAGAGCAATTCTTTCAGTCTTCGCTCTTTGATAGATAGTGATTTCATCGTCTACACGCTGATACATGACAAGCTAGTCGATAAGATATGTCAGAAACTTGAAATACAATCTATATCACTAGCAAAAAAGAAGTTAATACGAGACTATGATGAGAAGCTAGCTAGAAAAACTATTACTCATAAGATTCTACTCAATCTCACGATTAAAAGTCATAAGAAATTGACTATGTCAATGCTGATAGCTGATATCAAGCATTATGAAGCTATATTGAGCAAATTCTGAATGAACAAAAATGAAATATTATTGAACATGAAACATGATACTATCATATTCTCTGATCAATTAGATATTCTCATTTCGATTTTTTCAATTTCGTCAAATACAAAGCACTCAAGTTGATCGTGATCAACTTCGATCTCTTCAGCAGCTCACAGCAAGATTTCTAAGATGCTCAAGCATTCAGTTTCATTTATTCAGAAAAAGTCATTCTCGATTCAAAATATAGACATCGCTTCTTTTCAAGCACTAGTAAAACGAAAAAAGAAGAATCAGACAGAGATTTTTGCTATGTTCGTCGAGAACATCGATAGAGAAATCGTCTACAATACTCAATGCAAACTAGATGTCATAAACGTCTTTTCAGTCGATGAAACGATTCAGAATCTAGAGAATGTTAAAGTCAAGCTATCATTGAAATATCAGAATTTTCTAGACATCTTTGATCGAGCTCAAGCAGACAAGCTATCGTCTCATCGTTCATATGATCATAAGATAAAGCTTACTAGTGACGCAACGTCATCTTACTGTTGAGCATATCGAATGTCTTTCTACAAGCTTCAGAAAGTAAAGAAATATCTGAACGAGAATCTTTTCAAAGAATTTATAACTTCTAGCAAAGCTTCGTATTTCTCACTCGTTCTGTTCATCTTAAAAGCAAATGAAGATCTATGATTCTGCATTGACTATCGAAAGCTCAATGCTATTATCAAAAGAAATCGCTATTCTCTATCGCTCATAGATGAGATGATCAACAAAATAGTTGATTGCAAGCATCTGATTCAATTAGATATCATTTCAACTTTCAACAAACTGTGAATGCATTCTGATAGTGAAAACTACACTATCTTTATCATCGCTTTAGAAGCGTACAAATCAAAGATGCTATCTTTCAAACTTATCAATGATTCTGTCTCGTTTCAACAGTATATGAATGACGTTCTTTGAGACTTTCTAAATGACTTTTGTCAAGTCTATCTAGACGACATTCTGATCTACAGCAAAACTCAACGAGAATATCGACAACATGTCAAGATGATATTAGATCGTCTACGAGAAGCTGATCTACAAGTAGATATTCGAAAGTGCGAATTCGACGTAGAAGAAACTGTCTTCTTAAAAGTCATAGTTTCAGAACAAGATCTTCGTATGAATTCTATCAAAGTGAAAGTCATAGTCAACTGAACTACGTCGATCAATCTAAAGGAAGTTCAGAGCTTCGTGAGATTTGTTAACTTCTATCGTCGTTTCATTAAGAACTTCTCGAAGCTAGTCAAATCATTCACTCAGCTGACTAGAAAAAACACGTCTTTTGTTTGAAATGAAGTCTGTGTTCAAGCTTTTGACGATCTAAAGAAACAGATCAGCTCGATCTCAGTTCTACGACACTTCGATTCAAAATGACAGACTATTCTGAAAATCGATGTCTTTGACTACGTCAAAGATAAAATACTATCTCAGTATGATGATGAGAATGTTCTTCACTCAGTAGCATTCTACAGCAAGAGCATGATTCTCGCTGAATGCAATTATCACATCTATGACAAGAAATTGCTAGTCATTATTCAATGTTTTGAACACTGAAGACTCGAGCTAGAATGCACAAAGCTGCTTATTCAGATGTTCATCGATCATCAGACTTTGAAGATCTTCATGAAAAACAAACAGTTAACTCGACGTCAAGTCAATTATCTAGACATTCTATTCGAGTTTAACTTTCAAATCATTTTTCGATCAGGCAAAATGAACACTAAAGTCGATGCTCTAATCAGAATGTTTCTGATCGACGTCTCTGAATCAACTCAGCGTATTGAAGATCGCTATCAGACTCTTCTGACATTCGATAGAATAGATATTCTAGCTATCGAATCTGAAGTTGATCTCTATCAGCGAGTAAAAAATGTCAACAAGACGAATGAGCTTTGCAATAAGTATAGACAAGCTATAAACGAAAACAAGCTCAAGCTACATAGCACTGAATTGAAGCACTGCAAGATCGTTGACGACGTTCTGTTCAGAAAAAGTCTACTGTGAGTTTCTGAGAATATGCATACGAAATTGCTAAAGAAAATTCATGATCAGTCTTTCATCTCTCATTCTGACAATCGAAGAACTACTGATCTAGTTCAACGTTTCTACTATTGATCAGATCATCAAGCAACGATTAGACGTTATATTTGAAACTGTCATGCCTGTCAACGAAGCAAGACATCTAGAAATAGCATCAATAAACTTCTTCATTCTCTATCGATTTCACAGAAACGCTGAAAAGATATAGCTATGAACTTCATCACTGAGCTACTTCTATCGAAAGATTATAACGTCATTTGCACAATCATATGTCGTCTCATCAAGAAACATCACTATGTTCTCTGTCATTAAAGAGACGAGAGCATCTCAGTCGAAGAAACGATTTGAATCATGCTATGAAACGTTTATCGACTTCATAATCTACTCAGTTTCATTGTTTTGAACAGAGATTCTCAGTTCATATCAACAATGTGACAAAGTCTTTGCAAGCGACTAAGAATCATGACTAGTCTATCAACAGTTTATCATTCTGAGATCAATGATCAATCAGAGCGAGTCAATCAAGACGTTGAACGCGAACTTAGAATCTACTGTAATTACTGTTATGAGTTTGCATAGAGCGAATCATATGAATGTATTCTAACTAGAAGTTCAAAGCTGAAGTAGAAAGAAGATGCAACACGACGTGAGTTTTACTCACGAAGACACGCTAGATCGCTAGCGTGTCAACAACAGCTCTACTCACAGCTCTATACTAGTCTATGTTAGACTAATCAGGCTAATCAGAGATAACAGAGATGCATGCTCGTAACAATTACATGCAGAACGACTGAGTGAAATGACTTTTCATGATGAAATTCAGCGAGAATTTCAATATCTTCTCAGTCATCTCAATGACTTCGTTCTACTTCAATAAGAGTTTTCATTCACGAATGAGTTTCGATTCAGATGCGACTGACTATGAAACAATTCGTGAACGTCTTGAAGCTAGAAAAGCAGATGATATTGTCATTTGAATGAAAGAGCTTCTTATCTTCGATCATCAGCAATTGAAAAAGACGAAGCAGATCATTGAAGCTCAGATCAATAAACATAGATGAGACGTCATCTATGAAGTAGATGATTGAGTTTGATTATTCTTCAGAAACATCAAAACAACAAGATCGTGCAAAGATTTGAAAGATAAACAGCTAAAACTCTATCAAATCACTGTCAAAGTTGAAATCTTCTATCATCTTCGTCTATCGAGAAGCATGAAGCAGCTGCATTCGATGTTCAGCTCAAAGCTATTACGTTCTTATTCTCAAGATTCATTATCAGAACAGCATTTGAAATCTTCTAGATCATTGACAATCGAGAATGATGATCATTGAGAGATAGATGATATTTTGAACTTTAGATGCTATCGAGATTGAATACAATACAAGATCAAATGAACGAGACTAGATTGAAACAATGAATGATACTATGTCGATAAAGAAGAATTCGAGAGCTCGAAAGAAGTTCTAGTCGAATTTCATAAGCTCTATTTAGACAAGTGTTACGAGTGTGTCGGGATTGGATAGGGTTTCCTAGCCAACAAGCCCTAGGGGTTTTGGCCCATGTTGAACCCCTAGCCTCAACACTCTATCCTAGCGCTTCCGATACTCGAGCAAACCTGCTTC
>JAABUY010002527.1_pt1 | contig 21537 bp, 22 predicted proteins | sample 5560271 | NCBI WGS metagenome assembly JAABUY01 (sample SAMN10711886, study PRJNA513374) | rock metagenome | isolation source: Antarctica rocks | place: Antarctica: Victoria Land, University Valley | reverse complement strand
CAGGGGCTGCACTGGTCGCACTGGCGACGACGGCACCAAGCACGCGCGCGACGCAGCCACTACGCCCGGTGGTTGCGTCGTCACTCACCGTAATCGAAGTGCGGCTGTAGTACTAGATGCAATTCGCGCCGAACGGCTTGTACGAGGAGGAGAACGATGCAGCAACGCTTCACGCCCGAACCGCCGATCTATACCTTCCGCGTTCGCATGCTCGGTTGCGCGGCCGGGTACGCGCCGGAGAATGCGACGGAGATTCAGCGCGAGATCGCGATCGCGGCGAACAACACCCTCGGCGATCTCGGCTTCGCCATTCTCGGCGCATATGACTTCGGCAGCGATCATCTCTGGTCCTTTTTTCTGAGCGGCAAGGCGTGGGATAAGAAGACGGAATACGCCTATCACATGGGCGAATCAGGCGACGAGAGCGACGACGATGATGCGGAGATGCTCGCACTCTTCCCGGAGGGATCGGAGATGCGCAAACTCGCCCTGCTCGCGGAAGGTCCGGCATTCGAGGCGACGGACGAACTGCCCGCCGAGATCGATCGTGCCAAATTGCAGACAGAGATGGTGGCGATGCTCGCGGAGGCGGCCGCCGAAGCGCCTGAAGAGGACCGCTCCTTGATCGCGGAGTTCGCCCAGCTGATCGAAAGCGATCCGAACGCCGATCCCGCGAAAATGTCCGAAGCCCTCCAGCGTTATCTTTTCGGGGATTGGCTACCGGACGATGTCGAGGATGCCGAAGTGGAGGATAGCGAATCCGCCCTCGCGGCGGCGCTCTTCCCGACCGGACTGGCAGGGCTTGACCTCCCGTTCCTCTCCGACTTCGAGGATGCGCCGGATGTGGACGAGATTCTCATCCGCGACCTTCCCTATCCCGGCAAGACGGGCAAAAAGGAGTTCCTCTTCCTCTTCGATTACGGTGACGAGTGGGAGTTTGGCGTCAAACTCCTTGACGCTAAAGGAAAATTATCCACAAACACCGACTATCCCTGCGTTACCGCCGCGCGAGGCGAGGCTCCGGTCCAATATCCGCCCTGGGATGAAGACGAAGAAGGGGAGGATGAGGAGGATATGGACACGGACGATGCCACGCCACGAATTGGTGTGATCCTCCACCTCGATCCTAAAACCGGTACTGTCACACGGGAAACGATCGAGGTTCCGCCGAAGAAAGAGACGTAGCCGCACGCGTCGCGGCTGCCACCAGGCGCCGGTATCCGCATGAAATGATTCAGGAGTGCATTTCCGAAGCCATTCCGCGTGATTGCGCCCACGCGGCGAGCAAGTCGCGCTCGCGTTCGGGATGGAGGCCGCAGGGGCGGGGAGCGTCCGGCGGTTGGGTTGCGTCCCAGGCGAGGGTCTCGCGGATCGTTGCAGTGATGGGGCGAAAGGTCAGTCCGGCGACAATCGCCTTGCCGGAATTGATCGAATAGAACCCTGCACGCTCCGACAAGGTGGGAATCCAGAGCGGCATCTCCGTGTACGGCCTTACCCCGGCATCGAGCAGGAACTGCTCATCTACCCAAACAAAGCGGGCATCGCTGCCGGTGATGGTTTTACCAGTGTCAAGCAGTTCCCCGAAGGTTAGTGCCTCGTTCGGGCCGCGCGCGTTGTAGACGCCCGTCGCGCCGGACTCGATCATGCGGATCGTCCACGCCGCCAGATCGCGGGCATCAATGAACCGGGCAGGATGATCCGGTCCGTCCGGCCCGAGCACATCGCCGCCCTGCGCGATGCGGCGGGGCCAGTAGGTGAAGCGGTTTGTCGGGTCGTGCGGGCCGACGACCAAGCCGGGGCGAATAATCAGCGCCCGGCCCGGTAGCGCCGTCTGTACGGCCTGCTCGGAGAGCACTTTGAGCGGCCCGTAGTTCGGTCCGGTCGGGTCCTCGACTGTTGGGTCAGCGATCGTCGCGAGAGGCGCGTTCTCGTCCATGTTGGGGATGCTCTGATCGCCATACACCGATGTGGTCGAGATAAACGTGTAATGGCCAACGTTCGGCGCAAGCAAATCGGCGGAAGCACGGACGATGCGCGGCACCCGACCATGCACATCAATCGCCGCGTCCCATCGGCCGCCTTCGAGCGCGGTCAGGTCGCCGTCCCGGTCGCCGCGCAATTTCCCGACGCCCGGAAAGAGATCGGCGTTGTGCTGCCCGCGATTGAAGAGTGTAACGGTATGCTCCCGATCAAGCGCGGCCTGGGTCAGGTGCCGCCCGAGAAAGAGCGTGCCACCGAGGATCAATAGCCGCATCTTGGCTCCCTTCAACCGTCTCATTTCTCGTTATGGACGGCTTTCCGCTGATGTCGCTCCCAGGCGTCTGCAAGGAAATCGTGCATGCGCGTGCGGAAGATGGCGGCATCGAAGCGGCGGGCGTGGGCGATGATCATTTCCCGATCCCACGATTGGGACTGGACGCGGCGCATCGCGTCCACGATCGCCTCGACGGTTTGCTCCGGAAATAAGACGCCCGTCACGCCGTCGCGCACCGATTCCGCCGAGCCACCGCGACCGTAGCCGACGACCGGACGACCCGCCGCCATCGCTTCCAGTTGGGCGATGCCGAAATCGTCCTCGGCCGGGAAGAGCGTCGCGGTACAGCGGGCATATTTCTCGCGCTTCTCGTCGTCGGAAATCCAGCCGAGGAAGCGGACGGTCGGCCCGGCAAGCGCTTCGAGCGCCGCGCGATCCCGCCCGGTGCTAGCGATCTCCAGCCGGACGCCGAGCGCGTTCGCTGCCCGAATGGCGAGATCAATTCGCTTGTACGGCACGAGACGGGAGACAAGAAAGAAGAATGGCTCCGGCTCTTGGGGCGTACCCGGTGGCGGAGTGTAGCGATCGGTCTCGATCGGCGGATAGATGACGGTCGCATCCCGGCCGTAAATCCGGGCGATCCGCACCGCGACTGTCCGCGAGTTGGCGATAAAGTGATCCACACGGGCGGAGGTCGCACGGTCCCAGCGGCGGAGCGCGGCAAGGAGTGGGCGGATACCGACATCTACTGCGCGCCCGAACCCCTCCCGCGCGGCGTACGATTCGTAGCTCCACGCGAAGCGCATCGGTGCATGGCAATAGCAGACGTGGAGCGCACCCGGCGGCACCCGCACTCCCTTACCGAATGCGCTTGATGAACTGACGATAAGCGGAAAATCGGCGAGATTAAAACTCGCCATTGCCAGTGGATAGATCGGTACATATGGCTGGTGATGCCGCATTACCCCCGGCAGATGCTGCATAAAGGACGGGTGAATATCCCACTCCCGGTACGCGTTCGGCATCCGCTCCCGATCATAAATGCTGGTATACAAAGGCGCGTCCGGAAAAAGCGTATGCAGTTGTTCCACAACGCGCTCCGCGCCACCATTCTGGTTCAGATAATCGTGCGCTAACGCAATATGGGGAAGGCCTCTTCGTGAACCGCCCCTACGGACTGATTGGCGCTCCATCGCCTCGATCGTCCTGCAATTCACACTAATACGCGCCGCGCATGCTGAGGACGGCGCGGGGAGTGCGGAGGAGGATCTCGAGATCGAGGCGGACGGACCAGTTTTCGGCGTAGTAGATGTCGAGACGAACCATCTCCTCAAATGTCAGGTCGCTACGACCAGAAACTTGCCAGAGGCCGGTAATACCGGGTGTCACAGCGAGTCGCTGATGGTGCCACGGTTCGTAGTACGCGACTTCCTCCGGTACCTGTGGTCGTGGTCCGACCAGGCTCATCTTACCGATCAGGACGTTGTACAACTGCGGCAACTCATCGAGACTCGTGCGGCGGATGAAACGGCCGATGCGCGTGCGGCGTGGATCTTCCTTATGCTTGCGGAGCCGGGCATCACCGTTACCGTGAGACAAAACTTCTTCATCCAATCGGGGCGCATCCTGCTGCATCGAGCGGAATTTATAGCAGGTGAAAAGCCTGCGATCCTTCCCAACGCGAATTTGCCGAATGAGAATTCGCCCGGGTGTATCAATCCTGATTGCGAGGGCAATGATTAGCATCGGAATTGTCATGACGGTCAGTGCAGCAGTTGCGCCGAGGATATCCACGCCGCGCTTGATCCAGAGATTCCAGCCTCGGATGGGACTCGCACGCACACTGATTAGAGGTACGCCGTGCAGTTCGTTGATCTGCACGCGGCCGAGCGAGAGTTCGAAGACGTCCGGCACGAGTTGGAAGCCAACGTCCGCGTCCCGACAGGTCGTGATGACGCTGAGGATGTTGTCATGCGCCTGCGGTGGCAGGGCGATGACGACTTCCGAGATGCCTGCCTCCCGGATGATTCGTGCGAGCGCCTCGCTCTCGCCCAGCCGCTCTGGACGCATAATGCTGCGGCTTGTCGCGATCGCCCAATCTTCCCTGACAGGGCGGTCGTCCACGAAGCCGACGAGGTGGAAGCCGAGGTCGTTATTCGTTGCGAGGTAACTCATCACCCGCTGCGCCGCCGGGCCGGAGCCGACGACGACCGCCCGCTCCACGCCGATGCCACGCTGCCAGAGTTGGTCACGCACCAACCTCCGGATGCCGCGTTCGAGCGTCACTAGGAGCAGGATCGCTCCCCATGCGTAGACAACGAAGAGGCGGGAGGAGACGAACTCCGGCTGGAGGAAAACGATTACCAGCACGGCGGCATTCGCGACCGTCACCGCGCCCCACATCGTTGTCGCCTCCGCCAGAAATGTTGTGCCGCGCGGCAAGCGGTAGAGGCCGCGCACACCGAACGCGAGCACAATCGCGGCGACAAGCAGGACGTTGTACGAGCGATAGTCGTTGAGGTTCCGGTAGTCCTGAATCGCGCCGCCTAGTTGGGCAGTGTAACGCGCCCAGTATGCAACCCGGAAAGCGAGCGCAATGATGAGAGCATCGAGAAGCATAAAGGCGAGGATGCCAAGCGGTCCGAACCAGCGCGGATAGGCGGCACGCGCGGCATGCGCGAGCGGAGCGGGCGGTGATTCGGTGCGTTCTCGCTCGATCACTGACACGATAGCGTCTCACCTCCCCAGTGTGCCATTCTCACACGCCGGACTATCCCGCTTCCAGCATTCGTGGCTGAGTATAGCACACAGCAAAGTGTACGTACAGCAGAAAGGCCGATCCGGCACGTCTATGTCACGGCGATGGAGACGCGACGGGTCTGCAGGAAACGGCGGATGAGCCAGAGGAGGGCGACGGGGACCAGCGTGCAGTACGCCTTGCCAATCACCTGTCCGGTGATGAAATTGAGCGAGCCGAAGGCAAGATAAAGAAAAATCGCGCTATCCACGATGTCGCCGATCGTATTCGCAACGATCATCGCGATCAGCCAGAATCGCTGCCGCATCGGCGTGTAGATCGTGAGGTCCACTAGTTCGCCAAGGAGGAAGGCAACGCCGCTGGCAAGGGCAAACTGGGTGGAGATGAATGCGGAAAGGGAGGCGCCGATCAGGATGGCAGCAACAGCCCACCATCGCCCGAGCGTATCCTGCACGAGGTCACGAAACTCGAAGCAAAGGCCAGCGAAGAAAACACCCGCTGGCGCCATCAATCCGAAGCCGACAGGAACGATGCCGAACCGCGTAATCGCCCAGTTCGCAGAGACAATCGCGCCGACATATCCCATAAGCAGCAGGAAACCGATGGCACGCCGGTGGAGCATCATTGCGACTCCCGGACGACTTTCGCGCTGGCACTTATCGTGATCCCGCCACGCGGCTTCTGCACGACGGTCGTGCGTACCCAGTACGGTGCACATGCTTCCATAATGTCCCGCGCGACCCGTGCCGCGAATGCCTCGCCGAAGATGCCGTCGTTGCGGAAGGTCTGGAAGTAAAGTTTCAGCGATTTCGATTCGATGCATGATGCGTCCGGGTGATAGGTAATCGCCACTTCATACCAGTCGGGCTGGCCCGTGATGGGACAGAGCGCCGTAACCTCATCGGAGACCATGCGCACTACCGTTACCTCCGGCGGTGCGGGAAAGGTCTCGATTCCAGTGAACGCGTCCTCATGCGGCTTCAGGTGGCGGAAATGGTGATCGGTCATCTGCTCCTCCAGCATTTCTACAACCGACGGAGTATACCACCGCTCGCTTTGTGGCTGGAACCCGTTGCATCCCGCGCCGGAACGTGCGATGGTACGAGAACGTGAAAGGAGCGTAGGACATGGGTAAGAAGGACAAGGGCGGCAAAGAGACGCGCAAGCCGAAGAAGCCGAAGGCGTAGCACACGTTTCTGAACCGCGAAGGCGCGAAGAACGTGAACAAGAGAAAAGACGAGAAATGTAATTCCGATCCTCTTTCCTTCTTCGCGCCTTCGCGGTTCAATTTCCTGTCTTGCCCCGCAGCGGTGCCGACAGGCTTATGTCAGACCGAGGAGGTGCAGTTGACACGACAACGCATGGACATTGGTCGGTTTGCTCGTGCCCCTGCGTTAGATCGAGGTTCGCTATCCAGACCTCGCCACGCCATGCCAACGGGAGAGCGCTCATCGCTCGCGCTCGTCTTCCAGTCCATCTATGAGCGTCGCATCCCATAGCGCGCTCGGCCAATTCTTCGCCCCATGCCGACACGTCGGCGCGCAATGCGGCATAGGCCGCATTCGTTTCGTGCCAGAACAGTTTTTCTTGCTCACGGGCAATCAGCCGGTCGAGTACCGCTTGCATCGTCTCGCCTGATTTTTCGTCGAGAGTTTTGAGTGTCTGGCGCGTTTCGGGCGTGAGGCGTACCGTCGTTGACATAGTAGCCCTCTACCTTCCACAATTACTCACATAGAGTATACAAGAGACGCTACATCTGCGTAGCTGTCGAGTGACCCGGAGACGGTTCTCTTTTTCTGCTTCCATAGCCGCACGCCGCGATTTGTCCAGTATTGCTCGCTGTGCGACAATGTTCTGCCGAGCCGGATGCGGTTTGGTGCGGTGCGGAATGGACAGCAAAAAAGGAGAACGACGCGGTGGCAACCGATCTCGCGCGGGACTGCGAACGGGCATGGACGCTCTTTTGCGAATGGACCGAGAGCGAAAGCCTGCGCAAGCATGTGCTGGCCGTCGAGACGGCGATGCGCGCGTACGCCCGACGTTTCGGTGAAGACGAGGAAGCATGGGCCGTCGTCGGCATCCTGCACGACCTCGATTACGAGCGGTATCCGACCATGGACGGTACCGGCCATCCCTTTAAGGCGGTCGAATACCTCCGCTCTGTCGGCTACCCGGCGGTCCTGACGCGGGCGATCCTCTCCCACGCAGACTATAGCGGCGTGGCGCGTGAGACGCAGATGGAGCACACGCTCTTCGCAGTGGACGAACTGACGGGCTTCATCACTGCGGTGGCCCTCGTCCGCCCCTCGAAACGGGTCGCCGATGTGGACGCAAAGTCCGTCCGCAAGAAGATGAAGGATAAGGCGTTCGCGCGGGCTGTCAGCCGAGACGATCTCGTGCAGGGCGCGGCGGAACTTGGGTTGGAGTTCGATGACCATATCGCGTTCACTGTCGAGGCGCTCACCGCGCAGGCGGCACGGCTCGGTGTGGCGGGAATTCCGGAAGTAATGAAATCATAGGGGCGGTTCGCGAACCGCCCTCTCTTGACGGGTACGGCAGCTGAGAAAGGAAGGAATATCTTCGTGCGTGTGATGGATTTGGACAATGGAGTCCGGCTATCGCGGCGGCGCGTGCTGGCATTTGGTGCGGCATCGGCCGCGGCGATGGCACTGATCGCATGTGGCAGCGGCGGGACTGCGACGCAGACCCCGCTACCGACGCCCAGGCCCGCAACTACTGTCGCACCGACGGCTCCCGCCGCTGCGGCGAGTAATTCTGGGGATATTGCCAGCCGCGACGGCAAATACAAATCGCCGCCCCCGATGACGATTGATAAATCGAAGAAATACACTGCTACTATCGCCACAAACAAGGGAACGATGAAGGCGGAACTTTACGCGGACACCGCGCCGGTAACAGTTAACAACTTCGTCTTTCTCGCCAATGATCACTTCTATGACGGGGTGATCTTTCACCGTATCGTCGCGGGTTTCGTCATCCAGGGTGGCGACCCGACCGGTACGGGCGGCGGTGGTCCTGGCTATAAGTTCCCCGACGAGCCGATTCCCGCGAACCGGTCGTATGAGAAGGGGACACTGGCAATGGCGAACAGCGGGCCGAACACGAACGGCAGCCAGTTCTTCATCTGCCTGGATAACCTAACTGCGAAGGGCGCGCTGCCGAAGAGCTACACCATCTTTGGCAAAGTGACTGATGGGCTTGACACGATAGATAAAATCCTCGCGGTGCCGCGTACAGTGGGCGGCGATGGGGCGCAGTCCAAGCCGACCGAGAAAGTATTTATGGAGAACGTGACGATCCAGACGCAGTAGTTAGTAGTCGGTAGTCAGCGGGGAACGGAAAGCGCGACACGCATTCTCTTTTCTGACTACTAACTACTACCCGAAGGGAGAATGACATGGCAGGGAAGAACGATCAGTACAAGGCACAGGGCGCACCGAAGTTCGCGCTGGAACGTGGGAAGACGTACAGGGCGAAGTTCGAGACTTCGATGGGCGACTTCGAGGCGGATTTGTACAGCGACACTGCGCCGATGACGGTGAATAACTTCGTCTTTCTCGCGAATGAGGGCTTCTATGATGGAGTGACCTTCCATCGCGTCGTGCCGGGCTTCGTCGTACAGGGTGGGGACCCGACAGGCACTGGCAGCGGTGGCCCCGGCTACAAATTCGCGGATGAGGACATTCCGAGCCACCGCGACTATGAAAAGGGTACACTGGCGATGGCGAACAGTGGCCCCGGCACAAACGGCAGCCAGTTCTTCGTCTGCGTTGCGGACCTGCGCGGTCGTCTGCCGAAGCAGTACAACGTCTTCGGTAAAGTGACTGAGGGCATGGATGTCGTAGACAGCATAGTCAAAGTCCCGCTCCTGCCCGGTGGCGATGGCGCCCGCTCCAAGCCTGCCGAACTGATCACGATCAACAAAGTCACGGTAACGAGTAACGAGTAACGAGGGGTTCCATCTCGATACTCGATACTCGTTACTTCGACCGAAGGGAGATCCCGTGCGCTTCCTGCTCGTGCGGCATGGGGAGAGTTCGTACAACGCGGAGGGGCGCATCCAGGGGCAGCAAGATGCGCCCCTCTCCGAGCGCGGGCGGCAGCAGGCGGAGCGAATTGGAGAACGGTTGCGCACGTATCCATTCGATGCCTGCTATGCCTCCGATCTTTCCCGCGCGGCGGACACTGCTCGTGCGATTATGCGGCATCACCCTGACGTGCCATTCATGTTCACACCGCTGCTGCGCGAAATTAAGTTCGGTATCTTCGAGGGGCGGATCATGCCTGAAATTGAGGAGATGTACCCCGAGGAGTACGCGCAGTGGATGGAAGATCGCGGTCGCTTTGTGCCGCCCGGCGCCGAGAGCGCCGATGATCTCTCTGAACGGGCAGGCCGTGCTCTTCGCTGGTTGCGGGAGCGAGGACACGAGAGCACGGTACTCGTCGTCGCACACGGCGCGATCCTGAATGCCTTCCTCGGTCAGTTTCTCCAACTCGGTGGTGAGAGCCGCTACCGGTTCCATTTCGACAATACGGCACTCGCTGTCGTCGAGGACGAGGGATTCGGCCCACGCCTCCTTCTCGCCAATGATACCTCTCATCTCGGCCCTGACGCCGCCTTTCCATAGCAAGCGATTGTATCGCCACGCGAGGGAATCAATACAACGGTTTTTACCGCTTCCATCGGATTCGCCTGTCGCGGCGGGCGAGGCGGGCAGCGGCGTTACCGGCAATGCCATTGACACCCGCGCCGGGGAAGGTGGATGCGCTGCCGAGGTAGAGGCCGCAAATCGGCGTGCGGTAGGGCGAGAGCGACGGGATCGGGCGGAATATCAATTGATCCAGCGCGGCGCTGCCGCCACCGACATCGCCACCGATCAGGTTTCGGTTATGCTGAGTGAACGTGGGGGGCGTGATGCTATGCCGCGCGAGGATGCGGTCGCGGAAACCGGGTGCGAACCGCTCGATTTGCGCCTCGATGCGCTCCGTATATCTTTCCGCTTCCACGATCCAGTCAATACCGGCCGGAACGTGCGTGTATGCCCACGCGGTCTGCATGCCCGCCGGAGCGCGGGTCGGGTCCGCGAGCGATTGCTGGCCGAAGAGTAGAAAGGGCCGCTCCGGCAGGATGCCCGCGTGTTGTTGCATGAGCGCGGTGGTCAGCGCGGTGGTCGCACCGCCGACATGGACGGTGCCCGCCATGCGCGCTTCCAGCGCGGTCCACGGCACAGGTCCATCGAGCGCCCAATCCATCTTAAAGGTCGGCGGGCCATACCGATAGCGGGCGAGGCGTGCTACGTACGCCGTCGGCAACGCGTGGCCCGCGAGTTGGATCAGTCCATGCGGCGTGAGATCGCCGATGACGATGGGCGCATGGACCGTTTCGCCCGCCTCGGTGCGGACGCCGGTAACCCGCCCGTGCGCGACGAGGATGCGCGCGACCGCCGTACTTGTCCGTGTCTGACCACCGAGGTGCGCAAGGTAGCCGACGAGTGCGTCGGTAAGGCTACCTGCCCCCCCTTCCGGACTCGGCCAGCCAACGAGGTGGCCGAGAAAGAGCAAGTAAAAGGCGGCGATCGCACTTCCCGCTTCCCACGGTGGCACATCGGCGTGCATTGCCGTTCCGTAGAGCCATGCGGATGCAGCGTCACCGCGGAACCGCTCAGTCGCCAGTGTCTCGGCGGAAAGGAGCAGGAGGCGGGCGAATTCCAGTATCCCGTCCATGTGCAGACCACCCAAAAGGCGCAGGCCACCCGCGAACGGCGGGAAGCCGCTCATGAGTGTTTGGCACACTGCCGCTCCCTGTTTCAGATAGGGTGCGATCAACGCGCGCCATGCCTGGCCGTCGCCGGGTGTCAGACGGTCAAGCGTGTCTACCGTCCGATTGAGGTCACGATAGAGCGCTACCGCGCACCCATCCAGGAAGGGATGCGCCATCGCAACTGGCGGCGCGATCCAGCGTAGCCCGTAGCGCGTCAGCGGCATCCGCGTGAAGACGGGTGACGCAACGCCTGCTGGGTAGACTGCCGAGAAGGTGTCGTGCTGGAAACCGGGAAGTGTTAATTCCTCGGTCATAACCGCGCCGCCGCAGTGCGGGAAGGCTTCGAGGACGAGGACCGCGTAGCCATGCTCCGCGAGATGAATAGCGGCGCTCAGCCCGTTTGGGCCACTGCCAATGATGATCGCGTCATACTGTGCCATGCGTCAGATCACTAACCCCAAAGGAGGAAAGGGAACAACAGTCATACATATCCTACGAACCCATACGCAAAGGATCATCAACCCTCCTCATCACTCGCTGCCATCCCGGAAATAGGACCTGCTCGGCCCCCGATCCGGAGTGAACCGCGCGGCGAGGTTGCAATAGGATCGTTCGGCAAACCCGTATCCGCGACAACTACTTCCGTCAGGGCAGAGGGTTCGTCACCCGGCATTTTCGGTGGAAAGAGCTCATCAATCAGGACGCGCAAGACGGCGGCGAGAGGGACGGCCATCAGCACGCCGATGATTCCGGCAATTCTCTGGCCTGCGAGGACAGCGAAAATCGTCACGACCGGATCGAGATGGACGACGCGCCCGATGACCTGCGGGATGATGATCTGGTCTTCGAACTCACGCAGGATGAAGTACGCGATGATCACACCGACCATCGTGCCGACACCGTGCGTCGAGAGCGCGACGAGGCTGGCGAGCGTGCCCGCGATAATCGGGCCGACGAAGGGGATGATCTCTAGAATGCCCGAACCGATCGCGATGGGGAGGGCATAGGGCACCGCGAAGATGCGGAGCGCGATGTACGACAAGATGGACATAATGAGAATGAGGTACAGCTGGCCCCGCAGATACCGACCCAGCACGACATGGATCCGTCCAGCAATCAGGCGCGCTTGCCCAATACGGTCGTCCGGAACGAAGCGATAGAGATACTCCATCGAGCGTCGCCCGTTGAGGAGGAGATAAAAAGTCGCGAAGAACCAGATGACGATGTTAACAAGCACACCAAAAGTCGTCTGTGCGACTTCGCGGACCTGACCCGGTTGCGTGGCGCGATCAATCTCCAGTTGGAGGCGGCGTGCGACGAGGGCCCGCTTCTGGAGGTAAAGTGGATTGTCGTACGGGACGATATCCACGCCCACGCGCCGGAGCAAATCGACGATCTGAGCATTCTTCGAGGCGCGATCGAGGACCGAATCGGTAACGCTGACTCCAGATTTGAAGAGGCCATTCTGCCCCGTCGTCTGCTGCGCGAATTCCGGCTCGACGAGCGCGATACTGAGGGTAAGCATGCCGATAAAGATCAGATAAAAGAGCGTGATCACCGCGACGCGCGGCAGGCGGGAGATGCGTTGCATGCGATCGGCGACGGGGCTGATGATGTAGGCGCTCGCGATAGCGAGGACAAACGGGGCGAGAATATCGCGTGTGACGAGAAGTAGGACAATCACCAGCCCGATCATCAGCACGTATTTCGTCCAGCGGTTCATGCGATTATCTCCGAAAGCGATTCGCGAACTGCCCCTACAAGGTAACAGGCCGTCATTATCATGAATCCGAAGCGGGCACACCCATGTTCTCAGAGCAATTTGCCCACGAGAATAGTGACTGGACAATCAGTTCGTTCGGTTCCGCACTCATAGGGTCATGCTCCTCGCGTCGGCAGGCAGCTGGTTCTGTCATTGCAGTATAATGCATCGTGAAAATCAGATTGGATCATCACACGACATCCCGCAGCCGCGACCATCTCTCTCATCGTCATCGATCGGAGAGATGTCGCTTAAGTCTTCTTATGCGACATTTGTACCTATCAGATCCCGGACGTACTCCCCTTGTGCCATACGGTGAGACCCGTCATCAGAAGTTGCAGCGCGGCGTCGAGACTTTCCTTACCGCCCTCGCCCCGAACATTGACAGAGACGAGGCCGTAGCCATGTACCTTACCCGTGCTCAGGACAATGCGGATGGCATCCAGCACCGCGTCCATGTCCGGGCCGTTCGGCTCGACAGTGCCGTGATTTGGGACGTACCGCTCGTCCAGCACGTCCTCGTCAATATGGAGGTAGATGACATCACACGTCGCAGCAAGGGCATCAATTGCTTCGCGCATCGGCACGCCAGGGCGACCCGGCTCAATGGCGGCAATTGTCACGTCCGTTGCCTCGATCAGAGTGCGCTCCTTTGGATCGAGGTTGCGGACATCTACCATAACGATCCGGTCAGTTGGAATCGGCGCGGCCAGCCCCGTGATCGCGCGCCAGTGCGGGAATGCCAACCCCGCCGAGACGGCGACGGGCATCCCGCCGATCATCCCGGAGAGCGTCGTTTTCGGTGTGTTGAAGTCACCATGCGCGTCGAACCAGACAAGGCCGATCTTCGCGGTCGCCCCATACCGCTGCTCGAAGCCAGCGAGTACACCGACGAGGGCGTTGCAGTTGCTGCCTGTGACAAGCACATTGCCCGCATCGTGTAGCCCCGCTGCCACTGCTGCCGCGATGTTCGCACCCAGGTGGGCAATGTTCGTTACCGTGTCCTCGTTGCGCTCCGATGTCGACGGAACGGCGATCGGCCCGGTGAGGTCAATACCCGCCCCGCGTAACCGCTCGTAAAGCTCCTCACGTACATACGCAGCAGGCGCCTCGTCGTAACCCGAGGGTATGTCATATGCTGGAACCGTGATTGCGTGCAGTTTCATCATCTTCCTTTCTTTTCGGTAGCGTGGGTTCAGCCTGCATCCTATGAGAAGAGGCGGGCTGAAATCTACGCTACCATATCTTGTGGTGGCTGTAACTGGGAAAAGAATTTTTAGGGATATGTCTTTTTTACCCTTCACGCTGTCGGTGCGTGTATCATAACGGGTACTGTTTTTCCAAAGAGAGTGAAGGAGATACAACCGCATGTCCGTTCCCATTCTCAATGCACATGCACAGCGGTATCTCGCGGCGCACCGCGTCGCCCGGATGACGACGGTGGATGCCGCCGGAGGACCGTCCATCGTGCCGATCTGCTATGCGACCGATGGGCAGATGATCTATAGCGCGCTCGACGCGAAGCCAAAGCGCGTGCCCCCTCCTGCCCTCCGACGTGTCCGCAATATCCTTGTGAACCCGGCAGTTGCGCTCGTCATAGACGACTATGCGGAGGCGTGGGACGATCTCACACACCTGATCGTTCGCGGCACCGCATCGCTCATCGCACCTGGCACAATCGAACACAAGACAGCAATCGCGCTACTGCGCACCAAATACCCACAGTACGCAACGATGCCGATTGAGGTGCAGCCGGTCATCACGATTGAACCCGAGGCAGCGCACTTCTGGGCAGCATCACCGGAGGCTGACGAGAGCGGAGTGGAAGCGCCACGGTCCCTCGATTTCGATGCGCTCGTGCGTGGGCGTCGCTCCGTCCGCGCCTTCCGGCCTGATCCCGTCCCGCGCGCCCTGATTGAGCGGGTACTCGACGCAGCCCGCTGGGCACCCTCCCCGCACGGACGACTGCCATGGCGGTTCGCTGTCATCACCCACCCAGCGATCAAGGCGCGGCTCGCCGACGCGATGGGCACCACCTGGCAGGCAACCCTGGCGATGGACAACGAGCCGCCCGCAGTCGTCGAGCGACGGCTGGCGCATTCTCATGCGCGCATCCGTGACGCGCCAGTGCTGATTCTGCTCTGCCTCTACACAGCGGACCTCGATCATTACCCCGACCCAGATCGACAAGCGGCGGAAACGACGATGGCGATTCAAAGCCTCGGCGCGGCAGCGCAAACGCTCCTCCTGACTGCCTACCGCCTCGGCCTCGATGGCGGCTGGATGTGCGCGCCCCTCTTCTGCCCCGACACCGTGCGGGACGCTCTCGCCCTCCCGCCCGCGCTCGTCCCGCACGCCCTCCTTCCCCTCGGCTACGCCGCTAAAGACCCGCAGCGTCGCCCCCGTATGCCGCTCGAAGACCTTGTCGTCCGCTGGGAATGACGGACGCGAACGATTATCAATTCATCATTGACGCACCACCGCCGATCCATTATATTGATTGTGGTCGAAGTGATGGTCATCACTATGAAAGTGAGCAACCGTGATCGCGATCAGCTCGCGCATTCACCGCTATTGGGAACCCACGACGATAGGAAGCATTGCGCAGGCCACACTCGGGAGGGCATCGGGACGTTCGCGCTTATCTTCGCTGGGACAGGTGCTGTGATTGTTGACGCGACGACGGGTGGCGGGGTAACACATGTTGGCATCGGTCTAACGTTTGGCCTGATAATCTTCGTCATGATTAGCGCAGTCGGGCACATTTCCGGCGCGCACTTCAACCCCGCCGTGACACTCGCTTTCGCCGCCCGCCATTTTCCGTGGGTGCGCGTCGTGCCCTATTTGCTCGCGCAATGTGGCGGCGCGATAGTGGCGAGTCTGCTTTTACGCGGTATGTTTGGCACCGTCGCCCATCTTGGTGCAACGCTGCCGCGTGGGTCCGACGGCCAGTCGCTTCTTCTTGAAATGGTGCTGACCTTCTTTTTGATATTCGTCATTACGGCGGTCGCCACCGATACGCGCGCCGTGACCCAAACGGCCGCCCTCGCGATTGGCAGCGCCGTCGGTCTGGAAGCCTTGTTCGCCAGGCCCATCAGCGGCGTGAGCATGAACCCCGCCCGCTCACTGGGGGCCGCCCTTGTCAGCGGCACGGGCACGTCGCTCTGGCTCTATCTCGTCGGCCCGATCCTTGGCGCGATTGCAGGCGCGTGGACCTACAGGCTGATCGCGAATCGCGGAGCATCGGCACTATCAGCATGAGGAGAGCGACTCATGGACACGGTCTCTAATACGAGTTTCGCATTTCTTCCGGTGAGAGACGATCCATCCTGCGCGCCGCCGACGCCCGTCATCCATCCCCGCCCGCATAATGTGGCCCGATTCAAAGCACTGGCGGATGAGACGCGGCTGACGCTCCTCCTCACCCTCCCCCACGCTGACGCACCCGTCTGCGTCTGCAATCTCCTGCCAGCAGTCGGCGTCGGTCAGGCAACCGTCTCCCACCATCTCAAAGTGCTACGCGAGGCAGGGTTGATCGCAGTAGACCGGCGCGGCATCTGGGCGCATTACACCATCGCTCCCGGCGTACGAGGCTGGCTGGATGCGGTGTTTTCTTAAACACTGGTAGCCTTCTGCCACCGAGAACGTGCATACGAGCAAGCTTCGATACAGGACAATGCCAAAGCGAGCCGATCCATCAGCGCCTTCGTTCGGGCGATCAAGCCCCGTGTGGATGATAGACTCGTTTCTTAATAGCCCTACCCGTTACGAGCAATTTGTGCATATGCACAGAGGAATGCGCTCTGTTCGGTTCCCGTGCATCTATGCTCATGGAGCAGGTCGCGCTATCCTCACGGGAAGTTCGGAGTGCGAAGAACGGTCCCAATTCCACATTGAAGTCCGAACGCCGAACGCCGAACATCGAGGTATAGATAAACCGACCAGAGGAGGTTGGACTGCATGACAGATTCAGGTGAGATTACGTACAACGGACGCACGGAACCGAGCATCATGGAATTCTTGTCCTGGGTGAAGGAAGACAAGGTTGATTTCGTTAATATGCAGTTCACCGATGTGATGGGCAGTGTCAAGAGTGTAACCCTGCCGAAGACACAGGTGGAAGAGGCAGTGACGAACGGCGTCTGGATTGATGGGTCATCCATCGAGGGATTCACACGCATCGCCGAGAGCGATATGTTCCTCATACCGCAGCGCGCGACCTATGCGGTTCTTCCCTGGGAAAAGAACGAGAAGACGGGCGGCGGCACCGCCCGGATACTCTGTGATGTCTACAAACCCAACGGCGACCGCTTCCCCGGCGATCCGCGTGAGGTGTTGCGCCGCCAACTCGCCCGATTGGCAGCAATGGGCTACGGCTACAACACCGGGCCCGAGTTGGAGTTCTTCCTCTTCCGCAAGGACGGTGATCGCATTGATGCGCTTCCGCACGACCGGGCGAGTTATTTCGATGTCTCGACCGACCTCGCCTCAGATATCCGCAAGGAGATGGTCACGGCGCTCGAGGAGATGGGGATCGTCGTCGAACAGGCGCACCACGAGGTGGCAATCGGCCAGCACGAGATAGATTTCCGCTACGCTGACGCGCTTCTCACGGCGGATAACGCGATCACCTTCAAGTTCACGCTCAAGGCAATCGCGCAGCGGCACGGGTTGCATGCGACCTTCATGCCGAAGCCGATCGAGGGCATTAACGGCTCCGGGATGCACGTCCATCAGAGTTTCTACCGGCTTGATGACCGGAGCAACGCGTTCATTGATGAGCATGCGGAGTACGGGCTATCGAAACTGGCGCGTTCCTTCATCGCCGGGCAACTGCATCACGCCCGCGCGATGTCCGCCGTCTTCGCGCCGCTCGTCAATTCCTACCGGCGACTGGTGCCGGGATTCGAGGCGCCCGTCTACATCAGCTGGGCGAACACCAACCGTTCCGCGCTGATTCGCGTCCCGGCGATCCGGCCGCAACGGCGGAATGCAACGCGCGTCGAACTGCGTTGTCCCGACCCGTCCTGCAACCCCTATCTCGCATTCGCGGTAATGCTCGCGGCCGGACTCGATGGCATCGAGCGTGATCTGCCACTGCCGGAGCCGGTCGAGGAGAATCTGTACCATTTCAGCGAGGACGAGTTGGAGCGCCGTAATGTTATCACGCTGCCGGCGACACTCGGCGAGGCAGTCGCGGAGATGCAGAAAGACGAGGTCGTCCGCGACGCGCTCGGTGATCACGTTTTCCTGCATCTCGTCGAGGCGCAGAAGCAGGAGTGGGATGCCTTCCGCAAGCACGTCAGCAACTGGGAGCGGGAGCGCTATCTCGAAGCCTACTGAGAGGTTCGGAGTTCGGAGGGGATCGGACCCTTTCTTCGAACTCCGACCTTCAAGGAGACACGGTGGACAGCATAGAGGCCAGCCAGGATGCGGTGCTGGGCGGGGCCGCAGCAGCGGTCGCGGCGGCAGCAGCCGTCGAAGTTCGGAGTGAGGCCTCGAACCACGAAATCCGAACCACGAACTTCCCGGAGATCCCCGCCAAGCGAGCGCTGGCGTACGCGCTGCTTGGGTTCACGATGGTGGTCTGGGGCGGGTCGTTCGTCGCCGCACGCGCTCTTGGTGCCGACCAACCCCGGCGATGCCATACTGACGCCAACCGTGCTTGCGGCGCTCCGTTTTGCCCTGGCGAGCGCGCTCTTTGTGCCGCTGCTGCTCACGCGATGGATCAACGTGCGCCGATCCACTGCCTCGGTCATGCCGATTCGCCGTCTCAGTCGCGGCGATCTGCTTCGCCTCCTGGGATTGGGGCAGATTGGCATCTCCATGTACTTCTGGCTGCAATACACCGGCGTCAGCCTGACGAACGCCGGTGTCTCCTCGATCCTCGTCGTCGGGTTGATCCCAATCGCCACGGCATTGTTCGCTCGGCGGCAACTGGGCGAGGCACTCCGTCCCGCTCATGGCGCGGCGCTCGTGCTCGGGCTGACCGGCGTGATCGTCGTGACGATGCAGCGCGGCTCGGGAGTCCAACTGGCGATCTCGCGCACTTTCGTGCTCGGCGCACTTTGCCTAATCGCCAACGCCGCCTTTTTCGCCGTCTACTCGACCCTTGTGCGCGATCTCCGCACGCGCTTTGATGCATTGACAATGACGGCGGGCACGACGATGGCTGGGGCGCTCGGACTGGTTCTATTGGCGACGGTGACCGGCGGCTGGGGAGCAATCGGCGCGCTTTCCGGGCGGCAGTGGCTGGTGGTGATCTATCTGGCGCTCGTCTGCTCCGTGCTGGCCTATTTCTGCTACAACCGGGCGCTCGCCATCCTCGAAGCTGGACGCGCGGCTATCTGGGTCTATCTCGAACCGCCCGTTGCCCTCACCCTCGGCGCGCTGCTGCTCGGCGAGACTATCACGCTTGCCAGCCTGATTGGCGGTGGTATCATCGCCGCAGCCGTTGTGGTCGTCAGCCGCGTGCGCTAAGAGGCAAACGCGGTGAGTGCTGAGTACTGAGTGCTGAGAGGGACCAAAACAACTCGGCACTCAGCACTCCCAACCAGAGGAAGGGATGATTGTGATGAGTGTCTCCGTGTCATCAACGTTCCCAACCGGCCCCGCGATCGGCCAGCCGTTCCCCGACTTCACGCTGCCCGATCAGCACGGTCAGCCAGTCAACTTCTCCACCGCGCGGGATGGCAAGCGCGCGATGGTCGTCGTGCATCGCAGCGCGTCGTGGTGACCATTCTGCAAAGCGCAACTCGTGGAGTTGCAAGGCAATCTGCCGACGCTTGAAGCGAGTGAGATCGTTCCCTTCGCCCTCAGTTACGACACGCCGGAGACACTGAGCGCCTTCGCTACCGCGCGGGGGATCACCTATCCGCTCCTGTCCGATAGGGGGAGCGCATTTATTCGTGAACTCGGCATCCTCAACACGACGGTCGAGCCGACGAATGAGCACTACGGCATCCCCTATCCCGGCGTCTATTTCATTAGCACAGATGGGCGCGTCGAAGATAAAGTCTTCCATGACGGCCACCGGACGCGTGATGCCGCCGCAACGGCGTTGCAGGAGCATTTCGGCCTGACCGTCGCGGGCAATGGGCCACAGGATCAGCAAACAGGCGACGGACTCGTTGCCGTCGCTTTGCTCGACACCAGCATCTTCGTGCGGGGAGAGCGAATCGGGCTTCGCGTGATGATCCAGGTCGCACCCGGTATCCACATCTACGGCCCACGGCTGCCGGACGGGTACATTCCAACCACACTGGCACTTGAAGCGCCGGAGACGGTGACGGTCGAGCCGGTGCGATACCCGCCGCCGCACACGCTCCACACCGACTGGCTCGCCGAAGAACTGTCGGTCTACGATGGGACAATCACCCTGACGACCGCGCTCATCTTTACCGAACAGCGCGAGAACCTGACGATCACGGCAACCCTTCACTATCAGGCATGCACAGTGGATGAATGCTTCCTTCCGCAGCGGCTCACCTTCAGATTGCCGATGACCTTTCAGCCATTCATCTGATCGTCATCAAGGTAAAACCGGGGAGGAATCGCAAAGACGAAAAGGGCGTAAAGAGAGAAAAGAACGGAAGAGAATCAATCCATCTTCTTTCTTCGCGTCTTTGCGATTCATTTGGTTTCCAGTCTCCCTCACAAGAAAACCCCGCTCCAGAGAGACTGGAGCGGGGTTTCGTGTCATCGTATCAGTGCAAAACCGGGCGCGATGTGGGGCTTATCCCCGATGGTCGTCCGGGTCGCTCGTGCTCGCCGCCGGAGCCACCGACACCGTCTGCGCCTTCGCCACAATCGGCGCTGCCTGCTGCGTTGTCGGCGCATTCATCACTGTCACCACTTTCGCTGCCGGGGCCGCTGCCGCCGGAGCAGTCACCGGGGCCTTTGGCGCCACGGCTGCCTGCACAACCGGAGCTGCTGCCTGCGTGATCGGGGCCGCTGCCTGCACAACCGGGGCTGCTGCCTGTACGATCGGAGCCGCTGCCTGGACCACCGGGGCTGCTGCCTTCGGGGCTGCCGGGGCCGCGTATGCGGTTACCGGGGTTGCCTGCTGCGGCGTGGTGGTGTTCACCTCAAAGCCACGGAAGTTCGGGAAACCGAAGCCCCCGTTGCCATTGAAGACCCCGTTGCCATTCGCGAACCCGCCGCTATTCTGGCAGAAGGAGCCACGGCCAACAACGAAGAAGAGCTTGCCATCGCCGCAGAAGCGGTTGTCGTTGTAGGTGAAGACGCCACCGCCAACGTTGGTCGCGCCTGCCGGGAACACGCCGTTGTTGTTGAAGAAGCCACCGTTGATGCCGTTGAAGCCATTGAACCCGTTGTTGAAGTTCCCATTGAAGCCGTTGAAGCCGTTGTTGAAGACGCCACCGTTGACGAATCTACCATTGACGAACCCGTTGTTGACGAATCCGTTGTTGAAATTCGCACCGATGAAACTATTCCCGATCACACCGCCGAAGCCGAAATCGGGGAGGAACGGAAAGATGCGCTGGCCCGTCGCGGGATTGACATCAATCAGATTCCCGCTATTGTCCGTCACGACCTGCACAAACCCGTACCGGTTATCGAAGTAGGGAGCGGAAACCGCTGCGTTGCCAGGAAAGCCGGTATTCGAGGTCGTCGTGGTACCCACGTTGGTCCCAACAGTGCCGGTGCTATACGCCGTTCCATTCGCGACGCAGGTACCGAAGTTGATAGGAATACAATTTGCAGGAGCCTGCGCGCCCGCCACCGTGCTGTGTGTAAGCGCGAGAATAAGCGCTATCACTCCTGCCGCGCCAAGGACCGCCCAACGCAGCAAGCCACGTCCAACGGATGTGGGCATTGCTGCCACCGAGTAACTAGTCCTCTGCCACAGGGGTTGTGACGGGATAGAGGCGCTGCAGTGTCGTGCGCGCCTCCGCTACCCCGAATCGCCAGTCCACCGTTGCCTTGGCCGCATTGCGCGGCGCTTCCCATGCCGCGAT
>JAABUY010002526.1_pt1 | contig 21537 bp, 13 predicted proteins | sample 5560271 | NCBI WGS metagenome assembly JAABUY01 (sample SAMN10711886, study PRJNA513374) | rock metagenome | isolation source: Antarctica rocks | place: Antarctica: Victoria Land, University Valley | reverse complement strand
AGGGTTAAATGTGATTTTTTCATTCGCAATTCAAAAGTCTAATTTTTCCTTGAATGATACCACTTAGTGTACACTACCTGGTATCATTTTTTAGCTTTTGTTGCATTGTTTAATTGAACTTGCTGTTACCAATGTGCCGCTTGCATTGTTATCAATATCTTTTAAATCCATTATACTCACTTGAGTATTTGTTTTGTATTTGGCATTGATCACGGCAATTCTTTCATCACTTAATTTGCTTCCAAGTGACACATGTTGAAAGATTTTTTTTCCTTTTAGTTCTGCTGCTTTTTCCCTGCCTATGCCATTATCCATAATACTCACGATCAAGCATTTTTCATCAGGAGAAGTTTTTATTGAAAGTTCAATGATACCGCCTTCTGCTTTATTCATCAAACCATGCCATATTGTATTTTCAACGTAAGGCTGTATTAAAAGCGGTGGTATTTCAATAAAATCAGTCTCCATATTTTCAGCTATTTCAAACTTATATTGTAATTTATCTTTTAATCTCATGTGTTCCATATACAGATACAGCTCAACCAGTTCAATTTCTGTTGTAAGCGTAACTTTTTCAGAACGTGCGCTATCCAATACGTTCCTGATAAGTTTGGAAAATTTTGTTATATACAGTGATGCTGCTTCTGTATCATTTTTTTCAATATAGAGTTTAATAGAGTTTAGACAATTGAAAATAAAATGAGGCTTCATCTGAGATTTTAGTGAAGCCAGTGTTAAATCATTCAATTTATTTTCAAACAATACTTGTGTTAACTCGGCCTCTGATTTTTCTTTAGCTATTTGACTTGTAAATCTTATTTTTTGTATATGGTTCCGAAAGATGAAGTAAGAAGTGAAAAGTAATAAAACTACAATTGCAATTATTGCATAGAGCGAATGTTGCTTTAATCTGGTGGCAGCTATTGTTTTTGCTTGTTCCGTTTCCTTCTTGTTAATTATAGTGACATAATTTAAAGAATCTCTTTTTTTTGAATACTCAAATGCTAATTCGTGTCGCAAATATTCGTTACCTTTTTTCAAGGTATAACTGCTATCCTTATAAATAATATACTCCTTATAGGTTTTCAAAGCTTTGCTAAACTGACCTTGCATTAGTAGAACATCAGAAAGATTTTTCAAAGATTCTATTATGTTTTCCTTAAATCCAACTGATTTGGATAGGCTTATAGATTTTTGTAAGTTTTTTAAAGCTAAACGAAGATAGGCGGTTTTTTTACCATTAGTGTAAAAAGGTTTATTTGAAATTGTATTAGTATGCTGAGCCCATTTAAAATATATTTTTCCAATGGAAAAATAAAAATCACTCTCCATTTTTTTTGTTAAACTACCTTTTATTTGCTTTAATATTTGCAAGGCGTTTTGGTTTTGTATAATGGCTTGTTGGTAACCTCTTCTTTGTAAATAAAGATTTCCTAAACTATTCATATTTGGAGCTAAATCTTCGTAATCCTTTAGTTCTTTGAATATTTGTAATGATATAAGTTCATATTTAAGGGCATCGTCAACTCTACCCATCAAATTGTATACCTCACCAAATCGCCAATAGAAATAGGCCATATTTCTTTTATTACCAACTTGCTTAGATATCTGGAAAGATAATCTATAAAATTTTAAGGCATTGTTGTATTTAGATTGCTTAAAAAAAATGTCGGCAATATTACCATAACAACCCAACTCGTGATCCTTGTCGCCAAGATATTTTGAAAGAATTGCGCCCTTTTGATAATATTCTAAAGCTTTTTCATCAATGTTTTGGCTTTCGTAGCACATACCAATATCGTGAAAATTTTTTTCGATTTGCTGTTGGTCTTTAATTTCTTGAGCAATTTTCAAGGCTGCCCCATAATAATCTTGGGCCTTTATAAAATCATATCTGGCCCAATAATTCGCCCCTAAACCATTATAAGCCTTAGCAATTCCTATTTTCCAGCCAATTTTTTTTGACATTTTTAATGCCTCGTTACCTATATTAATTCCTTTTTCGGGATCGATATTGTAGTAAGTAAAAGAAAGCTCATTTAATAATTCTATTTTACTTTTAACATCGCGGCTTTTGGATATTAAAATAAGTAAAGAATCTGCTGTCTTTTGTTTATGTAGTTGTGATCTAACTACTTCAGGTAACACGAAAATTATTGCTGCAAAGAATATTTTTTTTTTAAATAAGGTTATAGGCATTTTTGAAAGATAAAGCAAAACTTATTAACTGTATAAAAGCTAATTGGTAAATTATAACATTGTTTTTGACAATCTGTAAAGGTTATATGCGAATGTCAGCTTATTTTTAGTGAGTGACATAAAAGGAAACTTATTTTTTTCCTCGGATATTTTTTCGCTTTTAAGCAAGTGTTTGTAAAAACAATTTTAGTAATGTTTTTACAAGCTGTTTAAAATTGGCCAATAGAAAAAAAGAGCTGTCGCAGAGCTAGTTTAAGGAGTGGTAATTTTGAATAACGACAAATAGAATTAGTATGAGTTCTTATACCAGCAATTTAAGCGACAGTGGATGGCAATATATATATATCAAATTTTTTAGATACCAAACGAACCCGGAAGCACCATTTACGGGAAGTGTTTAACGGAATACTTTAAGTACGAGTACAAAATTAAGTGATATATAATACGTTATATTTTTTGTGGGCAGAAAGGTACGAATAATCGAGTTGAACGAGGTTCAAAGGGAACAACTGACAAAGGGCTATCAAAAGGGCAACGCGCACGTTTTGCGCAAGCGTTGCCATATGCTGCTGCTGAAAAGCGAAGGGCGCAGTTCCAGGGATATTTCAAGGGTTACGGGTACGGCGGAGGCCTCGGTCAACAACTGGGTCAACCGTTTTGAATCTGAAGGCATGGCATGGCTGAGTACAAAAGCAGCCGTGGGCGTAAGCCGATCCTGTGTGAGGGGGACGGGGCTAAAATAAGTGAAACGGTCAGGCAGGAGCGGCAACGCCTGGGCCAGGCCAAAGAGATACTTCAGAAAGAACTGGACAAAAACTTTAGCCTGAAAACCCTGAAACGTTTTTTAAAAAGCATCACTGCCGCTACAAGCGGATAAGGCGCAGGCCGAAAGGTAAATGTGACCCAGGGCTGTACCAGCTTAAAAAGGAAGCACTCCTGCTGCTGGAACAGCAATGTAGCCAGGGCAGGATCGATTTGTTTTATGGTGACGAGAGCCGGGTCTGTGAACAAGGGTATGTGCCGTACGGCTGGCAGTTCAAAGGGGAAGATGTGTTTAGCGGATCGGCCAAAGGGCGTGGGATCAACTGTTTTGCGCTGCTTTCAAGGGACAACAGGCTCGTCTACCGTACGACAGAACAGAACATCGATGCAGATTTTATTACCGAAGAACTGGACAAACTTTCACTGGACATTAAAAAACAAACGGTATTGGTGTTGGACAATGCAAGCGTGCACCGGGCGCAAAAAGTACGGGAGTGTTTGGAAACATGGCAACAAAGGGGATTGTATATTTTCTACCTGCCGCCTTATTCGCCACAGCTCAACATTGCCGAAAGGCTCTGGAAAGAACTGAAGGCGCGTTGGCTCAAACCGCAGGACTACCTTACTGCCGATTCCTTGTTCTACCAAACAAAACTCATCATGGAAGCAGTAGGAAAAAAACTGTTTATCAACTTTTCACCATTCAAAATCTAAATGCCAACTAATTGTGTACTTATACTTATCTGGTTGGAGTTGCTATATTTGATTGGACAATAAGTTAAGGGAAAGACTTAACTTTAGAAATATGTCACAAACGAGAAAACAGTACGACCGGGGGTTCAAGGTCATAGCTGTAGAATTGAGCAGAAGCCGTTCGGATCTGAGCGTGCTAGCAAAGGAACTGGAAATCAGGCCGGTTTTGTTGTACCGCTGGCGCAAGGAACTGGAAACGAAGGCAGAAACCAGTTTTCCGGGACAAGGCAAAGTGATCTATACACCGGAGCAGGCGGAAATACACCGGCTGAAAAAAGAACTGCTGGATATGCAGCAGGAGCGTGACATATTAAAAAAGGCTGTAGACATCTTCTCCAGGAGCGAGGGCAAATATTCCAGTTCATAAAAGATAACCAGAAACTATTTGCGCTCGGGAAGATGTGTAAAGTATTTCAGGTAAGCAGAAGTGCATTTTATAACTGAGTGGAAGATAGTCCGTCTAAAAGGGCACTGAGCAACTTGAAATTATTGTCGGAAATAAAAACGGTTTTGATCGCTATTACCGCGTTGAAGGACATGAGATGAAATCCATTGCTGGATTCGGTATCGGGTTGTATCTATGTTCCGAAATTATACATTGGCATGAAGGTAAAATTTGGGTTACAAGCCAGGTCGGTAAAGGCAGTACTTTTTACTTTAAATTGCCGATCATTTTATAGGTAATATAAGTAGGTTTTAAGCTAATGTTTGCGCAAGAGCAAAATCAATAAGCAGCTTAGAAGCTGTTTAAAAATGGTTAAAGGGTTAAAAAGAGCTGTCGCAAAGCTGAGCTAAGGGTACTAATTTTGAGTAATGACAAACAGAATTAGTATGGGTTCTTATTCCAGCAATTTAAGCGACAGCCAGTGGCAATATATATCAAATTTTTTAGATACCCAACGAGGCCGGAAATATCCTTTACAGGAGGTTTTCAACGGAATCCTTTATCTGGTCAAAACGGGCTGTCAGTGGCGGCTGTTGCCTAGGGATTTCCCCAACTGGCGGATTGTTTATTATTATTTTTTCTGTTTGGAAAAAGGCCGGTATTATAGCACTGTTGCAGGAGGCATTGGTGGAAAAGACAAGATTACAGGGAGGGCGTAAAGCCCAGCCTACGGCAGGTATCATTGATGCACAATCCCTCAAGTCTACCCTTGTAAGTAGCGAAAGCAAGGGTTTTGATGCTGGCAAAAAGGTAAAAGGGATCAAACGCCATATTATTACCGACATGCTGGGGCTTGTCCTGGCGGTAGCCATCCAAAGCGCATCGGTACAGGACAGGGACGGTGCAATAGAAGTTACCAACAATATGCGTGAAAGCTGGCGGAGCGTGGGCAAGCTATTTACCGACGGCGGCTACCGTGGCAAGCTAATTGAGCGGATCAAAACCAACTTTAAAATACAGCCGGAGATCATTAAACGAAATGAACTGCACACCTTTAAAATACTACCTAAAAGATGGATCGTAGAAAGGACTTTTTCCTGGATCGATGCCCACAGAAGAAACTCCAAAAACTATGAACGCCTTAACAATACGGCCGTAGCAATGGTACACCTGTCAGCCATAAGAATTATGCTGAACCGTTTTTAAACAGCTTCTTAGGCAATATCACAAAATCTTAAGTTATTAGGTAGTGATAATAAGTATTTCAGTCAATTTTCTTCATAGATGAATCCCACCTGATGAATGGCTCTTAAGGTTTGCAAACCTCCTATAAAGTGCTTCGAAGTTTGTACCGTTCAGTTGTCTTTAGTTAGGTGACCCCGTTGGATTCGAATCAACCAAATGGTAGGCCCTGGATTGGAAAAATGGTCAAATATTTACTTTTTTTCTATTATTCGTGGCCGAGAATTTTTTAATATTTATGTAAAGTAATTTTTGAAGAAATCAAATGGCGAATTTTATATAAATGACTTTTGATCAGCGATTTATGTAAGATTAACAAGCTGCTAAAAGGCGCAAATCTTCTAAAAAGGGGTTCGAAAAGTTTCCCCTACGGGCTACTAAAGGGATTTTGCCCGGAAAAGACTAAGGGTTGTTCTACAATGAGCAGCCCTTTTTTATTGGCATTAAGGTAGTTAAGGGAAAAAGGCATCATTGATGAAGGGTGTTCTAAATGCCCCCATAAAAAGGAATAGAATGAATAAAACAGGATCAGTAAGGTAATATTAACAAGAAGTTTTTTTATACTAGAGACCTTACGTTTTTAAACAGCTTATAAGCATTTAATTAAGTGACAAAACCCTGTTTCTAACTAATAAGCAGGCACCTACGATCCCGGCATCCACACCTAATTTTGACATCTTTAACTGTGTATCGTTAATCACCAGGCTTAAAGAGTATTTATTCAATGCGCTTTTAATTGGTAACCTGATATATTCTTCGGTTGACGATAGCCGACCTCCCAGTATTAACAGTTCCGGGTTAAAAACATTAATTAAGGAAGCAATCCCCCTGCCCAGCTTTTCGCCAATGTGGGCAATCAATTCAATCGCTAAAACATCGTCATTAATGGCCGCCTCAATAATATCATCCAAAATAATGTCTTCTATTTTTTTCCTGATCACGGTTGACGATCCTTTTGACAGTTTTTCTTTGAATATCCTTACCAATGCCCGTCCAGAGGCCTCAGTTTCAAGGCAACCCTTTTTTCCGCAATGGCATATAATTTCATTGTTGAAAAAAGGCATGTGGCCAATCTCTCCTGCATAACCGGACTTGCCGTAGTAAAGTTGGCTATTAATCATCATGCCCATGCCCAAACCATAATCTATATTGAGGAAAAGTACATTTTTTTCGTCCTTAATAACGCCCGAACAAAATTCGCCGTAAGCCATTGCCCTCGAATCGTTTTCTAAAAAAACACGGATCCCGATATGGTTTTCAATGATCTTGCTCAAGGGTTCTTCATCAAAGTGGAAAAAACTGTAGCTGTATCCGGTGGCATAATTTATTCGTCCGGACAAGTTGATACCGATCCCTAAAATTTTATCTTTTGTACAGGGAAGCTCTTTGATGAAATTGTTGATCAACGCACAAAGCTCTTCTAACGACCCTTTATCGTTTGTTAAAGTATAAGGAATTCTATAGGAAACGGCTACTAATTTTTTTTGAAAATCAGACAGGCCAACGTTTATATAAGTTTGTTTTACATCGACACCAACAAAAAAACCAGAATCAGGTACAAGTCCGTAAAGATTTGGTTTTCTACCACTGGAAGAATCTACTTTGCCAAAGTCTTGCACCAGACCATCACTAATCAAATCGTTCAGCAGGTTATTAATTTTAGGTGCACTTAAATAAAGTTCTTTACAAAGGTCGGCAATAGTTGCACTGCCGGAATTGGCGAAATAAGAAAGGATAAACTTTTTCAAGTTTACATTTTTATAGGCAACACCGGTTGTGCTATCCGTATTTAATTCCTCAAAAAAAGTTTTTCTCATTAAATTTCATATTTATAAACTTTAGGCCTGTTTAAATTTTGTTCAATTTATTTTCCAAGCTTCTTTTCACACCTGAAAAAACACCAAATTTATATGCCTAAAAGAAGCATGACTGTCAATCCTGAGAAAATTGAAGGATCTGATATAAATTTAAACGAGCTCCAACAGTCAGTTTTTTAAAAGCCTGATTTATATTTTAAAAAATGTCAATAAATTAAACGGGATTGAATCCAGCCTTTCTAAAGCAAAATTAATTGAAAATTTATCGGCAAAGTCAGTACATATCAATAAAATATCACAAACATGAAGTTGGCGCAGCTTTAATGTCTAGTAACCTGAACCACTAATACTGATCGTTTCTGCCCCTTTTTTCTGATCTTCTGCTGTAGCTACAATATTAAAATTACGGGCATCAGGACATCTCATGTCTGTAAATCGTTTGCTATGAACAGGAACAGATACCACCTTGTCCTGATACATCCTATAAAAGTTCGTTTCCTTCCAAACAGCATTTTCTACACGTGTCTTTGTATTCTGAACAGGTTTGCCTTCATTGCCCACCTGGTCTATAGCGTTTACACGTTTAAACTCTCCGGGACTATTCGGACTATAACCGTCACAGTCAAAATCTGTTTCGAACCTTTTGCCGGCACCCTCTACAATAAACTTGAGCTTTTTGTCTGTAACGATTTGGACGGACATCATCACTTCTTCGCCGGGATACCAATAATACAGGCTGTTCGCCGGTGCGTTTTGATATGTTGCAGTTTGACCGCTTTTTTGTGCTGTACGGCGAAGGAATGGACGGAAAGCCCTTCTGTCAGCCGATACATTGCCTTTTTCATCTTTGATTACTTCCCAAGTCAGCCCAATGTCTGTTTCTTGTGCGCCCATATTGCCCCCTAAATAAATAGAAGGATTATCTAAATACTGACCGGGTTTAGCGGGATTATTACGCGCCGGATCAAAAATTATTGTCGGGAGCACCACTCTTCCGTTAATGCCCAGCCACATATCTGTACTCGAAACAATCTTTCGGTAGTAAGCACCGTTAAAGCATGCCGCAGAAAGTGCTGGTTTAACTTCCCCAGTAAAAAAAGTGCTGAAAGGATCTGAGCTGTTAACGGTTTCTCCAGGCTTGGTTTTATCTTTATGACAAGCAAATAAGCTTAGCATAAGAATAAACGGGAGGAGGAAAATCTTTACTAGGTTTGTTTTCATTGTTGAAGAGATTATTTAATTTAAAAAATGGTTTTTTACCAGAAGCCTCTATGCCTAGGCTGTTTATATTCGTAGGAATAAAAGTAAATGTGCAGACAAGGAAAAACTGAAAAAATCCCAGATAAAAAAATCTATTTCATACTGAAGGTTTAAGAGCTTATTTAAATTTTGTCCGGTTTATTTTGAATGCTTCTTTTATCACTTAAAAAACATAGAACTTTCAATGCTTTTTGTGGCTGTATAAAATAGAGACATCAAATTTATATGCCTAAAAGAAGTATCATACAATCCTGAACAAGTTGAAGGATTATATGATTTAAGTTTAAACAGGCTTTAAGTACATAACAAATATGTTAAAAAAAAATCAAAAGTAAAAAATGTTATTAAAATAATTTAATATATATTTTATACTATGACTTAAGTAGCGGGTTTTATTGAATGGGGTTAATCAGCAGAATGATAAATGAGCATTATTAATTTCAACCTTGAAGCTTAATTTTACATAAACAATTGATTATCTAAACCATAAACCTAAAGCGATTTCATCTTTTGACCCTTAAAACATATTTTTTTCTGCTGGTAGACCTACTACAGCAGGTGAATATTCCTATTGTTAGTTCAATCTAAAGATGAATTTTAATAATATATGTTATTAAAATATTTTAATAACATATATTGATATCATAAATTTAAATTACTTAATTTGTTGGTATCAATTATAAGCCATAAAGTTCTATCCTAAAATGGCTTGCTCTAATTTACAGTCATAAAAATTTAAAAACAATTGGTGTATATGTAATTATCAATCTTAAAACCACAAAATATATGTTCAAACTATTTACTCAAAAACAAAAGCTTTTAAAGATCGGGTTACTGCTTCTCATTTTTTTTAGCATGCAGCATTATGTCTTTGGACAGAGCCGGCAATTAACTGGTACAGTTACTGATCAAAAAGGTGAAACGCTTCCGGGTGTGTCTGTAATGATTAAAGGCACTACTAAAGGTATCAGTACTGATAATAACGGTCGGTTTCAATTGCAGATTGAATCTAATCAGTCTGTATTGGTGTTTACCTTACTTGGTTTTCAATCCCGTGAATTAGCTGCACCAAGAAACAATACCCTAAATGTGGTACTCAGCGCAACAACTTCTACATTGAATGAAGTTGTGGTAGTAGGTTACGGTATCCAGAAAAAAGTTAATTTAACAGGTGCTATATCTGTTATACAAGGCGCTGAAATGGCAAAAAGGCCTGTCGCTTCAACTTCACTGGCTTTGCAGGGTATTGCTCCCGGCGTTACCGTAACCCAACAATCGGGATTGCCTGGTAATGATGCTGGTACCATCCGTATCCGCGGTATCGGTTCTTACCAGGCCGGCCAGGATCCTTTGGTATTGGTTGATAACGTTGAAATGAGCCTTGATGCGATCGATGCCAATAATATTCAAAGCATTTCGGTATTAAAAGATGCGGCAGCGGCGGCTGTTTATGGTTCGCGGGCTGCAAATGGTGTTATATTGATAACCACAAAACGGGGTTCTGCAAAAGGCACTTCCGTTCAATACAATGGTTATACGGGTTTTCAACAGGCTACAAATTTGCCAGACAAGGTAAATGCGCTTGATCATATGACCTATTATGATATAGCCCGGCTAAATGTCGGACAAACTGCTGCTTTTACCCAGCAAATTGCAGATTATAAAACCTTGGGCCCTGATAACTTTGCCCGTTTCAATACCGACTGGGAGAAGCAGGTTTTAACCCAAAACGGGTTTATGCAGAGCCATAATTTGAGTGTTTCATCAGGTACCGACAAAATTAAAGTATTTGCTTCCGGCAGTTATCTGAAACAAAACGGACTTACGGCAAACACAAACCTGGAGCGTAAAGACCTTCGTTTTAATACGGATGTGGCAATTGCTAAAAATCTGCAGGCATCTATGGACCTGACGCTTAACCAGCGCAACCGGATGTGGCCAGGCGGCGCTTCCCCTTACTTTATTATTCTACAGGCCATTGGTTTACCGGCCAACGTTGCAGGCAGGTTTAATACGGGCGAATACGGCGAGGCATGGATAAACCGGAACCCAATAGCACAAGTATATGATTCTGGTTTTGACAACAGTATTACCAATAGCCGTATTGTGGCCGGTACGTTAACTTACAAACCGATTGCCGGTCTTGATTTGTTAGCTACTTACAGCTCAAATACCTACACTGTTCATAATCGTAACCTGATTAAGCAATACCAGGTGTACACGCCGGACTTGGTTAATAAAGTATTGGTTCCAACGGTGCTTTATCCTTCAACCAATTCATTAAATGATGGTATTGCAGAATTCACCCAAAACATTTTCCGGGTTCAGGCCACTTATAATAAAAGTATAGCAAAACATAACTTTTCTATCCTGGGTGGTTTTAGCACCGAGCAGTTTAATACGGACAACGTTTCCGGTTTCAGGCCAAACTTGCTTGATCCAAACAAATCCTATCTAAGTGCAGGTGATGCAGCCGGACAAACAGTAAACGGAAATGCAAGTGCTTATACTATGGCATCAGCTTTTGGCCGTTTTACTTATAATTATGCTGAAAAATACTTATTGGAAGTAAACGGAAGGTGGGATGCTTCTTCCCGTTTTAAGCAAGAGAACTGGTGGCAGTTATTCCCTTCGGTATCCGGCGGATGGCGCATGTCTCAGGAAAGTTTCTGGGAACCGATCCGTAAAGTGATCAACGATTCTAAACTGAGGGTATCATATGGTTCATTGGGAAATCAAAACGTGGGAAGTTATTATCCTTCATTCTCTACATTCTCAACCGGTTATAACTACTATTTTAACAATTCACTAAATACTGGTTATGCTTTAACCCAGGGTGCCAATACAAACATCAAATGGGAAACCTCAACCCAGTTTGATGCAGGTTTGGATATGAGCTTTTTTGACAGCCACGTAACACTTACAGCAGATGTTTACCAGCGCGATATTAAAAATATGCTGCAAACAATCCCGGTACCAAGTTATTTGGGTTTATCTGCACCTTATGTAAATGCTGGTTCTATGCGCAACAGAGGTTGGGAGCTGGCTGTAGGACTTAATAACAACATCAGGGATTTTAAATATCAGGTACAGTTAGCGTTGTCGGATGTTAAAAATGTGGTTACCAATCTTAACGGACAAGAATATGTAAGCGGTTATCTCATCACCAAAAAAGATTATGCGATAAACTCTTATTATGGTTATCAAGCTCAAGGTTTGTTTCAAAGTACGGATGAAATAAAAAATTCCCCTTTTCAGTTTGCCAATACAGTTCCCGGAGATATCAAATACAAGGACATAAGCGGTCCTAATGGACAACCAGATGGCAAAATTGATAACTACGACAGGGTAGTTTTAGGCAATAACCTGGCACGTTATACTTATAGCTTAAACCTGGCCTCTCAATGGAAAGGCTTTGATTTAACAGTATTTTTTCAGGGTGTGGGCAAAAGTGACAATTACATTTCCGGTATGGGTTCACAGCCATTCTTTTCAGCCCAGTTTCAGGGCACAATGTATGAGTTTCAAAAAGATTACTGGAGCCCCACTAATACGAACGCCGCTTACCCACGTTTAACCATTAACTCTGACAATAATTATAAACCATCTTCTTATTGGATAAAATCAGGTGCTTACTTGCGCTTAAAAAACACAGTATTGGGATATACTCTGCCAAAAACATTTACTTCAAAAGCTAAAATAGCTTCTGTAAGATTTTATGTAAGCGGACAAAATTTGTTTACGCGTGATAAATTTTATCCCGGTTTTGATCCTGAAATTGCCAATACAGATGGCCAGTTTTACCCGATCATGAAAACGTACACTTTTGGTTTAAATGTTAAATTTTAAGATCATGAAAAATAAAATATTTTATATAACAGCACTTTTAGGTGTCGTGATTGGTTTTACGGCATGTAAGAAGTTCCTGACCGAAGTCCCTTTAGATTCCCCTACCACCGGCAACTTCTTTAATAGCCAGGGCGAAATGAACGTTGCGCTTACCGGTGTATATGCTTCCATAAATTGGGATAGCGGCTCATTAATTCCCTGGCAGATATTGTTCGATCAGTGGACCGATATTGGGGTTGAACGTACCGCAGGGCTGGCAGAAGGGACTTATGATGTTAACAATGGCAATGTTTCCACCGTCTGGACATTCGCCTACACAACCATTCAGCGCTCCAACACACTTATTTCAGGCATGGAAAAAGGAAAAGCCAATGTTGCCGCAGGCACTTACAACACGATCCAGTCGGAAGCCCGTGTGTTACGTGCTTTTGCCTATTACCATCTTGTGTTTATGTTCGGTGATGTTCCTTTAATCACAAAACCATTAGATATAGCCGATTATTACACACAATCACGCACACCTAAAGCTGATATCATCAAGTTTTTGTACAAAGAGTTAGATGAATCTGCGGCAAACTTAACCTGGGTTTCTTCAGATCGCGGCCGCATTGGCAAGGCTGTTGCTTTAGGTTTAAAAGCACGTATTGCATTGACCAATGGCGATTATGACTTGGCTGCCACTACTTCAAAACAGGTAATGGACAATGCAGGTTTAGGTTTAAATCCAAACTATCAGGATTTGTTCACCCGTGCCGGTCAAACCACCAATGCCGGTAAAGAAATCATGTTCGAACTGCTGTATTCTGATGCTGTTGTTAACTCCCGTAATTATATTCCGCTGGGCCAGGGTTCGCGTAACTTGGGCGGCCAGTCAGGCCGGTTTCCTACCCAGCGTTTGGTAGATATTTATGAGGCTACCGATGGCAAAAGAATTGATGAATCTACTGTGTATGACCCTGCAAACCCATCTAAAAAACGTGATAAAAGATTGAAATATACAGTGATTATGCAGGGCGATACAATCACCCAAAACCGTGCTACTGCGGTATATGAAATCTACAATACAAGTACTTACTTTTTAGATGCCACAACAAATAAATATATCCTTAAAACCAATAATGATTTTTCTAATGCTTTTGGCCCGGTAAAAAATGGTGTAGGTTATTTATGGGCTAAATATACTTTTACTTTCGAGGATATTAATACACCGCGCGTAAGCTGGCTGTTTATGCGTTATGCGGAAGTTTTACTTACTTATGCAGAAGCAAAGATCGAATCAGGCCAGATTGACGGAACGGTTACAAACGCAATAAACCTATTACGCAAAAGGGCCGGCCTACCTAATGTTGATCCGCTGGTTGCTGCAGACCAAAATAAGATGCGTCAGTTAATCAGGCGGGAACGCACAGCAGAACTTGGCGGTGAAGGTTTCCGGTGGTTTGATATCCGCAGATGGAAAATTGCCGAACTGGTAATGCCAGGCAAAGTATATGGTGCTTCTAAAAGTGCAACTGTGGTAGCTGCTACACCCAATTTTAAAACATCAGCCATAACCGATCTAAACAATATGCCCGATTATACCACGTCAGCCAATCAAAGGTTCAGCCGCGACATGCGATATTTTATGGACAAACATTATCTGTTCCCTGTACCGCAAAGAGAAAGGGACCTGGATAAAAATTTAACACAAAATCCAGGTTGGTAATTATAAAAAGTAAATTACAATTATTAAAAAATCCTGGCTTGAAGCCGTTTAGGTTCATTCTAATTATCTGTTTCTAATGCTTCTTTTATCCTATAAAAAATGATAAGTTTTCTGTCTTTGCTCTCTCCTGCGGAGAGTGTTGGGGGCGAGGCTACAAACACCAATTTTTAAGGGGTAAAAGAAGCATATGTATTTATGAAAAACACATTTCCGGCATTTATATTTCTTTTGATGTTCGGCCCGGCAGCCAATGCACAGCAACCTGCCCCAGTTGACAGCAGCTTTGCCAACAGCTATTACAAAGAGCGGCTTAAATTTTTCAGGGCAATGCCCGACCGCAAAAACGAGATCGTTTTTCTGGGAAACAGCCTGACCGAAGCGGGCGAATGGCAAGAACTTGTACCGAACCAAAATGTGATCAACCGCGGTATCAGCGGCGATGTTTCTTTTGGAATTATTGCCCGACTGGACGAAGTTTTGTCTTCAAAACCTAAAAAGATTTTCTTATTAATGGGCACTAATGATTTGAAAAGAGGTTTCCCCACGGCATTGATGATCAGAAATTATGAGACCATCATCAACAGGGTAAAAAAAGAATCGCTTAAAACCACCCTTATTATAGAAAGCATTTTCCCGGTAAATGAATCTATGATAGCAACCGAATACAAACGGATCACCAATGCCAAGATAAAAGAGGTGAACAGCCAGCTTAAACAGCTTGCCGAAAAGCATCAACTTAGTTACATAGACCTGCATCCTTTATTGGAAGACAGCGAAGGGCAGATGAACAAAAATTATACAACGGATGGTATCCATATCAAAACGACGACCTACATTTTATGGGTCAACTATTTAAAAAATAAAGGGTTGCTCTAAGCCTGTAATCATTGGATTTGGGCAATTATCGAACAACAAAGACCTATTTGTTTATGAAACAATATACAACATTATACAAAAAAGAACTACTGGAAAACGTTATCCCTTTTTGGCTGAAACATTCAAAAGATGAAGCGGACGGCGGTTTTTTTACCAGTCTCGATCAATTCGGAAATGTGTTTGATACCGACAAGATGATGTGGTTGCAGGGCCGTGAAGTCTGGATGTTTTCCATGCTTTACAACAAGGTTGAAAAAAGACAGGAATGGCTGGATATGGCGCAACACGGTGCTGATTTTATGATCAAACACGGCAGGAATGAGGAAGGTAACTGGTACTTTTCTTTAAACAAACAAGGCAAACCTTTAATACAGCCTTATAATATTTTTTCGGATTGCTTTGCCGCGATGGGTTTTGGTGCGCTTTACACGGCTAGCGGTAATGGAGCGTATGCTGAAATCGCCCGCACAACGTTCCATAATATTTTAAAACGGAGGGACAACCCTAAAAACAAATACAATAAAGCTTTCCCCGGTACAAGGGATTTAAAAAACTTTGCCTTGCCCATGATCCTGTGCAATCTTGCTTTAGAGCTGGAGCATTTGCTGGAGGAGGAAGCTGTGAATGATTTGATTGCCGAAGCATTGCACGAAGTGATGGAGGTGTTTTACCATGAAGAAAAAGGCGTTGTTTTAGAAAACGTTTTTGCTGATGGCAGTTTTTCAGATTCTTATGAAGGCCGCTTACTTAACCCGGGGCATAGTATTGAAGCAATGTGGTTTACGATGGATTTGGGCCTGCGTTTAAACGACAGCGATTTAATTGACAAATCAGTTAAAATAGCTTTACAAATGCTGGAGTACGGTTGGGATAAACAGCATGGCGGTATATTTTATTTTATGGACATTAAAGGCCATCCTCCGCAGCAACTGGAGTGGGACCAGAAACTTTGGTGGGTACATATAGAAGCACTGGTTTGCATGGCCAAAGGGTATTTGCTAACAGGAAATGAAGATTGCCTGCAATGGTTTGAAAAATTGCACGACTATACCTGGAAACACTTTAAAGACGAGCAATACGGCGAGTGGTTTGGCTATTTAAACCGCCAGGGCGAAGTACTGCTTCCGCTTAAAGGTGGTAAATGGAAAGGTTGTTTCCATGTTCCGCGCGGCTTGTACCAGGTATGGAAAATGCTGGAGGACGGGCCCGAAGCGATGGTGCTTAAAAGGAATAAAAAAGTTTCTCAACTTTAAAACCGGTTTAATTTCATCAAAAAAATCAGATGCTTCTTTTAGCACATAAAAATTGGTGTTGTTGGGTTAAGCTATCAGCTTTTAGCCATCAGCAATAAACCATTAACAAACGAAACTTACCATTTTTTAGGGCATAAAAGAAGCATCAAAACAGGCTGAATAAATTTAAACAAATCCTTAAAAAATTAATTGCCTCATGAAAATTACAGGAACATTTTTAGACGAGATTAGTCACGATATTCCTCACCAAAACTGGGGAAGGGCAGAGTGGGACGCCGATTTCTCACACATGAAAGCAGTGGGCATTGATACTGTTTTTTTAATCAGAAGCGGTTTCCAGCGATGGCTGACTTACCCGTCGGCCGTGTTGATGCAGGAAGAACAATGTTATGAGCCGCCGGTAGATCTGGTAAAAATGTTCCTGGAACTGTCTGATAAACACAACATGAATTTTTATTTCGGGTTATATGATTCGGGAAAATACTGGTGGAAAGGGGAGTTTCAAAAGGAGGTTGACCTCAACAGGAAAGTGATTGATGAGGTATGGAAACAATACGGCCACCACCAATCGTTTAAAGGCTGGTATCTTACGCAGGAAGTAAGCGGCAGGACCAGAAAAGTAGCCGGATTATATGCACAACTTGGCAAACACTGTAAAGAAATATCTGGTAATTTGCCTACGTTTATTTCTCCCTGGATTGATGGCAAAAAAGCAGTGATGTCTGCTTCGTCCACAATTTCTAAACAAGATGGCATCACCGTAAAAGAACACGAAGAAGCCTGGAACGAAATATTTGATGCGATACACCAAAGTGTTGATGCCGTGGCTTTCCAGGACGGGCATGTGGAATTCTACGAATTGCCAGCCTTTTTTGAGATTAACAAAAAGCTGGCCGATAAATATGGCATGCAGTGCTGGACAAATGCAGAGTCGTTTGACCGGGATATGCCAATTAAATTCTTTCCCATTAAATTTGAAAAACTCCGGCTTAAATTGGAAGCTGCACGCAAAGCCGGATACGATAAAGCTATTACATTTGAGTTTTCACACTTTATGAGCCCGCAGTCTGCCTACTTGCAGGCAGGGCATTTGTATGACAGATATAAAGAATACATCAAAATCTTTTAGTAGTGCGGAAAAAATTTTGGTAAAATGAAAAGAAGATCGTTTATAAGAAACACAGCCTTTATATCTGCGCCATTGCTATTGCCAGGTATGTTTAAATCTTTTCAAAACCCGGATCCAACTAAATCCAAACGTAAGCTTGTATTGATCCATTTAAACGGCGGTAATGATGGATATAATACCGTCGTTCCTTATGCTGATCCCGCTTATTATAACCATCGCCCAAACATAGCTGTTCCAGTGCACGAGGTAATCAAACTAAACAATGATTTTGGTTTTAATCCTGCACTAAAAAGTTTAAAACCTCATTTTGATGCTGGAAACATGCTCATTATCAACAATGTAGGCTGTACAGGTTTGGATCATTCGCACTACACTTCCTGTAAAATATGGGAAGCAGGTTTGATAGATAATTCTGATGCTATTTGTTGGACAGATCGTTGTTATAAAAATAACCAGGAAACAAAAAACTTTACTACATACACATCAGCAGAGGATTTTCCAGATAGCTTAAAAGATATTGCTGCGCAAATTCACCAAAATCCGGCAAATAGTTGTTACCGGATTAGCTTGGATGGTTTTGATACCCATCAATTCCAAAAATACAAACATGACCGTTTGCTGGAAACTTATGCACAGGGATTAGATACTTTTCTTGCTGACTTGGAAGCAAGCGGTAAACTTGATGACACATTGATTATAACCTGGTCTGAGTTTGGCCGACAGTTAAAAGAAAACAACAAGCGGGGCACCGAACACGGGCAGGCAAACAGCCTGTTAATTTATGGTAGCCAGTTAAAGAGAAAAGGTATTTGGGGAGAGTCAAATCATCTTCAAACGCAAATTATTGACTTCAGGAATATTTATGCAACTGTGTTAGAGCGTTGGTTTGATATGCCTCATGCCCCAATTTTAAACTCCAATTTTGAAGTGATGAACTGGATTTAAAATCATCCTGATTTAAACACTAAAAAGCGTTGGATTATAATTATACCCTTACGTATATTTTTCGCTTGTCCATATACCATACAATTACCCAGCAAAAAAACACAAAGCAAAGTGCAAACAGCAACGAACCGATGGGTCCGGGTACGATTTTTTGAAAAATCACAAGATTGATCCATTCATAAACGGAGGTACGCTGATCTATCCTGATCCGGTTAAGGATGATCCTAACTACAGCAGATATAATATAAATAAACAACGGGTTCTTGCCAAAAGCCACAAAGAAATCAACCCATTTAGCGTTATGGCCGGGTTTAATTTCTATAAAATATATTAACATCCCAATTACGGTCAGGTCAATTCCAGTGGTAATTAGTACAAAGGGACTTGTCCACAAGCTTTTATTGATTGGAAAAACCATGTTCCAGCAAAGTGCTGCAAAAACAAATAAAGCCCCGGTTAAAAGCAATTTGGCCATGCTTTCGTACCCTTTGCCTTTCTCCTGAATATATTTACCGGCAAAAAAACCGATGATAACATTTACAATAGCAGGTAGTGTTCCTAAAATACCTTCAGGATCAAAAGCCAAACCATTTTCGTGATAAAGGTGGGTTTCATTAAATACGAACTTATCTAAGTACATGCAAGCATTTCCTGTCAAACTAAAAGGATTTTGCCGGTTGCCAAAAACCAACGATATTGCCCAGTATCCGATCAAAATTAATAAACTGATTAGGATTATTTTTTTAGCTGACAAGTACCTGATGAGTAGCGAAGCGAAAAGATAGCAAAGTGCAATGCGTTGCAGAACACCCATGATCCGGGTTTGACTGATCGGGAATGAAGTGATATGGCCATCAACGGTCAGCTTGAAAAATGGGAACCAATATAACAAATAGCCTAACAGGAAAATCAAAAATGCCCGTTTCAGTATTTTTATCAGTGCCGTTTGATGTGGCAAGTCGATGTACTTTTGGTGCGAAAAACTCATCGCATTTCCAACAGCAAATAAAAAAGACGGAAATACCAGGTCGGTAGGCGTAAGGCCGTTCCAGGTTGCATGCATTAACGGGGCAAATGGTGTGGCGCCGCTTCCGGGCGTATTCACAATGATCATAAAGCAAATGGTCATGCCACGGAATACATCCAGCGATAAAAAACGGTCGTGTAATTTTTTTACCATAAATTTGACTATAAGTGTTTAGGTCTAACTTAATTTACTTCTGAAAAAATAGTAATGCTTCTTTTACCACTTAAAAATTTAGTGCTTTACTCAAGCTATAAGCTTTGCGCTATAAACTATCAACAATGAACCATTAACTAAACAAAAAGTATAGAACGATCACCAATTTTAATGCGATAATAGAAGCATCGAATTATTTAAATAAGTACTGTACAGAATAAGAATCATACTTCCGGCCAATGGGTTTCTATACCTTGAGAACGGACAAAATCCTGAAATTCTTTGAGTATTTCATTTCTTTCCCTCACTGCGCGCGGGATTATTTTTTTATCCGATGCAAATTTCACTAATAAACCTACAGCTTCGCCAATGCTCCATTCTACCGGGTGTAAACGATAGCAGCCGTTGGTGATGTGTGTAGTGCCAATATTTTTATTGGCCGGCAACAGGTTTTTAATTTTACGGGGCAGCAGCGCACCTAAAGGTATCTGGAACGGCATCGACTCAAAATCAACATAATTATTACCGCCGGTTGTTGGGTGTAGGTCAACATGATAATATCCTACACCAACGCTGTCGTAAAAATTGGCTGATCTGTTTCCGGTTTCTTTACCGGTGATCAAAGCCCTGTTCTTTATGCCAATATGCTCTTCCAGTATGGTAAACACAGCTTTGATGCGGCGCGACTCGCGGATGTAAGGATACTTTGCCATACCGTCTTCTGTTCCCATAACATCTTCGCGCAACCGAAGACCCGGCCAGCCGTGGCCGCCATCAGGGCGCGGAACTTCTGTTTGTAGCCAATACAATAAGGAAAGGCTGAGTTGCTTTGCCCTGTTTAAATGATTTTTAAATTCTTGCGGCGTTGCACCAATCAGGTTGCCCAAAAAATAATCATTTTGAGGCCAGTTGACAACGGTGATATCACCGGCATAAATGCCCGCGACAAAATTATCCTTGTTAATGATCCGGCGGTAATCCCAAAGGTTCATCGGTTTCCCGGTATTAGAGCTTAGCGGGTCAAATGCAAGCGTTTTCGGGATGAGTGTAGCAGGAGTGGAATAGGCTAAGTTGAGTAGTTTTCCGGACCATGCAGGCTTCATGGAAGGTGTAAAACCTTTCCAGAATTCATACTCATCCGGTTTTTTAATCGTGTGGTTTGCCCCTTTTATGTAATCCATGGCAAAAGAAACAGTGAAAGCCTGGTTGTTTAGCGGATTTCCTATTTCCGGTGCATGTAATTCTTTTGTTTCCTCACGGGATTCTGTACCGGTTACAAATTCGGTTCCGGTTAAAGGCAACAGATCGCCCAGTTCAGTGGCATCAACAAAATAAGGTGCTTTCAGCGTGACCTTTTTGCCTGTTTTTTGATCAAGTGCTTCCAGTGATCGAACTTCATCATTTATTACCCGGGCTGCAGTAATATGATGTTCCAATAAAATAGTAAGTTTTTTTGAACTCAAATAAGGCGCCATCATACTTTGCAGCACTGCTAATGCAACACGCGGTTCATGGCATAATTCGGATACCACACCATCTCCCGGATTTAAATATTGACGTTTACGGGCTTCATCTGTAAGCGGATAATTCTTCAGGTAATATTCACGGACGCCTTTACGAAAATTGCGGTATAACTGTGTTGCACCATGGGTTTCAATCCAGGGATGCTCGTCAGGAGGAACGCCTTGTTGGGTTAATTGCCCTCCGATCCAATCTGTTTGTTCGGTTAAAATAACAGTCAGGTTATTGCGCAGTGCAGCAAGCACTGCGGCACATCCGCCCAACCCGCCGCCTGCAACAACAAGATCAGCAGTAAATATTTTTTCACTAACTGAAGAAAGGCTTTGTGATGCAGCCTGGGGAGTTAAGAAATTTGCCAAAACCGGTTCAACAGCCGCAATACTGCCGCCTGCTGTTAAAAGTCCTATAAAATTACGTCGCTTCATGATAGTTTAGCAGGTCGGATTATTTATTACCAATAGTAATTTGGCTACTGTATAAACAGGTTTGGTAAGTTTAAATTGATAGAAAGATGTATTCAAAGCCTATTAAATATATTGAATTAGGCGTTTAGCTGATAATCATTTTATAGGTACAAGGTTCCGCATTGACCATTCTGGCAATTAGGTTTTCAAAAATACCCTCTTTCATTTTTTGCCTATTGAATCTATAAGCATATTCA
>JAABUY010002525.1_pt1 | contig 21540 bp, 15 predicted proteins | sample 5560271 | NCBI WGS metagenome assembly JAABUY01 (sample SAMN10711886, study PRJNA513374) | rock metagenome | isolation source: Antarctica rocks | place: Antarctica: Victoria Land, University Valley | reverse complement strand
CTCCGGCGGCAGCAGGCGCGCCACCACGCGGTCCTTGAAGGGTTGTCCATATCGAGCCAATGCCAGTGTCCTGCGCCCCCGGGTTTGCCAATCCTATCCGGGCGGCAACTCCTCTGACACAGGGGGGCTCGTCGCGGGCGGGCTGCCAAAGCCGTACGGTCGGCAACTGCCGTGGGTGTCGCAAGCAGTTCATTGTCACGGTCGGCAGCATGTTCGACTACGCGAACCGCGTGAAGCTCGGCGTGGACAATACCGAGCGTGCGGTAACCACCCTGCGCGGGATTGCGGGCAAGCGCCTCGCCTATCGGCGGTCTGGTGCAACCTAAGACGCAGATGCAGGTCGCTCACAGATATATAAGGTGGCTGCGAAAGCGCACGAAAAAACGCAGATGAAAGTCGCGTCAACGCTCGTGAAAATATCGTGGACAGATTTGGCTGGAACGTCGTACACACGGAACGCCCTAGGTCAAACTTCCTTGTGGAAGGGAAATCTGGCCTTTGGGCGCGTTCCTTGTGGAAGGGAAGCGACGGCTACCTTGGCGCTAACGCTACCTGGTTTAGCCTTGGCTTACCGGTGATAACCGGGTGGATTGCTGATCCACCTTGGCCTCCTTCTTCTAGCTTTCGGCTACCGACGCGATTGTCAGTCCTTGTCGGTTTGACCGTTGGATCCATCGAGTCCGTCGCCCAAGAGGGTGGCGGACTCGACTTCGTTTGTGCTTGCTTGGTCTTGATAGGCAGGTCCAGAAGAATCACCAACTTGGGCGTTATGCGCGGAGATTCTTCTAGAAGGATGTTTTTTCTGGCCTTCGGCTTCCGGTGCTATCGGGACCAACTTCCTCCATTCCGCAAGCCCATAGCCTTTGCCGACGCCCCTCACGTTATCAAATTCAGGGCTGTTGGATAGGATGCTTGAGAGCGTCGCAACTGGATTTTTCATAGCAAATTCAACGCCTTGAGAGATAACCGCTTTCAAGATTTCGTGGGATTGCGCGCGAGTTCCTTTATCTTTCAGGTAGGCAATTGCAGCAGCTTCGGCACGGGATGTAAGGCTATCGGCTTTCTTAGCGTTCCGGATTACGCGAGATTTAGCGACATCGCTGATTGACGATGCACGAGTCGCTACGTTCTCGTTGGTGTCGTCTCGAACGAGAATTTTATGATCGCTATTTCCGTCAAGTTCGTAAGCGGTGAGCAGATTACGAATGGCGCTCAGTTTCGCGAGAAGTTTGCGTTCTTCCGCTTTAGCCGCCTCGATAAGATAATCCATAACGTGGCTCCATCTGGCTGATGCAACTCTACCAGATGGCTCGTCGTGATCGCAATTCAGATAGCGTCGCCAAGTTCGTGACATTCTGCGTAATCGCAGCGCGTCAACGTGATCCAATTAGCGTTAAGCGCGTCGCTTGCGTTCGTCATTAACCGCTGATGGAGGAGTCGAACTTTCAGCTTGTGCAATCTTGCGACTCGTTGGCGTCATCAGCGTCCCCCATAACGTTTCATCCTGTCGTATGACGTCGATATGGTCCTGAGTTGGTCCTTGAGGCACGTCGTCTCGACGCTCCTCCAACGCCTCGCTTGCCCAAACGCCCCCGCCCCGGCCAAAACTTCCGCTCCCCAGCCGGAACGCCAACCCCCATGCACGGCAACACCCTCAAGTTCCGCGCCAACCGCGAGCGCATCCTCGCGGTCGCCACCCGCAACATCGCCGAGGCCGGCTTCGCCCACATCACCCTGAGGGGCGTCATGGACGACACCGGCATGTCCCAGCGCTCGATGCACCCCTACTTTCCCACCACCACCAGCCTGCTCAACGCCATCTGCGAGCGCCACGCCACCGCCCTGATCGAGGCCACCGGCTGCGTCGAGCCCGACGACCCCACCCCGCCCCGCGCCGTGCTGGTCGCCTCCGCCGCGCGCGTCCTCGCCTGCATCCACGCCAACCCCCACGCCCACACCGTCCTGATGCGCGACCGCGCCTGCCTGCCGCCCGCCCCGCGCGCCAATCTCGACTACCTCGACGAGGTCGCCGCCTTCCAGGTCGACTGCGCCTGGAGCGCGCTCCGCCCCGACCTCGCCACCCCCGAGCGCCTCGCCGGCCTCACCAAACCGCTGCGCACCCTGCTGCTCCACTGGCCCGAGTGGCGCGAGCCCGGCCCGAGAGGCCACCCCGACGCCGCCGCCGAGCGCGCCGTCGCCATGGTCGAGGCCACCATCGACCTGGCCTTGCCCGCCTCCGCCCACACCCCCCTGCCGCTGTTCCCCCGCCCCAACCTCCCCACCCCAGGCGCCCCGGAGCGTCACGCCGCGCATGACGCCGACCTCCCAACCCCCCCGATCCGTCACGCCCCGCATGACGCCCCCTGTCACGCCCCGAGTGACGCCCAGCCCGCCCCCGAGCCGGCTCCCGCCCCGGCCCACCCCGGCCTCACCCTGAGGGACGCCCTGGACCGCCACCGCCTGCCCCCGACCCTTGCTGCCGCCCGCCTTGGTATCCCCCGCCAGCGCCTACACCAGCTCACCCGCGGCACCCGCGCCATCACCCCCGACACCGCCCTGCGCCTTGAAGCCCTCCTGGGCGAGCACGCCGAAACCTGGATGGCCCGCCAGGCCCGCCACGACATCGAGGCCAGCCGCCGCGCCGCCATGGGCAAAAGCAAGTAAGGCTGGGCTCTCCCTCCGCTGCCCATTCCAATGGCCCAAGCGGGCCATCGGAACCTTTGGGCAGCTCCACCCAGACCCGCAAAGGGTCCGAGGACCCTTTGATCCCATTGACTTAAGTCAAGGATTCCAAAGGCCTGCCTTTGGCGGAGTTTGAGGCAGAGCCTCAACCTTCCTTGTCTCGCCGAGGCCGCCCCCGCCTAGCGCCCCTCGCGCCGCCAAGCCAGCAGCACCAGCCCCAACAACAACGGCAGCCCCGCCCACGCCGGCAGCAGCGGCACCGAGCTCACCCCCGTCACCAGGTGCGCGTCGCGCCGCCGCAGCCCGATCCACCCCGCCCCGCTCGCCGCCCCGTCGGCGGAGACCATGCGCAGCTCCGGCGCCCCGCCCGGCCGCAGCAGGTGCACGCTGCCCCCCGACTGGCGCAGCAGCGGCGCCATCCGCTCCGCGCTGGCGCGCAAATCCGCCTCCTCCAGCGGGTTGGCCGCCTCCGCCGCCGCGAACGCCTTGCGCGTGCCGTCCGACGCCGCCCACACCCCCGGCGCCGCCGCGTCCAGGCTCGCCACCGCCCGCCCCGGCCCGGTCGCCGCCAGCGCCACCGCCTGAGTCGTCCCGTCCGGCGCCGTGACCGTGACCTGCCCCGTCGGCGCCTCCGCCAGCGAGCGCCGCTCCACCGTGAACCGCCCCGCCTCGATGCGCGCCTCCAGCGCCTCCTCCTCCAGGCCCGGCTCCTTCATCAGCCAGTGCGCGAGCCTGCGCAGCAGCTCCGCCTGCGGCCCGCCGCCCTCGTGCCCGCGCGCCCACAGCCAGATCTGGTCCGACATCAGCATCGCCGCCCGCCCCTGCTCCACCCGGTCGAGCAGCAGCAGCGGCATCCCGTCCGGCCCGCTCATCAGCACCTGCCCGTGCGGGTCCTGCGGCGTGACCGCGCGATACCACGGCCCCCACGCCGGCTCCGTCCCCGCCGCGACCCCGCCCGCCGCGGCACGTGCCGCGCCGGCGCCCCCCGCCTCGCCGCCCGCGCCCGCCGCCCCGCGACCCGGCAACGCCGCCCCGCCTGACGCAGCGCCGCCCGCCCCGGCCACGTCCGCCGCGACCCCGCCCGCCACGGCCGCGTTCGCGCCGGGCAGCCCCTCCGTCACCGGGTGGCGCTCGCCGAGCGCGGTGACGCGCGGCCGGAAGCTGCCCTCGACCACGCCGTCCGGCCCGCTGTCCGGGGCGCGCGCCGGCAGCACCTCGGCCAGCGGCGTGTCCGACAGGCTGTCCGCGCCCACGAACTCCGGCCCCACCGACAGCAGCAGCCCGCCGCCCCCGCGCACGTAGTCCGCGATGTTGCGCAGATACGGCAGCGGCAGGATGCCCCGGTTCTGGAACCGGTCGAGGATGATCAGGTCGAATTGGGCAATTTTCTGCACGAACAGCTCGCGCGTCGGGAACGCGATCAGCGCCAGCTCGCCGAGCGGGGTCATGTCGTCCTTCTCCGGCGGCCGCAGGATGGTGAAGTGCACCAGGTCCACCGACGGGTCCGCCTTGAGCAGCCTGCGCCACACCCGCTCGCCCTGGTTCGGCTCGCCCGAGACCAGCAGCACCCGCAGCCGATCGCGCACCCCGTTGATCGGCACCACCACGCGGTTGTTCAGGTCCGAGATCTCGCCCGCCCGGTGCGCCACCGACAGCTCCACCACCGTCGGTCCCGGCTGCGCGATCGGCACCGCCACATCCTGCTCGACGCCCACCGGCACCGTGCGCTCCACCGCCGCCTCGCCGTCGCGATGCACCGTCAGCCGCGCCGTTCCCCCCGCGCCGCCCCCGAGAATGCCGCCTGCAACGCTCCCCAGACCGCCTCCGGCGACGCCCCCCGGAACGCCCAGGTCCTCCACCACCACCCGGATCGCCACGTCGCGCCCGACCACGCCGTAGGACGGCGCCGCCACCACCCGCAGCCGCCGGTCGGTCTGCGGCCCTGCCGCCGGCAGCAGCAAGTGCAGCGGCGCCGGCGCGAACCCCGCGGCGCCTGGCGGCACGTCGTGCACCTGCCCGTCGCTCAGCGCCACGATCCCCGCCAGCCGGTTGCGCGGGATGTCCGCCAGCGCCCGGTCCACCGCCGCGAACAGCCGCGTGCCGTCCCCCCCGCCCTCCGGCACGCTCACCGTGCGCAGCTCCAGCCCCGCCAGCTTCGCCGCCTGCGCCTGAAGCGCGCGCGCCGCGTCGTCCACGCTCGCCAGCCGTCCGTCGATCGCCATCGACGCCGTCCGGTCCACCACCAGCAGCGCGATGTCGGGCAGCGCGTCGCGCACCTCCTGCACCAGGCGCGGCCCCGCCAGCCACGCCAGCAGCACCGCGAACGCCGCCGCCCTGAGCCAGGCCCCGCCCGCCCTGCGCAGCAGCGCCAGCGCCACCACGGCCAGCGCCAGCGTGCCCAGCACGGCCAGCACCCAGGGCGGCACCTCGGGGGAGAAGTGCAGGGAGGTCATCGAGCGAGCAAGGCCGGGCTCTCCCTCCGCCTGCCATTCCAATGGCCCAAGTGGGCCATCGGAACCTTTGGCAGGCTCCGCCCAGACCCGCCAAAGGGCTCGCCCTTTGGAAACCACTTACTTAAAGAAGGCATTCCAAAGGCCCAGCCTTTGGCGGGTCCAGGGCAGAGCCCTGGCCTTGCTTCCTTCCTCACTGCCCCAGCCGCTCCAGCAGCGCCGGCACGTGCACCTGGTCCGCCTTGTAGTTCCCGGTGAGCGCATAGACCACGAGGTTCACCCCGAAGCGGTAGGCCATGGTACGCTGCCGGTTGCCGCCGGGGATGGTGGCGAAGGCGGCGCGGCCGGCGCCGTCGAGCGCCCACGCCGCCGCCCAGTCGTTGGCGCCGATCACCACCGGGCTGACGCCGTCGTTGTCGGCCAGCGCGTCGCGGCTGACCCAGACCGTGGCGCCGGCGTAGCGCCCGGGGTAGTCGGACAGCAGGTAGAACGAGCGCGACAGCACGTGCCGGCTGTCCAGCGGCGCCAGCGGCGGCACCTGCAGCGCCGCCGACACCCTGCGCAGCGCCGCGTCCGCACCCGGCGCGAACCCGGCGCCGCTGCCCTCGTCGCCGCCGCCGCGCGTGTCGATCACCACGATGCCGCCGTGCGCCATGTAGGCGTTCAGCGCCCGCGCGCCTGCCGGCTCCAGCGCGGTCTGCGCGGTGACCGGCCAGTACAGCAGGGGGTAGTAGCTGAGGTCGTCGGCGCCCGGCCGCACCGGCAGCGGCTCTGCGAGCTGGGCGGCGGTGCGGCCGTTGACGTAGGCGGACAGACCGGTGAGGCCCCGCAGCGAGACCTCGTCGATCTGCGCGTCGTCGGTCAGCACGTAGCCCAGGTGGGTGGCCAGCGCCGGGCTCTGCGTGGGCGCCGCGCCGATCGGCGTCTGGCCGGGGAACAGGTTGGCCTTGGGCGCGGGCGCCGCCACCTGCACCGGCACGACACGCCCGGCGCCTGCCGGTGCCGCAGGCCCGAACGCCGCAAGCCCGGGCGCCGCAAGCCCGGGCGCCGCAATCCTTGCCGCAGCGGGCACCGCGGGGGCAGGCGTGGGCGCCGCGGTGCGGGCATGGCCGGGCGTGGCGCCCAGCAGCGTCGCGGCCACGAGGCAGGCCGTCGCCGCCCGCCCGAGCAGGCCGCGCAGCCGCAGCCCGAGCACGAGGTCCAGCGCCAGCAGCGCGATCGCCGCCGACAGCAGCCACGGCCCGAGCGGCACCTCGCGCCCCGCCGGCACCAGCGGCAGCACCGTGCCAGGGCCGCGCCCCACCTCGCGCAGCCCCACCTCGCGCAGCACCGCCTCGCGCAGCACGGCCTCGCGCAGCACGGCCTCGCGCAGCACCGGCGCGGCGGCCTGGGCGTCCGTCCGCGTGGCGTCGGGTGCCGCATCGGACGCCCCGGCCGGCGGCACGAGCGGCGCCGGGCCGGGCGTGCGCTCCACGCCGTCGAGCGCCGTGGCGAGGTTGAGCGAGCGGCGGTCGTTCTCCGGGCCGTACAGGCCGGGCGGGTGGCGCGGCGAGACCGGCGTCGTCGCAAAGTCCTGGCCGGCGAGGCCGGTGGCGGCGGCGGGCGGCGGGCCCAGCACGCCGCTGCCGTCCAGCGTCTCCGCGGGCGCCAGCCGGGTGGCGTCCGCGGCCGGCGCCACGCCGCCCGCGAGCTGCACCAGCCGCTCCAGCATCGCCACGAACAGGCCGGACAGCGGCAGGTTGGACCACTCCGCGTTCGCGGTGACGTGGAACAGCACGATCCGCCCCCGCCCCAGCGCGCGCTGCGTGACCAGCGGCGTGCCGTCGGCAAGCTGCGCCCAGCTGTGCGATGCCAGCGCGGCGCCCGGCTCGGCCAGCACCTGGCGCGTCACCGTGACCTCGCCCGGCACCGCGAGCCCGGCGAACGGGCTGTCCGCGGCGAACGGCGCCAGACCCTCCGGCTGGCTCCACGACATGGCGCCCCCGAGCTGGCGGTCGCCGGCGAGCAGCGCCACCGGCAGCAGCCGGTCGGACCCCGCGCCCGCATCCGGGGCGCCAGGGCCGCCAGCCGCGTCATGCGCGCGACCCGCATCCTGCACCACCCCGTCCTGCCCATCGCCGGGGACGGACGCCCCCCCGGGCCCGTCCGGCGCGTCGGCGGCGGCAAGCGTCGGGCCGGCGAAGCGAAGCAGCAGCCCGCCCTTCTCGATCCAGGGCCGCAGCAGCCTGGCGTCGGCCGCGCCCACCACGCCGTCCGCCATCGCCAGCACCGACACCTCGCGCCCCAGCAGCGTCGCCAGGTCGCCGCGGCGCAGCTCGGAGACCGGCGCCAGCGCGCGGTCCAGGTAGAACAGCGTGCCGGTCAGCGGCGTCTCCGCCCCCGCGCCGCCCGCTACACCGGACATGACCAGGCCCACCGGCCGGCGGCGGAACCGCTCGTCGAGCAGCGTCACGCCGGCGGCGGTGGGCGGTCCCTCCAGCACCAGCCGGGTGAGCTGGTTGCGCAGCTCCACCGGCAGGCTCACCGCGACCTCGGCGACGCGCGCGCCGGCCGGCGCCACGCCCTCCGCACGGGCCAGCGCGCGCCCGTCGCCCGCCTCGGCCAGCACCGCGAGGCGCGTCTCCGTCGCCTGCGGCAGCAGCGCCACCCTGGCGACCAGGCGGTCGGCCTCGGCGCGCGGCGCCAGCATCAGCCGGGTGTCGGCCAGCGGGCGCCGCAGTGTCGTGACCGGCCCGACCTGCTCCAGCGCCCGGTCGAACGCCTCCGCGCCGCGCGCCGCCACGCTGTCGGCCACGTACACGACGGCGCCCGCGCCCGTTACGGCACCCACGCCCTGCGCCGCGCCCGCCGCCCCGGTCATGCCGCCGCCTGTGGCCGCGCCCGCCGCCATACCCGGCGCACCCGGCTTCGCCAGCGCCGCCGCAGCGCCCGCGCGGTCGACCGGCCACGGCTTCGGGCGCAGCGCGGCCAGCCTGGGGCGCAGCTCCGCCGCCGGCATCGCGGCCGTGGCGCGCGGCGCCGCGTCGGCGTCGTCGCGGGCGGTGGCGAGCAGCGACACGGGGCGGCCCGCGCGCTCCGCCCGGTCGAGCACACGCCCCGCCGCGGCGAGCCGCGCCGGCCAGTCCGCCGCCGCCGCCCAGCCGTCGTCGACCACCAGCAGCACCGCGCCGCGCCCCGGCAGCACCCCGCGATCCGCGTTCAGCACCGGCCCCGCCAGCCCCGCGATCACCAGCCCCGCCGCCAGCATCCGCAGCAGCAGCAGCCACAGGGGCGTGCGCGACGGCGTCTCCTCGGTGCGACGCAGCCCGGCCAGCAGCCGGATCGCCGGGAACTCCTGCACCCGCGGCGCCGGCGGCGTGGCCCGCAACAGCCACCACAGCAGCGGCAGCCCCGCCAGCGCCAGCAGCAGGAACGGCGCGGTGAAGATCACGCGCCGCGCACCGGGCCGGCCGCGCGCCCGGACATCGGACCGTCCGCATCCGCACCGGCAACGCCCGACGCCACCCCCTGCGCCCCCGCGCCCGCCGTCCCGCCGCCGAAGCCTGCGCCGCCTGCGCCGCCGGCCGGGCCGGACAGCGCGGCGTACAGCGCCAGCAGGGCACGCTCCGGCGGCTGGTCGGTGTGGTGCACCGCGAAGCCGAAGCCGACGGTGCGGCAGATCGACGCAAGCCCGGCCTGCTGCGCCGCCAGCGCCCCGGCGTACGCCTCGCGCAGGCCCTCCACGCGCGGCACCAGCACCTCCGCTCCGCCGCCCGGCTCTGGTCCGGCAACGGCCGCGGACCTTGCCGCGGCGCCGCGGCCGGCGACGTCGCGGAACCGCACGCGGCCACTGTACGGGAGCGCGGTCTCCGCAGGGTCAAGCACCTGCACGAGGTGGCCCGTCACCGGGATCGCGGCCAGCGCCGCCACCGTGGCGCGCACCGCGTCGAGCGGCCCAAGGAAATCGCCGAGCAGCACCACCCTGGCGTGGCGCGGCAGCTCGGCGCGCGGCGGCAGCCCGGCGTCCGCGGCGGTGCCCGCGCGCGCCGCCGCCTCCGACAGCGACAGCGCCTGCGCCAGGCCGTCGAGCGCGGCGCGGCCCGAGGCGGCGCCGCGGCGGGCGGGGTCCGCGTCGACCAGGCGGACGCGCTCGCCGCCGCGCAGCAGCAGCGAGGCCAGGGCCAGCAGGAGCAGGCCCGCCCGCTCCGACTTCTCCGGCAGCGACGGCGAGGAGCGCCAGCGCATCCCCGCGCCGGCGTCGCGCCACAGACACACGGTCTGCGCGGCCTCCCACTCGGTCTCGCGGATGTAGGCGCGCGAGGCCTTGGCGGACTGGCGCCAGTCGATGCGGGTCGCGGAGTCGCCGGGGGTGAAGGGGCGGTACTGCCAGAAGCTGTCGCCCTGGCCGACACGGCGGCGGCCGTGCACGCCCTGCGACACGGTGTTGGCGACGCGCTCGGCAGCGACCAGAAGGGGCGGGAGGCCGGAACCGAGGGCCTCGGCGTGGCGGGAATCAGGCATCGGCCAGGCAAGGAAGGCCAGGGCTCTGCCCCATTGCTTGGAAGCGGGGACCCGCCAGGGGCAGCGCCCCTGGACCGGCTTTACTTAAGTATTGGATTCCAAAGGCGAGCCTTTGGCGGAGTCCAGAGGCAGAGCCTCTGGCCTTCCTTGCTTCCTTCGGCCCCGCGTTCATCCCAGCCGCCCGACCAGGTGCGTGATCAGCCCCGAGAGCGTCGCCCCCTCCGCCCGCGCCGCGAAGCTCAGCGCCATGCGGTGCCGCAGCACCGGCTGCGCCAGCGCGGCCACGTCCTCCAGGCTCGGCGATAGCCGCCCGTCCAGCAGCGCCCGCGCCCGGCTCGCCAGCATCAGCGCCTGCGCCGCCCGCGGCCCCGGCCCCCACGCCACCTCGCGCCTGACACGCTCGTCGCTCGCCGTCTCCGGCCGCGCCCCGCGCACCAGGGTCAGGATCGCGTCCACCACGCTCTCGCCCACCGGGATGCGCCGGATCAGCGCCTGCGCCGACAGCAGCGCCTCGCCCGACAGCACCGCCTCCGCGCGCCCGGCGCTCGCCCCGGTGGTCGCCAGCAGCATGGTCCGCTCGTCGTCACGCTCCGGATAGGGCACGTCGACCTGCAGCAGGAAGCGGTCGAGCTGCGCCTCGGGCAGCGGGTAGGTGCCCTCCTGCTCGATCGGGTTCTGCGTCGCCAGCACGTGGAACGGGCGGGGCAGGGGGTACTCGACGCCGCCGACGGCGACCTTGCCCTCCTGCATGGCCTGCAGCAGCGCGGACTGGGTGCGCGGGCTGGCGCGGTTGATCTCGTCGGCCATCAGGAGCTGGCAGAACACCGGGCCGTGCACGAAGCGGAAGGAGCGGCGCACGCCGCCGCTGCTGGTGTCCTCGTCGAGCACCTCGGAGCCGGTGATGTCGGCGGGCATCAGGTCCGGCGTGAACTGCACCCGGCGCGGCTGCAGGCCGAGCACGGTGCCGAGTGTCTCCACCAGCAGGGTCTTGCCGAGACCGGGGGCGCCGACGAGGAGCACATGGCCGCCGGAGAGGATGCTGACGAGGACCTGCTCGACGACCTCGGCCTGGCCGAAGACGACGCGGCCGATCGAGGCGCGGGCGGCGGCGACGCGGGCGCACAGGGCCTCGACCTCGTCGAGCAGGGGAGCCTGTGCCGATGCCGCCGATGACAATGAAGCCGCCTCCCGTTCGCCGCCGCGCCTGGACCTGACTGTGGGGCGCACCGGGCGGGCCGTCGAGCCCCCGGCCTGCAGGCAGGCAAGGTTGAGGCTCTGCCTCAAACTCCGCCAAAGGCAAGCCTTTGGAATCCACTACTTAGGAAAGCGCCGGTCCAGGGGCGGCTCGCCCCTGGCGGGTCCGGGCGTAGCCTGCCATTCCGATGGCCCGCTTGGGCCATTGGAATGGCAGGCGGAGGGAGAGCCCAGCCTTGCGTCCTAGCTCCCGAACAGCCGCTGCTGCTGCGCCAGCTCTTCCGCCAGCCCCGCGTGCACCGCCCGGTGCCCCAGCCCGTCCGCCCCGGTCCACAGCCCGCTGTGGCACGGCCTGTCGTCCTCCCACCCCGGGTAGTCGAGCACCGGGTACAGGCACAGCCCGCCGACCGCGACGCCCTGCGCTTGCGCCGCGCGCAGCTCCGCGCCCACGTAGTGCAGCCAGGCCGCGCGGCCGGCACCCTCCGCCCCGGTCTCCGCGAGCAGCAGCCTGCGGCCGTAGCGCGCGCCTACCTCTTCCAGCATCTCCGACAGCGGCCGGTGCGCGTGGTGCCCGAGCGGGATGGTGAAGTTGCCCAGGTACCACTGGTTGTCCGGGTAGAAGTTCACGCCCACGAGGTCGAGCACGTCCGGGCCGCCGCCCAGCTCCGGCTCCAGCCGGCCGCATAGCATGTCGCACGCCTCGAACTGCACCAGGCGGTGGTGCTCCGCCTCCGCGGCGTGGCCGGGGTCGCCGGTGCCGGAGGCGACGTGGATCAGCGGCTCGGCGGTGATGAAGCGCGCGCGCGGATCGACGGCGCGCACCGCGCGCGTGGCGGCGGCGGCGGCGCGGACGAGCTGGCGCTTCAGCTCGGCACCGCGCCCCAGGCCGAACGGGCCGAAGTGCCCCACCTCGCCGCCGGCCCAGGCCCAGAACGAGATCTCGTTCACCGGGCAGTAGAACGGCACGCCGCCGCCCTCGTCGCGCACCAGCGCCGCCACCGCCGCGGCGAAGCGGGCGAGCCGCTCCGGGAACTGCGGCGACCACACGTCGAGCCAGTCCGGCACGCCGTAGTGGCACAGGTCCCAGATCACCTGCACGCCGCTCTCTCGGGCCGCGCTCAGCATCGGCCGCAGGCTCGACCAGTCCAGGCGGTCCGGCTCCGGCTCGACCAGGTGCCAGCGCACCCCGTCGCGCGCCGCGTGGATGCCGTGCTCGCGCAGCCGGGCGTAGTCCTGGAGCGCCAGCCGGTCGTGCCCGGTGGCGGCGAGCAGGTCCAGCCGCCGGCCGCCGCGCCCGCGGTGCGACGAGCACTCGAAGCCCGCCAGCACGAACGAGGCGAAGGTCGCGTCCGCTGCCATCGCCGGCGCTCAGGCGGTCGGCGCGGCGGGCATCGGCACGCAGCGCGGGTGCAGCCGGTCCGGGCGGTGCCACCAGCCGGGCTCGGCGAGGCAGGGATGGGCGAAGCGGCCGTGCCGGGCCAGCGCCTGCACCGCCTCGCCCAGCAGCGTCAGCCGCGGCGGTGCCGCGCGCACGTCCCACGCCCCCGGCTCGTAGCGGCCGCGCCGCTGACGCAGCAGGCTGTCCCAGTCCATGGCGCCGAACAGCGCCCACACCGTGACCGCGCGCATGTCCACCCCCTCCGCGCGCAGCTCGCCGGCCGCCTCCCACGCCTCCAGCAGCCAGCGCACCTGCTCCGCGTCCTGGGCGCAGCCGAGATGCACCTCGGTGGCGGCGAGCGGGCGGCGGTAGCGGTCCCACGCCTCGCGCAGCCGCGCCGCCCAGCCCAGCTCGCCGGGAGGCACGCCGGCGCGCACCGCCTCGGTGTCGGCGTAGCGCGCGGCGCCCGTGCCGGTGCGCACGCGCGGCGGGTAGCGGCCGGAGCGGTGGTCGAGGAAGCGGTCGCTGGTGACGTAGTGGTTGATGCCGACCAGGTCCGGCGCCGCTTCGCCCCCGCGGAACGCCGCGAGCCAGTCGGGGGCGACGCCCGCGCGCAGGAAGCGCTCGTGCCAGGGATGCGCGGCGTCGACCCGGCCGCACAGCAGGTCGAGGCTGAGCCAGCGCCGCTCGTTCTCATGGGCCGCGCGCCCGGCCATCTGCGGCGTCGAGAACACGCGGCCCAGGTCCTCGGTCTGCACCAGCGCTGCCCCGGGGATGCGGGCGCGGATCGCGCGCATCGACAGCAGCACCGCCCGGCACTGCACCGCGACCATGCGCAGGAACAGCGCGTCGTCGTCGGCGTGCGGGTGCCAGACCCCGTACAGCCCGGAGAAGCGCGCCGTGGTCAGCGGCTCGTTCACCGGCGTCCAGGCGGCCACCCAGGGGTAGCGCTCCGCCACCCGGCCGGCGTGCGCGGCCAGCGCCTGCGGCAGCGCCGGGTCGAGCAGGTCGGTGCCCGGCGGCCCCGAGCCGTGGTGCATCAGCCCGACCACGGGTGCCAGGCCGAGGCGGCGCATCTCCGCCATGCGCGCGTCGTGCCACGCCCAGCCGCACTGCGCCGGCCCTGGGCCGCAGCGTTCCCACAGCACCGCGGCGCGCACCGTGCGGATGCCGAGCGCGGCGATGCGCGCGAGGTCGTCGAAGCGGTCGTGGTGCCCGGTCTCGCGGGTCTGGTCGCGCCAGGAGTCGTGCAGGCGCACCACGCTGCACTCCGCCCCGCCCCACAGGGCAGGCGACGCCCCCGGCGCCAGTGCGTCCGCAGGGCCGTGCACCGTCCTAGTCCGCCGCCTGGCTCGTGCAGTCCGCCTCTGCGGCACGGCCCGCGCGGCGGCGGGGCAGCGCCGCGTCGAGGCGGGCGAAGGTGGCCAGCGACTGGCCCACGACCTGGTCCATGTTGAGGTAGCGGTAGGTGGCGAGCCGGCCCACGAACCAGGTGTCGGGGGTGGCGTCGGCCAGCGCCTCGTAGCGCTTGTACAGCGCCTGGTTCTCCGGGCGCGGGATCGGGTAGTACGGGTCGCCGTCGGCGGTGGGGTACTCGTAGGTCACGCTGGTCTGCGGGTGGACCTGGCCGGTGAGGTGCTTGTACTCGCTGACGCGGGTGAAATCCTCGGTCTGCGGGAAGTTCACCGTGCCGACCGGCTGGAACCGCTCCTGCGCCAGGGTCTCGTGGCGGAAGCGCAGGCTGCGGTACGGCAGGCGGCCGTAGCGGTGGCCGAAGAACTCGTCCACGGGGCCGGTCCACACCAGGCGGCGGAACGACACCTTGCCCAGCACGTCGGCGTAGTCGGTCGAGGTGCGCACGGTGATGTTCGGGTGGTCGAGCATGCGCTCGAACATCGCGGTGTAGCCCGCGGCCGGCATCGCCTGGTGGGTGTCGGTGAAGTAGCGGTCGTCGCGGTTGGAGCGCACGGGCACGCGCGCGGTGACGGCGCGGTCCAGCTCGCTGGGGTCGAGCGCCCACTGCTTGCGGGTGTAGCCCTGGAAGAACTTCTCGTACAGCTCGCGGCCGATGCGGCTGACCACGACGTCCTCGCTGGTGCGGATCTCCGCCACCGGCTCGGCGCGGGCGGCGAACCAGTCCTCTAGCTCGTCGGAGGTCAGCGACAGGCCGTACAGGGCGTTGATGGTGTCGAGGTTGATCGGGATCGGCACGCGCCGGCCGTCGACCTCGCCGAGCACGCGGTGCTCGTAGGGGCGCCAGTCGGTGAAGCGCGAGAGGTGGGCGAACACGGCGTCGGAGTTGGTGTGGAAGATGTGCGGGCCGTAGCGGTGCACTAGCACGCCGGCCGCGTCGAGGTGGTCGAAGGCGTTGCCGGCGACGTGGGGGCGCCGGTCGATCACCAGCACGCGCTCGCCGCGTTCCGATGCCAGGCGCTCGGCCAGCACGGCACCCGCGAAGCCTGCACCGACGACGAGCCAGTCATACATGCGCGACATCCTTGACACTGAGAGAGGGAAAGCCGGGGAGGGAGGGAGAGCCGGGGGCGGGAGAGCTGCCGACGGCGTTGGGGGAGCCGGCGCTGGCGCCGGGGGCGGGCGCGGCACCGTCCGGCCGGGCCGGGAAGAGTCGTGCCGCGTCGCGGGCCGTGCGGATCTCCCCCAGCATCGCCTGCCAGGTCAGGTCCCACGACATCCGTGCCAGCCGGGCGTCGACCCGGACCAGCCAGGGCGCACGCGGCTCCGCCAGCGTCGCCTGCAGGGCCGCGACCACCGCCGCCGCGTCGGCGGCGATGCGCACCAGGGCGGACCCGCCCGCATCCCGCTCGCCCCAGTCTCGCACCACGTCGGCGACCGGGGTGGAAACCACGGGCACGCCCGCGGCCAGGAACTCCGGGGTCTTGGTGGGGCTGATGAACCGCGTCGCCTCGTTGAGCGCGAAGGGCATCAGCCCGGCGTCCCAGTGCGCCAGGTAGGACGGCAGCTCCGCGTAGCGCCGCCCACCGAACCAGTGCAGGTTCGGCCGCTGCGGCAGCGCCGACGGCTCCAGCTTGGCCAGCGGGCCGAGCATCACGACCTCCCAGTCCGGCCGCAGCGTCGCCACCGCCTCGACCAGCGCCAGGTCGATGCGCTCGTCGATCACGCCGAAGTAGCCGATGCGCGGCCGGCGCAGCGCCGCCTGATCCGCGGGGTCGGCCAGCGCCGGAGCGGAGGCCTCAGGCGGGGCGGAGGCCGCAGGCGGGGCGGAGATGTCAGGCGGGGCGGAGGTGCCGGGCGCCGGCGCGCGGGCGGGGCGGAAGTGCGCGGCGTCGATGCTGCTGGGGAACAGGTGCACGCTCGGGTGGCAGCCGCGCTTGGCCTCGTGCAGGCTGCGGCCGCCGCAGAACACCAGGTCGGCCCGCGAGAACAGCGCCGCTTCCAGCCGCTGCAGGCGCGAGGACGCGCCGCGGAACAGGGACAGCTCGTCCATGCAGTCGTACACGACGACCGGCGCGTCGAGATGGCCCGCCACCGCCAGGAACATTGGGGAGTAGTACCAGATCACGTCGGGCCGCTCGCCCATGCCGTCGAGCAGCGCATCCAGCAGCATTCGCTGCGCCGCCTCGGCCGCGCCCTCGCCGAGCGACTCCGGCAGGACCGGCGTCGCCACGCTCACGCCTTCCGCGAACAGGCGCACCTCCATGCGGGGCGGCTGCGCGCCTTGTCGCACCGGCTCCTCGACCAGCACCACGCGGTACTGGGCGCAGGCGCGGGTCATCAGGTGCTGTGGCCGCTGGAACACGAAATCCCAGCGCAGGTGCGACAGGCAGAGGAGGATCGGCAGCGCCGCCGATCCGTGCGGGGCCGTCTGGTGGGGCGGAGTCATCTGTGTCCTGGGTTATGATGGCAGGTATGAAGCATACGAAACGTTTCCATCTTATCACGGTTCAAATAAGGCGAAACGCCATTGCGTGATGCCGGCCATTCGGCAGTCCCGGCATGGCACTGCGCGCGACTGCGGGGCAGCACGCAACAGCAACGCACGCCTGTCGCGTGCGACGCGGCAAAGCTGCGATGTCGTTGCGGAAACGTCTCTTGCCTCCGTTCTGCCCTGTCGATCAACTTGACGTGAATGGTTCAGTATAGTACCGTTTATCAATTGGTTTTGCCACGGGCACAAGGCCCGCGATGCCGGAAGCTGCTAGCCTCAATGAAACTGTGGCGGCGCCAGGCGGCTTGTCGCCCCGATGCCGACGCCACATCCAGGGCACGGCCGGCTTGGATAGAGCCGCCGTCATCCGAACGGAGGACACGATGCAGCGGCAGGCGACCCACGACACGGCCCGGCCGGACGCGGCGCTGGTGCTGCAGACCGTGCCCACCGCCTGCCGCACGGCGCTGCGCGACCTGTACTGGCGCGCCGAGCGCGACGATCCCGGGCCGGGCCCAGGGTCGGCCACGGTCGAGGCGAGCCCGCATCCCGACGGGCGGATCGGCTTCGGCGCCGGCACGCGGCTGCGCTTCGACACCTACTTCGGCGCGCTGTTCGAGACGCAGTGGCGGCTGCACACGCGGCTCGGCGCCCTCGAGCTGCGGGTGCGCTTCGAGGGCCGAGTCAGGCTGCGGGTGCTGCGCAGGACGCACGGCCGCGTCACGCTGCTGCACGAGGCGACGGGGATCGGGCCGGAGCTGCGGGTCGCGGTGGAGGACGAGGCGATCAGCTTCCGCCAGCACGGCCTGCTGTACTTCGAAATGGTGGCGCTGGACGGGCCGGCGGTGCTGCACGAGGCCGCCTGGGTCGCGCCCGAGGAGCGCGGCACCCCGGTGCGCCTGGCCGCGGTGTTCTGCACCTTCAACCGCGAGGCCGACATCGCCAGGGTGCTGGCCACGCTTGTCGACGCGCCGTCGGTGCTGGCGCGGCTCGCGCGCATCATCGTGGTCAGCCAGGGGCGGCCGGGCCTGGGCGCGCACCCGCTGATCGCCCCGCTGGCCGCGCGGCTCGGCGCCCGATTGACGCTGGTCGAGCAGGGCAATTTCGGCGGCGCCGGCGGCTTCGGCCGCGGCCTGCTGGCGGCGATCGACGATCCGGCGGTGGACCATGTCGCGTTCCTCGACGACGACGTGCGGCTGGAGTCGGACAGCCTGCTGCGCATGTCCTCGTTCCTCACCCTGGCGCGCGGCGACCTCGCGGTGGGCGGCCACATGCTCGACGGCGCCCAGCCCACCCGGCTGTTCGAGGCGGGCGCCACCATCGGCGAGCGGCACTGGACCTTCCACCCGGAGCACACCGACCTCGACGTGGCGGCGCCCGCGGGACTGGAGGCGCTGTGCGACCCGCGGCCGGTGCACTACAACGGCTGGTGGTGCTTCGGCTTCGCGCTGCGCCTGGTGGAGCGGGTCGGGATGCCGTTGCCGTGCTTCATCCGCGGCGACGACACCGAGTTCGGCCTGCGGCTGTACCAGGCCGGCGTCCGCACCGTGCCGGTGCCGGGGATCGCCGTGTGGCACGAGCCGTTCTACCTGCGGCTCGGTGGCTGGCAGCTCTACTACGAGACGCGCAACATGCTGGTGGCGATGGCGCTGCACCGTCCGGACCGGCCGCGCGCCGTGACCCGGCGCATGGCGCGCCAGGTGCTCGTGCACCTGCTGACCTACCGCTACTACAGCACCGCGCTGGTGCTGCGCGGCATCGAGGATTTCCTCGCCGGGCCGGAAGTGTTCCGCGGCAGCCCGGCCGCGCGCCATGCCGGGCTCGCATCGCTGCGGCTGGCCCATCCGCAGGGCGCGGTGCCGCGTTCGGAGGTGCTGCAGCCGCTGGCGGTGCCGACGCTGCCGCGCGGGCGGGCCGGCTACCTGTGGGCGCTGGCGCGGGCGCTGGGGCGCAACGCGCTGGCGCCCACGCGCGACGGGGCAGCCCGGCGCATCGCGGTGGACGACTTCGCCTGGGTGACGCTGGCCGGCGCGGACCGGGTGGCGCTGGAGACCTGGTGGGACACCGAGCTGCCGGACCTGCGCCGCTCGCGCGAGCAGTTCCGCGCCCTGGCGCGGCAGGCGGCGCGGGCGCTGTGGCGGCTGCAGCGGCAGGGACCGGCGGCGGCGGAACAGTGGCGGCAGGCGGCGCCGGAGTTCCGCTCGGTGGGGTTCTGGCGCGACACCCTGGACGTGGCGGCGGTGCCGCAGGCCGTGCCGTTCCTGGCGGTGGCGGAGTAGCGAAGCAAGCAAGGGCCGGGCTCTGCCTCCGCTGCCCATTACCCACGGCCCAAGCGGGCCGTCGGAACCTTTGGGCAGCTACGCCCGGACCCGCCAGGGGGAAAGCCCCCCTGGACCGGATTCTTTTAAGGAGTGGATTCCAAAGGCGAGCCTTTGGCGGAGTTTGAGGCAGAGCCTCAACCTTGCTTGCTTCTGGGGTCCAGATGCCGCGTTCGCGAGGCGGGTCTTTCAACCGCCCAGGGGGTCTCCCTATATCGAGAGGAGAGACGACGACGGTCTCTGCCTGGGAGACGCAGCCTTGACCGATGCCTTGCCTCTGCGGTGCGCCGCCTCGACGCTCGCTGCCCCTGCTTCCGGGCACGGGCCCTACGGCCGGGGCGCGGGCATCGGGCTGGTTCCGGCTGGCCGGGCGCGGGTGGAGTGCGGCGTGCTGCCTTTCCTGATCCGGCGCGACGGGGCCTGGCTGTACCGTGGCAGCGTGGTGCAGCGGAAGGAACTGGTCTGCCTGTTCGCCAGCGTGCTGAAGCGTGACCGCGACGGGGCGTTCTGGCTGGAGACCCCGGTGGAGCGCGGGCGGATCGAGGTCGAGGACGCGCCGTTCGTGGCGGTGGAGCTGGACTGGCGCGGCTGCGACTGCGGCCAGACGCTGTCGTTCCGCACCAACGTCGACCAGTGCGTCACCGTCGACGCGGACCACCCGTTGCGCGTGCACCGCGACCCGGTGACCGGCGAGCCGACCCCCTACATCCTGGTGCGTCCGGGCGAGGGCGCGGCCGGGGTGGAGGCCAGGGTGAACCGGGCCACGTACTACGAGCTGGTGGCGCTCGCGGTGCCGGAGACCGTGGACGGCCACCGCCAGCTCGGCGTGTGGAGCTGCCAGCGCTTCTTCCCGCTCGGCGACGTGCCGGCCGAGGAGGAGGACGGAACGGATGCGGACGGGACGGGTGCAGGCGGGGCGGGTGCGGACGAGGACTGAGCGGCGGACCTGCCCGGCGTGACCCTGCACCCGGACGAGATCCGGCGGCGCCTGTCCTGTCCCGTGGCGGAGGTGGCGCTTGCGCCGGCGAGGGCCGCCACGCTGCCTGCCGGTGAGCATGATCGCGCGGCGGGCGTGTCGGGGTGGTCGGAACGGCGGTCCGGGTCCGGGCCCGAGACGCTGGTGGTGCCGGAGCTGGTCACCACGGATGACGGGGATGGGGTGCCGCTCCCCGATCTGGTGGCCGCCTCGGTGCTGGTGGCGATCGTGCTGTCGCAGGAGCCGGGCGTGCTGCTGACCCGGCGCCACGCCAGGCTGCGTCGCCACGGCGGGCAGGTCAGCTTCCCCGGCGGCCGCAACGATCCCGGCGACCGCGACGCGGAGGCCGCCGCCCTGCGCGAGGCGTGGGAGGAGGTCGCGCTGCCGGCCGACGCGGTCGAGCTGTTCGGCCGGCTGCCGGACCAGGCGACCGGCACCGGGTTCCTGATTACCCCCGTGCTCGGGCTGGTGGAGCGGCTGCCGCCGCTGCGCGCGGCGCCCGACGAGGTGGACGCGATCTTCCAGTTGCCGCTGGCGGTGCTGCTCGACCCGGACGCGCCGCAGCGCCGCGCGGTGGAGCTGCGCGGCAGGATGCGCGAGTTCTGGGTGTGGCCGCACCCCGAGCACCACGTGTTCGGCGCCACCGCCTCGATCCTGGTGCAGCTCGCGCGGCGCCTGCGGAACGCGGGGTGATGCCCTTGGCCTGCAAGCGAAGCAAGGCCAGGGCTCTGCCCTGGACCCGCCAGGGGCGAGACGCCCCTGGACCGGCCTTACTTGAGTAGTGGTTTCCAAAGGCGAGCCTTTGGCGGAGTTTGAGGCGGAGCCTCAACCTTTCCTGCTTCACCGGCCACTCCAGAGACCCGTCGGCATGACCTCTCCTTCTGCCGCCCAGTCCGCGCCGATGAAGCCCGGCGAGCCGGCGGCGCTCGCGGCGCTGCTCGACACGCCGGGGCTGCCGGCGGTGCTGCGGGCGCTGCCGGGGGCGAGGCTGGTCGGCGGCTGCGTGCGCGACGCGATCGCCGGGCGCGCGGTGGCCGACATCGACCTCGCCACCCCCGACCCGCCGCAGGAGGCCGCAGCGGCGCTGGCGGCGGCCGGGCTGCGGGCGATCCCCACCGGGCTGGCGCACGGCACGCTCACGGTGCTGAGCGGGCCGGGGCGGTTCGAGGTCACCACGCTGCGGCGCGACGTCGCCACCGACGGGCGGCACGCGGTGGTGGCCTGGACCACGGACTGGCGCGAGGACGCGGCGCGGCGGGACTTCACCATCAACGCGATGTCGCTGGAGCGCGCGGGCGCGGTGTTCGACCCGTTCGGCGGGCGGGCGGACCTGGCGGCGGGGCGGGTGCGCTTCGTGGGGGTCGCGGCGGCACGCATCGCGGAGGACGCGCTGCGCGTGCTGCGCTTCTTCCGGTTCCAGGCGCGCTACGGCGTGGGCGAGCCGGACGCGGAGGCGGTGGCGGCGATCGCGGCCTCGGTCGGCGACCTCGCGCGGCTGTCGGGAGAACGGGTGTGGGCGGAGTTGCGGCGCATCCTGGCCGCGCCGGACCCGGCAGGGGCCTTGGTGCTGATGGAGCGGCTCGGGGTGCTGGGCGCGGTGCTGCCGGGCGCGCGGGCGGCGGGACTCGCGCGGCTGGTGCGGGCGGGCGGGCCGGCCGACGAGGTGCTGCGGCTGGCGGCGCTGCTGGCGGCGGCGGCGGACGTCGACGCTGTGGCCGCGCGGCTGCGGCTGTCGGGGGCGGAGCGCGAGCGTCTGGCGCTGCTGCTGGTGCCGGAGGGACCGGTGCCGGCGGAGGACGAGGCGGGGCTGCGGCGCTGGCTGGCGGCAACGCCGGCGGAGGTGCTGGCGGGGCGCGCCTGGCTGCGGGGCGGCGACGACGCGGGCTGGGCAGGGCTGCGGGCGCGGCTGGCGGCGGCCGGGTGGCCGGTGTTCGCGCTGGAGGGGCGCGACGTGGTGGCGTGCGGCGTGGCGCCGGGGCCGGAGGTGGGGCGGCTGCTGCGCGAGCTGCGGGGATGGTGGCTCATGGGGGGGTGCGTGGCGGGGCGCGAGGCGTGCCTGGCAAGGCTGCGGGAGCTGCTGGAAGGGGGGTAGGAAGGGGGGGGGGGGGGGGGGGGGGCGCGGGGGGGGCGGGGCC
>JAABUY010002523.1_pt1 | contig 21549 bp, 19 predicted proteins | sample 5560271 | NCBI WGS metagenome assembly JAABUY01 (sample SAMN10711886, study PRJNA513374) | rock metagenome | isolation source: Antarctica rocks | place: Antarctica: Victoria Land, University Valley | reverse complement strand
CAAGACATGGAAGGTCGAGCTCCGGATGTTGAACAGGTGGGTTGGAGACACAAGTGGAATTAACTGCAGGGACGGCGTGGCGTTGCGGGGATTAAAAAACCGCAGGCATCGAACCTCGGGCGCATGAAAAATATAGGGCGGCATGGGCACGGCCGGGGGGCCGGTGCAGAGGGAGCGTAAAAACAGCGTCCAGGTCCCCCGGAAACGGCTACCTTTTCACCCAGATCCAGTTTAAGTGAATAAAAAAAGTTGTATATGACTTGATTCTTGTAATAGTTAATCACTACATGAAGATAATGCATTATTTGTTTATAAAGAAAACTCTGACTGTTGTAGAGTTAATAGAATTGTTCTTTGAAAAAATTGCTTTAAATATGAAATATTGAATGATATAATTATTGATAGAAATAATTTATTTATTAATGTATTCTGATTAGAAATTTGCTTTCATGCAAAGATGAAATGGCGACTAATCATCATTTTCATTTGCAAACAGATAATTAAACAGAATAACAGAATTAAACGCTGAAATATTATTTAAGAATATATTGTTCTGATAAGTAAAATGATTGAGCTGTTAAGACCATGCCTAGAGCGAGTTATAGAGCTACGTGTAAACCAGATGGTAAACGGGTAAACGAGGATTCAAAGCTAAAGAGCGAGGTCTACGAGGTGCGAAGGCTATATGTACAGAGGGAAGGAGAGCGCTAAGCCCGATAGAGCCTTAGGCTCGCTCAAAGGACACGCGTCTCAGTAGAAGGCTGGGCACGCTCGTAACATGAGCTACACTTTTACTCATAGTCAAGTTTATATATTATCAGATAAAGCACTCTTCATTGAGCTGTAGTCTCTTTATGATCATGTATGATTACATATTAATCTTTGATATATGCATTAGAAATGATACTATGGAAAAAAAAGTGTTAGCAGCAAAAAATTCATGATTTAAAATGCTGCAAAACATGCAAAACACATTGATGCAATGATAATAAAATGCAATTAATGCTCAGACAAAGTACTATAAATAAAAACATAAGTTTAAGTTCTTTAATATTAATGATTTAATCATGCTATTTACAAAAAATCTGAAGCAGAAGAAGTTAAGTAAAAAGTTATCAGATAAGATAATAAAATTCTTTCATATACACGAATTTATAGATAAGCAGACGTATCATCTAAATCTTTCAATTATTTATAGAATGAAAAGTAGAAAAATTTTTACAAAAGTGAAAAAAAAGAAGAATCTTATATTATAAAATACAGTGAAAAGAATATTTTATTAAATATAATCAATAAATATTAAATAAAGATATGAAAGAAGTCTTGAAGCTTATAAAAGCTTTTGAAATGAGGTTGGAACATGAGTGAAAAGCATAATTACTTATTTTCAAGCATAAACTCATCATTAGAAAAGAAAAGAATTAGTATATTATGATAGTTTTCGCTCTTTTAATAAGAATGATCACATGAGTATAAACATCAGAACAGAAGAAAAAGCGCAAAGATGTCAAAATGCGTTCAACATAAATGCAAACATCATGAAATCATCATGAGATTATTTTCTCATCAATTATTTCTTGTTAAAGACGTAGTTAAAGTCTTTTTCTTCTTTCTCATCAACAAATTTACTAAAGAGCGTGAAATAAATGCTTCAAGAAATGACAGATTATTTTAAATATATCAGATCAGCTGAAAAACATTAATAAAATAATATCAAATTATAACAGAATTTATCACATAATGTTAAATGTTTGAAACGTTTCATGCAATTTCTTGAAGCATAAGCTTCTGAATTTCAAATGATTTTATTTTCAAATGTTATCATGATAATTCTTCACGCAAGTGACAGCAGTAAACTCTTTATATAAAAGCTTTTAATGTGTAGTAAAAGTCATTAAAGCGATGCTTTCTTCTTTATTCTCAATTGCACTATCATGAATCTTCTTCAAATGAAAAGATTTATTAACAGATAAAATGCAGATGTTGAGAATTTAAACATCAAATTATGAGCATTTAACAAATGTATTGAATAAATATATTCACTGTGACACAAGCATCATTACTACGCGCACAGTGAGCACACTTTCTGTACATAGTTTTCTTCTGAAAGATAACATCACATCAAACATTCTCAATGTGTAGAACTTGAGCACACTTTATATAAATAACTTTATTAAGAATTTCAGAAGCAGCAATACTTCTTTCACTTATTCTCACAGTTGACAGCTGAAAAACATTAGTAATAACATCAAAAAGTGAAACAATAAATCTTTTCATCATTTTCTGATTACGCAAAGTCTGTGAGTTTAACAAAATCATTGATGAAGCATTAATAATTATTTTTTTTCTCATCATTCTTTCTTCAAAAGCTGAAACATGCTTAAAAGTTTAAGAAGTGAAAATAATGAACGTTAAGTTCAGATTTAACAATGTTTGCATCATCATGATTGATTTAGCATCATCAGCATCAGCAGCATCAACAGCATTAATAGTTCAATAATTATGTTAAATTAATGTTTTTTGAGCAGATTTATGATATTGTTAATTGCAGTAATAGTCATGAAATCTCAAGTTGTAATATTATTTACTTTTGCAATAATTTTGCAATAATTATCAGTTGATTTTACAATCTTTGAAGCTTGCTTCAACTTTAATACTCTTTCACGCATCATTTCAATGCTTGAAACAGAATTCTTAAGTAGATATTAATGTTGTTATTTATACAAAGCAATTTTCTATCAAAGTTGTGATAAGAATTCTTGTACAGAATAAAGATGAGTTGAGAAAAAGACGAAGATTAAGAAAAACTGAAAGAATAATAAACAAAACAATGAATATTATTCACTCTTGTTTACATTTTATTATCAACACAACATCATTTAATTAAAGAGTAAACAATGTTTATACATCATCAATACATAATTGATGCTATTATTTACATTAACTACACATAACATATACTATTAATAATGTCATTTACATGCATTATAATTGAAAATAAATTGTTGTTCAATTGAAAACTTTTTTTCCTTGTTTTTTCATAGAGATTTGAAGATTTTTATCAAGAACTTTTAGAGTGAAACTTTGAATACACATCATTGTTTATAAAAATAAACAAAGATAATAATTATTGAGATTGAGACTGAGAATAAACTTACGTGGAAAAGAAGACAATTGTCATGATGAATTGACACATAGAAATTAAATCAAAGACTAAAGTTATAAATTGAGTCAAAAATCAGATCTGAGTTAACTCTGAAACTCTGTGACTCTGTCAAGACATCATTTAGACTACGTCATATCTTCAACTTAATACATTATGAGTTATGTTATGTTCAACTTGACAATGCTTGATAAACTCTTTATAATTAATCAAGTTTCTCAAGTTATTGAGAACTTTTTAATAATTAACTTTATCACAAATATATATTGATTCTGTGTTTATTTAAAATATCACATTATCATATTATTCTTATAAATCTTGTTTATTTCTCTAATAGATTTGATCATCACAGTTTTATTTATTTCAAACTTTTTTAAAAATGATGATTTGATATTTAAGCATGACAACAGTAACACAGTTGCAACAAAGTCACAACAACAATGTTTCAATATTGCAAAACATTATTTCAAAAAATGAACATCATACAATGAAATTTGAAAAAAAAAATGAAAATGAACTCTTTCTTGATATTAATAAACAGCTGACTTAGGGAATGTTTCAATGTAATGAATTGCAAAAGAAACAAAAGTTAACAGCTTTTTATTTAAAGATAAAAAATCTTTAAATTATTGAAATCATGAAGAAAAATTATCAAACTTTCATTCAAGTCTTTATTAAAAACTTGAATAATATATGCATCATCATCTTCATCATCTTCATAATGTTAATAATAATAAAATAAAGTCATTATAAAATTGTTTTGCAGAAATGTAGATTCTCAATGTTTTTAAAAGAGTATCATGATAAAAACATAAAAAAAACATAAAAAGTGAATTTATGACATTAAAATCTTATTTTGAATTTTTTTTTAAATATTTTGAAAGTGATGAAGAAAAGATTGTATTCTGCATGTCTTTTCTTAAAATAAATCAAAGAAACTTTAATTCAATCATAAAAAACTATATTTGCAACTCAATAAATGTGATTCAATTTTATTGACTTTCTTTTAAATTTAATTAAAAACTTAATGAATTGAAACATAAATGTAACTCAGCAGTATGCAAATGCATTGCAACATTTGAATCAAATTATATGAACATTTGCAGTTTATTTAAACATTCTGAAACATCAACTTTCATTATATAATGATGAATATAAATGAATTCATTTATTCATCAAGTTAAAGTTTGAACTGCACATGATTAATACTAATATGCAGTTGATTTCTATTATATGAGATGTATTGATTGATCTTGTCACTTGATTGAAAATTAATTTGCAAAAGAAATACATTTTGTCATTGAAATGATCTCAAAATAAAGATTTATATGATCAAGATAAAATTAACAAGAAAACTCATTTAAAGCAAAAAAAGTTTTATAAATTAATCAAACTTGATACATTATTGAAATTAAACTTCAGCACTTTCACATGTTATAACAAAAACTTGTTGAAAATAATATGTTAAACATGCAATCAAAAGAATCACTATGGTATTAATTGTAAAAACGAAAAAATCAAGAATAAATTAAAAGAATCTAATGTAAATTGAGTGTTCATTAATTCAATATTGCATATAAATCATTTTAAAATTTCAAGAAAAGATAAACTTTTAATAAATGCTTTAAATTATTAAGAAAAAAACAAGAAATTATCTTCATAAAGATTAGGGATGTCATCGGCTGCAAACTCGTCTTCATGTTGGTTTTCACATTAATAGCATATGTTATTAGAACAGCCCTTATATATCGTTGAAAGATGCTGACGAAGAGGTTGTGAACTGAATGTTAGGATACTTTTTTTGTCCTGATGGTTCTCAAAAATTGTCAGGGACTGAGCTAGGCTAGAGGTACTATCAATATAGAAGACTGGTATTATTATTACTTGATAGGATCTAGGTACAAGACAATACACCAGGTAATGTACAGGACGAAAGACAAGGAGCGAAAGGAAAGAACCCTCGAGGGCCCGGCTTCTATATACATGAACCGGGCAGAACCAAGGCTAGACAGTAGTCCTATGACTTAAGATTGCTGTGGCTAGATTAAGATGACGGTGGCTAGGTTGATGGCTTGGTTCATTGAACTGCGATACAAGTTCAATGAACCCAAGGTCTTGGCGGCCTATCTATGCCCTAGGCTTGGGTGGTGACCTGGCACCATGACAAAAATTGATAACGGTCATTATGTTTATATATAGTGAGCTTTGCTTGTCGCTCTCCTCATAGACAATGACTTCAGCCTATAACATACCTGAGATCAACAGTTACAACTGGATTTTAGACAGAGACCCTGGTCATGGCGATCTTCTCTTGTTGCTTGTCAACAGAAACGGGGAGAGATGTTTTATCTTAATCAACCGAACGGACAGGACTGTCGATTGGAATGATCTTAATTTTCAATCAATCCTTGCGGATGAAAAGCTGAGACATGAGCCGAAATTCACGACGGATGAGAAGGACCGCGATTATCTTCGGAATTGTGCTAGTTTATACATCAAAAGCGAAACTCAATTCTGTGCAATCTTACCCATAGATCACGAAGAATACAGTCAACAGAATCAGAAGTCAATGGATGAACAGCTCTTTGAGCCTCTGGAATCGTTGCTGAAAGTTTCAATCCTTCTTCAAAACATTGATTATGCATATCAACAATGGTGCCTTTGTAAAAGTCCCTGGAATGACAACAGTCCGCCCATGATTGAGTGTAATAATGCCAAATGTAAACTTGGATGGTATCATAGGAAAAGTGTCAAACTCAACAAAGCCGCTTGCCCGAAGTTTTGGCTGTGCCCTACATGTAAGACTTTGCCCACTCAAGAACGCAGCGATACTAAGGATCTTGATCTGAAATACGACAAAGTAGCGGAGATAGGATCTTGGCGAGTCCAACGTACCAGAGCTATTCACCATGCCTGGAACCAGCACGCTTGGCCAAAAGCGAAAGAAATACAGGACATGTTCAACCAGATCTGTCTCAACGTTGATATAGTTAAATTCGCCGCATATACTATACATCGAAATGGGGTTCATGAAAAAAAAAATTTTAAAATTCCGAGATACTGGGTTCTGTCAAAACACAAGCCACGAAAACTCATTCTGGCCGGTTCTCGAAAAAAACAGATTGTTTATCACCTTTTAGCTGAAGATGAGGATACCGAAAGTAGCTCTATTGATGATGAGAATTAAAACATATTTGTGAACTATTATTATTTCGCATCTTATCTCTTTTTTAGTATTCAAAAAGTTAAATTTAGATATCTAGTTGAAACGTACATTTCCCTGTCCTAGATGTACATTCTCATTTCACTCATCTTCTACCTTCCAGATGTCTAATATGAAAGCTTGAACTATGTCGATTGAAGTTGACTTTATAATGGAAGTTGACTAGTAGCGAATAGTAGCCAGTACTTATGGTACAGCGTGCATTCACTGCTTCGGTTTTTCTGGTTTTTTCAAAATTAGATGCAGAGAAATTAATAGCGTGTTTTCCTCTTTGTTGATTTTTTTGACCATTTCTATTCAACACCGATGTTATGCATCGCCACTATATTGCGGGCGTTTAAAATTTGTTTCTTGTCTTTGGCTCTGTGTACTAAAACCTACTCCTTCCAGGAGAGCGTTTGGCCTGAGCACACAAGCCAGATGATAGCGGTACTACCGCGAAAACGCCCCAAGCCATCCTACCCATCGACCCCTATTCCTGTTCCCCCAGATCTATTGCTTAGGATTTCCCTGATGGTCGTTGCTTCCAGAATCCTTCCGCCCATTTCGGGCAATTCAGTACACACCGTCCGCTTCTCCCGGCACCTTATCTCCTGTAGAAAGCTTCGAAACCCTATCTTGCCTGTTCTCAGTTGTGTCAGCAGAGAGCTGTATGAGATAGACCATCGTGTAGCCTTAGGGAGCCCTGCGCGGTGTGTGGGATTATCCTGTGCAGGTTTTAACCCTTTTTGCTTTCAGTTCACCTTGTCTGCCTGCGTGTGACTTGTGCTACGGCTTGGATTCTGCTTCGCGATCTGCTTTCTTGTGACCTGCGAATTCTTCTAGACCGATCGACTAGTGTTTGAAAAGGGGCGACGCCTATGCTGAATGATGAAGTGTAGATCTGATGATTGGCTAAAGGTGTGTATTCTACAGCAGTAAGCTATCTACCTGGATTTGACTGGTTTTGCAGCAGTTAGATGTTGTAGTAGACCATGGTGAGGTAGAGAGGTGAAGAGATAATAAAGCTTACCTACCTGTCTACAGATATTGAATCAACGTTTCGTCCCCACCGAGCCGTAGTTGACCAGGTTCTTCATCTCTTTCACTTACAGGGAGGATATACAGCTTGTTGAAATCAATGGCAGGCAGCCCAATCATATTCAGACCTTGATCATTGACTGTAAATCGAAGCAAGGGAAGATTGAGTACTGGATCTTTGAGTGCAGTATCCTGAACTTTGGAGATAACCGCGAAGGCTCGACGTATTGGGTTCAATTCGTGGACGAAGAGTTGGTTCAGACGAGCAATTTGCTGATGGTGATAGTAAACGAAGTCTCCACTACGATACGCCTTGGCCTTGAGAGTTCGAATTTGAGGATCGGCGGTCAAGGAGTCGACTTCCTGAGTATTAATTGTCTTGGAAGCTGCTTGAGATTGAGTGGGATTGGGGGTGACGGAGCGGGATCGAGAATTTCTCTCCACAGATTTTATTGCACAGTCCAGAAGAAGCTGATATTGAGTACGGCCCTCGATGACAGTATCCATGATTCAAGTTCTCTCGTCAGTGGATAAAGATCCTGCCATAAGAACACTGTTAGACTTTGTCATAGCCGCAAAGGCCTTGACTGCTATAGAAACAGGATTCGATTCTTCAAGGTTTCACTTAACCAACAACGAAGCAGCCCCGGGATAATCACAGACCAACGGGCATGATCAGAGAGGCTATAGCTTTTGAGATGATGGATAGGAGACTGCAGTTCTATGGAGGTTCAAGCTTCGGTTAAATACAGTGCGTCATGTGACCTCGATAGGTCCGAGCATAACTCCCGTTTCAACACCTGGCATATGCAGGTGGAAAAGGAAAGCTTCGTAACACGGAGGTGTACATCTTTGCAGCAATGAGAGTTAAGATTACCCCCAGAAGAAGAAAGTGCAATTGTCGTGTCATTCCGGAGTATTCAGAATGAGCTGGATCACCTGGACGAGAGATGATAATGTCTAAAGCTGGGGAAATCTTTGTGAGAGGCGGCGTTTCCGTGTCGAGACTTCAATCTGTGGCGTATTTCTCTCTTTTGGTCACTCTTTGAATGGCATTCATGTGTTGTCTCATTCGCATGGTCTGGTGATGAAATCGTTCATTGTGATATCATAATCAAGATTATGACGCTCGTCGGCTGTGATAAAGCAGCTTCGACAACCCATTGTGGCTCTTTGAGTCTTGAAACCGGAATTCTCCTGCTATTGAGGCATGTCGCCAATGTATAAGGCTGTAAGAAATACGTCTTTACCGTTAATTTGAACCATCAAACCTTTCTCCAGAACAGCTAAAGATTGCATGGCCTCGATAACATCCGAGAAATTACTTCCATGAGGTCCTAAGGTAAGAGGAAGAACGTTGGCTCGTCTGGTTCGTTCTCGATATGCGAAGGCTGCAAAAATCAAGTACATGCCCATCAACGAGCGATAACTGTTTCGGTACAGACTAAATCTATTAATAAAAGTAAGATATGGGACGGAGATACACTGTTGATTGTTAAAGTTGGTGATAAAATGACTTCGACTGTATTGCCGAAACTCGAGTTCTGCCCGCAGAGGTGTGGTGTAACAAAGAGGATGAATTATGAAGATGTCTTCGAGTTTTTTAAGAACTCTTCGAATGATGATAAGGTCTGGACTTGGTATAATGGACCGTCCTGGAGCTTTGGAATCCTCAAAAACGTAATCAAAAACCACATTCTGAATTTGCTTGAGGACATTTTCTTGTGGTACATCATGGATTTCGCCGGACAAAATCCTCTCATTGAGCAGTGTTGAAAGAGAAATCGAGGTATGTGCAAGAGTAATAGCCATATCTGTGAGCAGAGCTTCTTGAATTCTTACCGTGATTTCCCCACGATTAAATCTATCAGAACGAAAGTCTCGACCTATCTCATAAACTCGACCCAGATGCTGTTGTACACAGGGCGTATAAGAGCAGTGATACATCACCATATCTGAAGGAAACAACGGCTGTTCATCCGAATAATGTGCATACTCTCCAGAGGTGGTGCGAATAGAAGATGCCCAGGCGTGAGAATGCCACAATTCAGACGGAGAATCATGACATTCAGCCATACCAATGTGCATCTTTTGACGAATTTCTTGAGAAGAAAGAAACCTTGAGATCATATTCTTAGAATCAAAGAAAATAAGATCTTCCGTGGGAGTGGCTCCAACCGAAGGATCTGATTTCTTGCGACCTTCAGCACTGCTAGGCATCTTTTCAGGTTTCAACTGTAGCGTTTTGGTATGTTGGAAATAGGGGAGATGGTAATCTCCGCCTACATAGGGCTGATAGGGCTGGGGCCCGCTAGTAGAGTTTTACCTGCTCGCTCCTAGATAGACTCCTATCCAGCAACAACCAAAATGTCAATATGCCCCCATATGACCTCGTATTCCAACATGGTACGCATAGACAGAAAGGGTAACTGATGATCAACGTGACGTTTAAGAGTGGACAGAGTATCAGGAAGCTTGAAGATCTCATTAACAGTCTTACACATTCGAAGTATTTCAAGTAAACTGGCATAAGACGTTCGAGAAATGGCATCCAATCGCAAGCTCAAACTTGGAGAGATTTCCATAACTGCGCTCATGTGGAATGAGGTGTCGTCAATGCCTGGGGATGTGCGAGAGGGAGGATTCATAAGGCCTGGAGTAACGCTCTCAATTTCGTCCTCATCAAATTCAACTGTGGGAAGAATGGAGTCTGGCAATATGCTGGGCTCGTCATACTGATCAAGCTGTTGAAGATGCTCTAAATCAAGTCCAAGTGGTAGTGAAATGTCATCCCGGCCAGCCAAGTCGGAGAGAAATGTTGTTCTGACCTTCCAAACCTTCCTCATCTGACCAAGAATTTGACTGGAATTCATTGTCCGAATCATCACCGTCCAATTTTGACTTCTTTGACAAGGGCGAATCCGAGGAGATCGTTGAAACTGAAGCTGAATTGCTTGAAAAGGTACAAGGCATCTCTAAGAGAGAAAACTTGACAAGCAGACAGTATGAAGATTCTTTACAAGATTTAGAAATTGGAGCGCTGGCAATATTTTAAAAATTTCTAAGGTAAAAAATGTTGGAAATAGGGAACAGTACTGTTACCCCTGTGGTTAGTAATCTCCGCATTGATCCGGCGCTAGTGGATGGGTATTTACCCTTCGCCCACTTCTTCCTTCCTCCATAGTTCCTACCTACTAGATAGTCAATATATGCACATATTCGCTCTGACCCTCATATACCAATTAAAAATGAGGTTGCGATGGTGGCAAGCTTCCCCCCAAGTCATTCTTCACATTCTGCTAATTTTTCATGTCAGCAGCATCAAATCCTTGTTAAATGCCATCCACACCGAGATTTAGCGGGGAAAGCGTTGAGAGGGACTGGTTATCGTAAGAGGAAATCTCTGCCTGCTCCCAGGCAAAACTTTTCAACGCCTTTATTCAATCCGTTCTTAGAAGACTCGCAGTTTCAACTCTCTGTAATTCAAGCCTGTATTCTATTTTAAATTCAAGCATCTAATTCTTTTACAGACATCTCAGAACTCTGCGGATACTTTCATCATGTCTACTGCAAGTTCTCAGACTATTCCTTCCATCTCAGGCGAGAAATCGAGCTTGGATGGATCTGGCACCTCGACGAGCACTTTCATGTCTCCCCAAACACCCCCACCTATTGATAAAAGAAGAAAGAGATTATTTGAAGCATCTAAGTCATTCAAGCGTCATCGAAAGTCTACCAAGAAGCCCAAGTCTGTTGATCCATCTCCGAATGCAGAATCATCGGAAGAAGTTTTTCTAGGCCAAAATCCTCCTAATTCTGCTTCTAAGGAAGCAGAAAGTCCGGAGACATCCTTGGAGGATAAGAATATCAAATGAAGGAAGCTGGACAGAGAGATCCGTTGGCACGCTCTTCTTTACTCGTTCAACATTTTTGCCCATGATCTGATCCTTGAGATTTACGGGGATATTTCGTCCGACTCGACCGAATATCAAGATGCCAGAACCAAAATCTACGAGAATATCAAGGCTTATAAGGGCCAGGTCTTGAGATACATGGAGGTAGATAACTCTTTGTATCACGCTGTCTTGCTTACCATTAGAACTAATTTATTGCTCTCATTAGCATCATATTCTCGAACTCATTAAGAATTCTCCTGTTCTGTCCAACTGCACGACGAATGTACTTCTTGAAGACTTCTTCTCGAAGTCATACAACGCCTCCAACTTCCTATTCGTATACAAATGGATGAACGGATATGTGGATGTGGAGAAAAGTTCCGAGTTGGGACAATATTACATGAAGGGTACAATATTATCTATTCTACGCCTCTCTTGACCCCGAATTTAACCTTCTGACTATAGCTCTCTACGTCAATATCGTCACTGAAACAAAGAAATATATGGACGCAAAGACCGCCGACGTTGGCAAGTCGGATGCCAGAACTCTGTTGGTGGGTTTCTACAACAGGTTGCCACAAGCCGAGGAATTCTCAGATGTGGATAAAGGTGACTTCTTTGAGCTGACCAACCGGTTCAGGAATCAACGTCAACGCCATCCAGATGAGGCTGCGGAAGAGGACTTCCCTTCTCGTTTCCATTCAATGGGACCACCACCAAGGAAGGCCCCCCCATTGGTGCCCGAAGATGGGTCCGAGGTGGAAGATTAGATGCCGCAGCTATCTATTTGACCTTATGTTACCTTACTTTACATTTTGTACCTATCTATGTTGCTGTTTTTGCTTTATTAATTGCATAGCGTAGGTAGGTAGATACCCTGGGTTGCTTAGCATAGCGTACCATATTTCTGCTCTAATTACCAATAGAACTACATTGAATCCAAGAAAAACCCACAATATACCCAAATAATATGAGGAAATGCCAATGCTTTTGATTCTAGTCATCAAGTGTACCTTACGGAGTATGAAGACTGCTTTACGGTAAACGGGGATTTTACAGTAAATAGGTAATTAACCGCCTTTACCGTTGATTCTCGGTAAACGGAATTTTCCTAATTGAACGACTATGTACTCCTACTGTAGCTCCTACTGCAGCTCCTATTGCTTCAACACTCCTACTCAATAGAAGCTACACACACTTCTACATACCTGTCATTGAACGGAAGTCTCTGAATGCCTTCGGAGTCAAGAAATACTACTTGGCTAGCAAAAGTCTAATAACGTAAGTAACATACAGTACATGTCGTGGTTTGATGTTAACCAATCCTTTCATATCATCGTCAAAAGAGACATCTTCCAAGCCATTGCGGTCCCAGCTTGTATTCCCCCTTCCGGGCAGACTAGACTTCCGTAGTCGCCCACCTTCTTAGTCTTTACGCTGTTCAACGGAAGTGGGTTCTCGAGTCTTCACCACCACGTTGGGGTCGGGGTGTCTTTCTGGGTAAATGGTTGCCCGAGGTCCTCGAATCGCATGCCTTCTGCACCTGACTTGCTGACGATGTGAAAGATCGAGATATTGACGTGCTTCGTGGAAATACTGCCAGTGAGTAGAGTAGACGCGTGAGGATCTCCAGTTGGAGGATCATAAGTGCCTGTTCTTTGTCTCACTATGAATCAGACTTAACGCTCTGGCCGAGAATATGAAACGCCAAACACTACCATTGAGACCATCGCACGGCCGCCCCTCAGCATTGACGCCATCATCTTTGCACGGGCGATGTTAATTTGCCTTGCTGTCCGCCTCTGGTCACACAGCGTTGTCAACATCCAAAACACAAGCACCAATGTTCACCCTCCTTCAGGTCAAACAGGTACAGCGGTTGGGGTTTTGGGTACGCAACATCACCGCGATGATCAGCAGATGATGCAGCGGTGTCTGAGCCGTCAGAGAATGGCCGAGGCTTTGTGAACAAGATGACACCTCCTTTGGTGATGGGGCCGGAAGCCATCGATACAGACACTTGGGCCCGCAGGAGCCGAATCCCATCTACTTTCGAAAACGATAAAGCTTCCGATCCCAGTGCCTTCGCCGCTGTTCATCGCAATCGGCCTTCGGATCATCCAGGTTTGTTTTTGAAACCTGATTCCTGGGACAGCTTTTACGTCGACGAGAATGGCCTACTTCAAAGCGGCTGGAAGGAGAAATGGGACCGCTTTTACCACGACCAAAATGGCGTAACTCAAAACGTTGGAATGGAGAAATGGGACCGCTTTTACCTCGATAGGAATGGCGTAATTCGAAACGTCTAGAGCGAGAAATGGGACGAACTTCATGACAACGCACCTGCTGCAACTAAGAGCGATTCTAGCCACCGTCGTGAGCAAGGGAGTTGGAAAGTATGGCGACTCAAATTGAGGGACCATCGTGTTACACTGCCAATTGGAGATCGTCACCGTCGGCACGACGACATTGAGTTCAACTCTTGCGACCTTCATAGCCAAGGTTTCGCGCGTAAACATGTCCATAAAATCCAAAATTTGCGTCACTGGTTTCCCTTCAAGCTCTAGTACGAGGCTGCCGTTTGTGACCAGATGCAACTTTCTGAATCTGGATAAGACTGCTGCCAGTACTCTGAGGGCCTTTGGAAGGTATTCAGTAAAAGAGTTTATAGACACACCATAGACATCTTCTCCTTCGCTTTTTCGAACCTTAGTGAATTGAACGTTCAACATTCTACATTCTGCGAGCACTTTTCCCGACAAGGGCCAGCTTGACTGGGTGCTATCGGCAAGCGGAGGAAGGGCATGGAAAGTGGTAGAAGAGGTTGTCACCAAAAGGCAGACCCGCTCTTGGTGGTGGCTGCGTCATACTGCGATACCCTGGGTAAGCTTCATGCTAACGACAGAGCTTCCACCAAGCTCCCTATCAATCACCCTCCCCCATCAAACTCTCTATCAAGCACACGACTCCCACCAACCACGTGGCCCCTCACCAAGCTCCCTGCCAGCTAGGCGAAAGGAAGACCTACACTTGGAGGAAAAGCTGCAATAGGTGAGCTAGGAGAGAAATCTGGGTTTGGCGGTGGTAGGGCTCGGTAAAGTGTCGATGGCACCGATGATGGGTACCAGAGTCTCTCTAAGTCGGAACCGATTGCGCGCGGTCCATCACGGTTTCAAGACAACCTGAGGATCGAAGGCGGAGCGGTTCGATCCACATCAGGCCACAGAGCTCTCAAAACATCGATTCAAGTGCCAGCGCTGCCTCATTATCAACGACTGCTATCTATCCCTCCCAGGGTCGACCTGCCGCCTTTGGCTATACACCTCCAAGCGACGGAAAACCCCACCATTGCCACACCCCGGCTCGTCGAAATAGCCATCCGACGTCTTGGAAGACGGGATCCACCAACTGCTACTATGCCACCTGTGCTCCTGCCAACTGACGAGGTTTTCTGAAAGCCACCAGGCTCCGATGGGGTACGGTGGAAAGGAAGTCAGGCGTCGAGGACTTTAGCCAGCTATGGGTGGCACCAGGGGTGGGGGGTGGTGGATCAAAGCCTTGTCACGGATGATCATGACTCTAGCTGTATATTTACGTAGACGCCGCTGCTACTTTGAGCCTCCTCTGTCTTGCCGTCATTGTCGACCTGAGCCAGATATGCCTTTAAAAGTAGCGGATTAGCAAGATCTTGGGATCTGTACAATCCCTTTTGTTTAACATATCACTGGGTCGCTACCACACTCCCTCCTCCACTTCAATGCCCTTCGCTCTCTTTAGAAAGCACAGATATAGTATGCTGATGGCGAAACCGCCCCGCCCAAGCGGCGCAAGACTTTCCCATCCCTAGCCCTTGTTGACGCGGGCAAGACGAGCATCGTACCTGTTGCCCACCAAAGCTAGATCTTCATCTAATATCCTTATCACATTCGAAATACCCGTTCTGTTCAAGGAGGGCTTCCCGCAACGCCAAGTAGGAAACGACAAAGGACGCCTTCTCGGTACCTTCCCCAAACGAACCCAGGGGCAGAGTACTGGGGTGAACAGTTCCTACACAGTATAGAAGGAAGTGCCTGACTTGGCAGCACTGGCAGGGCCCCATGAAACCGAGGGAGACCATTTTGAACTACTCACGAGGCTAGTTGTTTGCTCCAATCAAGTCTCCATTAGTATAAGAGAGTTTGGTTTCGGAGGTCTTGGAATACGAATGCACATATTCACTCTGACCCTCATATACCAACAATAGTAGAGGATGCGATCTGCCCGGGACCACTACAATCCTGGTCGTCCTCATGTGCTTCCGATCTCAACTTGTCAATATGAGTAAAGAAGTTGAGCCCCTCCAGTATATCAGCGCAGTCGACGGGTCACTACTCCTTCGGCCACTTGTAGTCATGATCTCAAGGCTTAGGTCACCTGGATCGACTCTTCTACTAGTATCTTTCCATCTCTTACTGATAACAGCACTGTCGATGTGAGTAAAGAAGTTGAGCTCGGCAAGCCCCTCCAGTATATAACAGCGCAGCCGACGGGTCACTACTCCTTCGGCCACTTGTAGTCATGAACTTGAGGCATCAAGGCTTACACGGAACGATTATTCTACTAGTATGTATCTTTCCATCTCTTACTGACATCGGCTTGTCGTTCATCGTCTCCATGAGTTGTAGCTGTTAGGAAGGGTGTTGTCGCATGGATGAAAACTCTGCACAGCAGCTTCAATGACCACGCAACGTCCTAACATCATTCAAACTGCGTCGAATTGAGATCTTTCTGACTCTTCTGACTTCTATCCGAGAATAGAATCAAAAGGTTCATAGCCGGCACCATGTACAGGTGAATCTTCATCACCGGCCTCAAATGTACAATTATACTGAACAATAGCAAGAATTTGCTTTGCTGCGCACTTGATTCAACTTCTGACTCTTCAATCCTATGTCAGCGTCTGCATTCATTCAATAGTGCATCAACAAACAGATTCGTCTCCTTCTTTTCCTTTTCGCTTCTTCTTTTCTTCATCAACTTCTACTTCTTGACATTGTTACAATCATCACGTTCGTCCGAGGTTTTTTCAGCCTAGTTCACAATGCACAAATCTCGAGGTCATCCCAAGAAGTCGGAGGAAGAGAAGAAGATCACTCGCGATGCTCCTCAGCAGCGTTATCAGGAAAAGCATGCGACAGAAATCAACATCCGACGCGCAGCTGCAAGAGTCATCAAATCCAGAGCATCAGATCATATAGATGAGCAGCAATCTTTGACTTCCTTTCACGAAGATCGACCGATCGTTCAGACCGCAATTCCAGCGTTGAATGCTGAAACCATCACCACTGAAGAACCAACAGCGAGCATGGTGAAGCTTGATGGGGTTACCAGGCAGTTGAAACAGCTTGATGTTGAAAGAGAGAATCTCAGTTTGTACTACAATCACTCTCTTGTCTCAGATCATCTGTCTAATCATAGCAACAGATATCATCGGTAAATACAACTTGAAGTTGATCACTAGCAACCTCAGCTCATCTTTAAGAGTGTCAAAATAACTTTGATGAACAGCATCAATCAAGACAAAACCATCACAACATATCACATCAGAATCAAGCTCAACAGAAAGATCTGTGATCACCGCAGCCTCTATGTCACCATCATGATCATTATTTCAATCACATGATAGATTTCTCAGCCGGACAACATCAATGTCTCAGCCCACCAAGACCATGCGGTAGACCTTCGGGTCGGACAACCCCGAAGTCTCAGCCGACATCAACGGCAGAGCAAACAACCTTCTTGCAAGAGCCAGCTGGCTCATCCCTTCGATTCCCACCAAGACCACACGGTAGACCTCCTGGCAAGGCAATCACAAGGCTCAAACCTATCACAGAATCCATCACTCAAGTCACTAGCAGAGACACATCTGCATCTAGAAGTGTCAGCGTAGTCGAGCAGCTGTCAGCTCTGAAGATTCAAACCAAAGCATCACACAGATCTTCTGATCCTTCTTTACCTTCAGCTGTATGAGGAAGGTAGAGTTCACTCAGTGTTGACTCCGATCATCTTTCTTTGCTTTCGCAGCTGATCTGATATTGACTTTCAGATGTGGAGGATCACTTCAAACTGCTCGACAACAGCAGCTCCAACAAGAAACCTGTGTCTGATCCCGATGCCGTTCCATCCCTCCTTCTTCCATCATCTTCTTTGCCTACAACGTCTGACATTTCTATCGCGCCCCAGGTGGATGAAAATCCCAAGATCAACTCTTTCTCTTCGGACTCGACCCTCAGCTCTTTCGCCCCGACCCTCGGCTCTTTCTCCTACGACTCCGACAACTTCCTTCCCCCCTACCCTGTCTCGTCCGTCGATACTCTCGAAGCAGGCCTGGGAGAAGCAGACGCGCACCCTTCGTTGATGCCGAACGATGCATCCGAGCATGCGATGCCGCGGCTCGGATCAACCATGACTGCTCATCGGGGATCTGACAATCATCATTGTACACAAAGGATCGATCGCGACATTGAAGTCCTTGCGTCCATAGAGCATGACCAGCCCAGAGGGCCATCACAACCTCAGCAGCAACCAGCCGTTTCCGACTCTCCTAGCACTCTATGCCCGTCGTCGTCGACATCCGAATCGGATTAAGAAACCGAGTCCGAGCATGAGGGGAACGACCACAGTGCCGCGGCCACGTCGAGAGCATCGTCCGCATCCACCGATCTCTACGGAGCATCGGTCCCGCCGCGCAACCGAAACTCGGAACATGGTGGCGTTGAACCGCCGTGGAACTGCAACACCCGGCCCGGGACACGCCGACGATGAATCGCCGTCCGTTAGCGTGGGACCTACGATACCCGACTCGGAGGAGGAGTGGCTGGCGGGCGCAGGGGGGTTATTGATGTTGGCTTTGGACCCTCGTTGTCCATGCGGTATGTTTTCAAGCTTCGGTTGCCGTCTTCCTCGGTGAAACGCCACGCTAAACTTTGTCGCCAGGTCACAGAGATGCGGCGCTGCAGCCACCGGAACGTACGATGACACAGATGACGCAGTACTGGTCGGCCTTCCTGCCTGGCGCTCCGACCATCATAGATTCCATCGTTCCTCTTGCGAATCCCGAGACGCTCCGCAGACAAGTGGTTCACAACCAATACCGCAAAATCCGCTAGCAGAAGTTGCTTGCGGGCCGGCCGGAGGAACGCCCTAGCCTGAGTTTCGCGGAATCCGAGAAGGAGTTCCTGCAGGCTGCAGGCGACCCCAAGTGGGCGGTCTCTGCGCATTGACCGTTCCTGGGACGTGGACAGCCTGATCGCTCGCGTCGACTCGCTCGCTGCGTTCCGAGGAGGGCGGTTCTTCGGAAACTCACCCAGAATCCTTATGTAAAGTTCCGCAGGTTGATGATCCACATGATGAAGAATCTTTGACCACGTCTTTGGTGAAGCCCCGTGCAAGTCGGATGTGGAGGACTCATTGAATAGGATGTCCGGTTCGGCTGAGGAAGAGTCTTCAAAGGGCACGTAGGATTTGCGGGATTTGATATCGCTATTGTAAAGCGAAGCCGGTAGAGATCCGTAACCGCTGGATGTAATACGCTTTTGCTATATGAGTCATCTCAGGTGGTGGCAATGGAAGTCGAGTGAGAATTATAAAGATATTCATGGGTCTACAAATGAGAGCCTTGGTCGTGTATTCCTGTTGTTTCCACCGCGAGTAGAACTGTCTGTTCATCCCGTTCATGAATGTTCTGAGCCTTGGCTTCTTGATAAGAGCATCCTCGGAGTAGGCGCGTCGTCTGGATTCTTGGTTGACCTGCCAATTGTGCTGGATGACTCGTTGAAGGTCCTGAATCATTTCGACGTGCCTTGGCTGGGGCTGGTAGGAGTATTACTGGTAGAAGCAGTACTGGACTGAGTACTTTTGTTAGTCCTCATGTTTCTAGCTTTCCCTCACGTGCCTCGTCGGATCACATAGATTGTCTCCTTTGAGAGCAGACCTTTTCAAGGTTACTTTGCATTCACCATTTCAGAAATCGGCCAGCTTCAGCCTACCAGAATGCAGCAAGGGTCTCAATCCGCTGGATTTACAATGATCGAAGCAGTATATCGAGCTTTCGGAGCACTACCGCCTTCTATATAAGGAATCCTCTCTCTTGCACTTCGGGAACTCAAGTATTCTACCCTCATTGACCTTCTATATGAACGACTTCTTCGGAGGGTTCCAGAACTTTGAGGAACAATATCAGTTCCTTAGACATCACTTTCTTCCATGAATTGAGTGAGCAAAGTTGAAGCTTTCATGTAAAAAGCTCAAGCTATTCGAGAGATCAATCAAAGCTCTCGGAGTAACTCACACTATTGGTGGGTTCATTCAGGTCCTAGAAGATAGAATAGAGAAAATAGTAGCCTGGGAAGGATCGAGAAACTAAAGTAAGGTCCTTCCTAGGAGTGGTTGGCTTTACCAGAAGATGGGTCAAGAATTTTGTGAAGCTAGTGAGACCTCTGTCTCACTTGACCGGTAAGGTTTCATGAAAGTGGGGACCAGCTGAGCAGTTATCTTTCGATATTCTACAAATAAAGTGCGCTACTAGGGTCAGTATGCATGAGGTGAACCTGAAGTTACCTATTCACTTCTATACTGATGCCTTGAACTGAGCTGCGGGCCTAGCCATCACTCAGTTCCAGGACGCGACTTTAGTGAACTCGGGCAAAGAAAACTCTTTGGTTGAGGTTCTCATTATATAACCTCTCACAACGGAATTATCCCACTTACAAAAAGGGAGCCGCTACCCGTACACCCCCCTGGCTTACATGTACACCCCCTCGGGGAAACTGAAATTTTCATTGCACATCACTCAGTTACACACCAAATTTAGTAGGCAATTCAAGGGTTTACATATGATCCTGAGCAATCTCTTCATGATCTTCCTCACAGCCTCAAATTCGATTAATCTGGCCTAGTAAACCCACACATCAGACTTTCTTCTGACACTCATCGTCATCGTCATTGTCATGATCACCCTTACCGACGTCTCACCTTTCAGCATCATCTTCGTCGACCTCATGTCTTTGACTTCATCTTTCGTTTCGAGGAAGATCTATGATGATGTGAAACTCCTGATTGAAGGACTCAATAAACACGCTGAGTCAGAGAGCTATGCTGTCGTCATTGCATGCTTCAAGAAGTTCAAGAAAGATGTTGATCGAATCGTTTATATACGATGCGATCATGAGGGAAAAGCAAGTCTAAACTCAGCAAATCTTGAAAGACGTCTTCACAGTGACACACGACTCATGAAGTGTTCTTTCAACGTCGTCGACAAAAGAATGACTGATATCTTGAAGTCATATGAAACGAGAATCACAATCATATCAGCTCATTCAGCTCTTCGAAGGCTAGCCATGACAGAGAAGATTCGAGAATCAATAATTTCTCTTATCAAAGTCGAGATCGAGATCTCACACGGACAAGAGGTGAAGAGCAGCGAGGTGAAGGGCAGCGAGGTGAACGTGCTGTCACACCCCCTTTCATTCAAACGGATGCAGCCCTGTTTGCAGCGTTTCATATGTAGCGAAGAAGATGCTGAAACAGCGATATTGAAGCTCTTTTAAACAGTGCAAAATTACTGTGAAGAGGTTGCTCAGAATCATATGTAAACCCTTGAATTGCGTACTAAATTTGGTGTGTAACTGAGTGATGCGCAATGGAAATTTCAGTTTCCCCGAGAGGGTGTACATGTAAGCAAAGGGGGGTGTACGGATAGCGGTTCCCTACAAAAAGGAACTGTGCGCTATAGTCACCTTCGTAAAAAAATATGACTACCTGTGTGAACATTCATATTTATCGACTATAGTTCACATGAATCACAGACCACTTACGCATTTTCTAGGAGCGGATGCACATGAAGGTGACTACTCTTGGTCTACGAGGACACGAGGGTAGAAAGGCATATAGATATATTTGACTGAACTATCTAGTAGGTAGGAACTGTGGAGGAAGGAAGAAGTGGGCGAAGGGTAAATACCCATCCACTAGCGCCGGATCAATGCGGAGATTACTAACCACAGGGGTAACAGTACTGTTCCCTATTTTCAACATCTACGGCAATTGGGCCGATAAATTGCATCGGTTGAATGTAACTACCTCTTATTCCCGACCGTCATATGGGCATATGACGCTCCCAACCCCCCCGGCGGCGATCCGCCTTGGCGCGGCGATCCGTCATATGCCCCCCGGTCAATCCGTCATATAGGTCGAACTTCTACTAGACG
>JAABUY010002521.1_pt1 | contig 21552 bp, 13 predicted proteins | sample 5560271 | NCBI WGS metagenome assembly JAABUY01 (sample SAMN10711886, study PRJNA513374) | rock metagenome | isolation source: Antarctica rocks | place: Antarctica: Victoria Land, University Valley | reverse complement strand
AGAGGGCCTCGTCCTGGTCGTGGGTGACGACGACGGTGGTGATGCCGAGGCGCTGCTGGATCTCGCGGATGTCCTCGCGGACCCGGACGCGCAGCTTGGCGTCGAGGTTGGACAGGGGCTCGTCGAGGAGGAGCACCTTGGGCTCCTGGACGAGCGCCCGGGCCAGGGCAACGCGCTGTTGCTCGCCACCGGAGATCCGGGCGGGCTTGGAGCGGATGTGGTGGCTGAGGCCGACGAGCTCGAGGACCTCGCCGACGCGGTCGGCGATCTCCTGCCGGGGCAGCTTGCGCAGCTTGAGGCCGAAGGCGATGTTGTCGAAGACCGACATGTGCGGCCACAGCGCGTAGTTCTGGAAGACCATCGCCGTGGGCCGGCGCTCCGGCGGCAGCGACGTGACGTCCGCGCCGTCGATGAGCACCCTTCCCTCGTCGGGATCGAGGAACCCGGCCACCATCCGCAGCGTCGTCGTCTTGCCGCAGCCCGAGGGGCCGAGGAGGCAGACCAGCTCGCCCTTGCCCACCTCGAGGTCGAGGTCGTCGACGATGGGGCGGCCTCCGAGGACCTTGTGGACGCCGCGGAGGGTGAGCCCTCCTGACGATGCAGTGCCGGCATCCTTCATCTGATCTGGAACCCTTCCGCGAGCTGGCCGCCCATGACGTGCTTGCGCACGATGAGCAGGAGGACTGCCGAGGGGATGGCGAGCAGGATCGAGAAGACCGCGGCCACCTGGGGTGGGTAGTTCAGGACGAGGGCGTACATCTGCGTTGGCATTGTGATGTATTCCGGGTTGCCGACAAGGTAGGTGCCCTGGGCCTCGTCGAACGAGGCGAGGAAGGACATGATGAGGGCGACGGTGATGCCCGGCAGGGCCAGCGGCAGGGTCACCTTGCGCAGGACGGTGAACCGGCCCGCCCCCGCGTCACGGGCGGCCTCCTCGTAGGACCGGGGGACCGAGGCGAAGGCGGCCGCCGGGATCCATGTCATGAAGACGATGGTGCCGAGGACGTGGACGATGAGGACGCCGACGAAGGTCGACATGAGGTGGAAGGCGTAGAACAGCGACGCCAGCGCCACGAAGAGGCCGATCTTGGGGAAGGCGTTGGTGGCGAAGAGGCCGATGAGAAAGACCCGGCGACCCGGGAAGTCGAAGCGCGCGAAGGCGTATGCCGCGGGGAGACAGAGCACGGCCGAGACGAACATCGTCACGAACGCGAACTCGAATGACAGGACCACGGACGACTTGAGGCTGGGGTCGTCGAAGACGGTCTGCCACCATGACAGGGTCCAGCCGTCGGGCATGAGGTTGGGATAGGTCCAGTTCGTGGCGAAGGCGCGGATGCCGAGCCAGCCGAGGGGGCCGAGGATGAACACGGCGAGGACGAGCATGAAGAGGCCGCTGAGCACCTTGCCGAGCGGCGCCCGACGCCGCCCGGGTCCGGCGCTCCTCGTCAGCGGCGCCTGCTTCTCGGCCACGTCCGCCGGCTCGGTGCCGATCGCCGCGGGCAGGGTGGGCAGGGTCGTCATGTCAGGCTCTCCCCGAGTCGGCGGCGGTCCGGTAGTTGGCCCAGACGTAGACCGCGCCGAAGCCGGCGGCGATCACGAAGACCACGACGGCCATGACGACGGACGACTGGGGCAGGTTGAAGGACTGGAAGTAGTCGGCCATGTCCACCCCCAGCATCTTCGGGGCGTTGGGGCCGGTGAAGTACGGCACGGTGAACGAGCCCAGGGTGCCGATGGCGGTGAAGGTGCCGGCGATGACGGTCGGGACGAGCGTCATCGGGCCGATGACCTTGAGCACCGTGCGCGGCACCGAGGCGCCGGCGTCCCGAGCGGCCTCGATGAGGGCGTCCGGCACGGCCTGCACTCCGGAGACGACCATGAGCGTGGCGAAGGGCAGGTGGGTCCAGACGAGGCCGATGACGACCGCCGTCACGGTGTAGCCCCAGACCGGGGCCTCGAAGCCCAGGTGCGCCGCGACCGAGCGCAGGAACCCGTCGGCGGCGTAGAAGGTGACGATCGCCCAGGAGGCGATCACGACGGGGATGAACATCGGGACGACCGCGAGGGCCGAGAGGATCCGGGAGATCCATGAGTCCGAGAGGCGGACGTAGAGTGCGACGCCCCAGGCGAGGACGACGACGATGCCCGTCGTCGCAAGGGTCACGAGGACGGTGACGACGAGGTCGCGCTGGAACCTGGGCTCAGCGAAGACCTGGCGGTAGGCGCCGAAGGTGAACTTGTACCAGGCGTCGACGGTGTTCTGGTTCCTGGCGATCGCGCCGACGGTCGCGTTGAGCCCGCCGATGTGCCCGAAGCTGTAGGCCAGTGCGACGATGATCGGGAACCCTACGAAGAGGGCCACGAGCAGCAGCGGTGGGCTCGCGAGAGCGAGCCCACCGAGGCGTCGCAGGGTCGGCTTTGTCGGGCGCCGGATGGACTGCTTCTTCACGCTGCGGTGCTCACCCTGGGACGAGGTCACTTGCCCGGGACGTTCGTGTCCCAGAGGTTGTTCAGGTCGCTGTTGTGGTCGGAGCTGTAGCCGGCGCGCAGGTTGGCGGTGTCGGCGTCCTTGAACTTTGCCTGCACGTCGGGCGACAGCTTGTCGAGGGGGATGATCGGGTAGCCCGCGATCTTCTCCGCGATCTTCGCCTGCACCTCGGGAGTGAGGACGAAGTTCACGAGCTTGAACGCCAGATCCTGGTTCTTCGACGCCTTGACCACGCCGAGGTAGGCGGCCCCGCCGGTGAACGACGGGTTCTTGATCTGCGCCGCCTTCATGGTCTTGGGGATGGTGCCGGCCGCCTGCCCGGAGATGAACTGGTCGGACCACACCGGCGCCATGTCGATCTGCCCCGACGAGAGCAGCTGGAGCGTCTGGTTGTTGCCGTTGGGGTAGACGCCCTTCTGGTAGACGTAGGGGTTGAGTCCGGCAAGGACCTTCCAGCCGGGCTCCCAGTCCTTCTCGAGCTCCTTTTTGTATCCCTTCGTCATCTGCTCGCGGTCGGCCGGCGGCACGCTGCTGTCGAGCACCGTGGCGACGAAGGCACCTCCGGAGCCGCCGGTCTTGGGTGAGTTGTAGGTGAACCGGCCGGGGTTGGCCTTGATCCACGCCAGGAGCTCCTCCAGGGTGCCCGGGGGGTTCTTCACCTTGTCCGGGTTGTAGGCGAGCAGGACCGAGGACGCGCGGTAGGGCACGGCGCCGGGGCCACCGGCAGCGAGCACCTTGGGGTCGACGCTGCCGATGTTGGCGACCTTGCTCGTGTCGGGGGTGAGCAGTCCGGCTGCGGCCGCCTTGACCACGAAGCTCGAGGTGACGTCCATCGCCGGGTCACGCCCCTGCTGCGTCGCGGCGACGAGCTTGGCGAAGTTGGCCTGGTCGTTGGTGCCGTGCAGGTCGTTGTTGAGCTTGACCGTCATGCCCGGGTTGGCCTTCTGGAAGTCCGGGATGATCACCTGCTGCCAGAGCTCCGCGATGTTGGTGTCGTCGCCCGAGGCGACGGTGACGGTGGTGCCGCCGCCTCCTCCCCCGCCGGCGGTCGAGGCCCCACCCGACGACCCGGAGGAGCACGACACCAGCAGGGCGGCGAGCGGCGCGAGACAGACGGCCGCGGCAACATTGGTTCGACGCATGGCACACACCCTGTGCCGTCGGGTGGGTAGTTGGCAAGGGCAAACGCCGGGTATGCCGGATCGTCACCGTTCCGACGCTGACAAGCCACCTGCTTGTCACCTCGCAGACGGCAACCGGCCGGCAGGGATCCCTTGCCGTCAGAGCCGGGCGATGGCCTCGTCGAGCATGGCCTCCGTCAGCCGGCCGGTGAAGGTGTTCTGCTGGCTGACGTGATAGCTCGCGACGAGGCGCACCGGCCGGCCCTGCCCGGTGACGAGCATCGCCTCGGCGCCGTGGCCGAACCGCGGACCCGGCCGAGGCACACTCCACCCGAGCCGTCGGGCGCTGGCGAGCGCGGCGTCCCACCCGATGCCGCCCAGGGCGAGCATCGAGCGCATCGTCCGGCCCGCCAGCTCGAGGTCACGGTCGAGCCAGTGACCGCAGACAGAGCGCTCGACCGGTGTCGGCCTGTTGGCTGGCGGCGCGCACCGCACTGCCGCAACGATGCGGATGCCGTGCAGCTGCAGCCCGTCACCACTCGCCACGCTCGTCGGCTGGCTGGCGTAGCCGGCGCGGTGCAGGGCCGCGTAGATCCAGTCGCCGCTGCGGTCGCCGGTGAACATCCGACCCGTGCGGTTCGTCCCGTTGGCGGCTGGCGCCAGACCGACGACGAGGACGTCGGGCTCCGGGTCGCCGAATCCCGGACCGGGACGGCCCCAGTACGGCTGGTTCGCAAAGGATGCCCGTTTGCCCACTGTGGCAACGCTTTCGCGCCACTCGACCAGCCTCGGGCAGGCACGGCATACCGAGACCATGGCATCCAGGCCGGCGACGGTGGTCGCCTCCGACGACAGGAGCAGCACCTGTGCCGCGTCCTCGGCCACCGGCGTCGCGGCGCCGGCCGGGTCGCCGGGCCAGCCGGTCCCCGGAGGCGCCGGAGACCTGAAGAGCCGGCCGGTCACCGGGTGCGGCAGCAGCTCCTCGCTCATGCGCAGCATGCTGCCATCAGCCTTCGTACCTGCCGCCGTAGGTGCCGTCGGAGCCGCGAGCTCGCGGTATGCCGTGGTGCATCGTGACTCGATAGTAGGGAGGGGTTGTGAAAGCCTCCTACCCGGACGGTTGGCAGGTCTTCAACGTGCAAGGAGGCACCGGTGAGCTTCTCCCGGATCGCGGTCGTCAACCGCGGCGAGGCCGCGATGCGCCTCATCCACGCGGTCCGAGACCTCAACGCCGAGCACGGGAGCCACATCGAGGTCGTCGCCCTCTACACCGAGGGCGAGCGGCGAGCGATGTTCGTCCGCGAGGCCGACCTGGCCCACAACCTCGGTCCTGCCTCGGCCCGGCCCTACCTCGACCACGCCGTCCTCGAACGCGCACTGCGCGCGACCGGGGCCGACGCGGCGTGGGTCGGCTGGGGCTTCGTCGCCGAGGACCCGGCGTTCGCCGAGCTGTGCGAGCGGATCGGCGTGACGTTCATCGGCCCGGGCGCCGACGCCATGCGCCGGCTCGGCGACAAGATCGGCTCGAAGCTTCTTGCCGAGCAGGTCGGCGTGCCCGTCGCGCCGTGGAGCCGGGGGCCGGTCGACACCCTCGAGGAGGCCATCGCCCGGGGCAACGAGATCGGCTACCCGTTGATGCTCAAGGCAACGGCCGGAGGCGGCGGTCGCGGCATCCGGGTCGTCGGCTCCGATGAGGAGCTGACCGACGCGTACGCCCGCACCCGGCAGGAGGCCGCCCGCGCCTTCGGCAGCGGCGTCGTCTTCCTCGAGCGGCTGGTCACCGGGGCCCGCCACGTCGAGGTCCAGGTCATCGCCGACGGGCAGGGCACGGCGTGGGCCCTCGGGGTGCGGGACTGCTCGGTGCAGCGGCGCAACCAGAAGGTCATCGAGGAGTCCTCCTCGCCCGTCCTCTCCCAGGAGCAGACCCGCGAGCTCAAGGACAGCGCCGAGCGGCTGGCCCTCGCGGTCGACTACTGCGGCGCGGGCACGGTCGAGTTCCTCTACCACCCGGGCGAGCGGTTCTTCGCCTTCCTCGAGGTCAACACCCGTCTGCAGGTCGAGCACCCCATCACGGAGGTGACGACCGACCTGGACCTCGTCAGGGCCCAGCTCCACGTGGCGGCCGGGGGCCGGCTCGTCGGCTCCCCCCCAACCGAGCGGGGCCACGCGATCGAGGCGCGCCTCAACGCCGAGGACCCCGACCGCGACTTCGCGCCGTCACCGGGCCGGATCGCCCTGCTCAACCTGCCCGCCGGTCCCGGCGTCCGGGTCGACACCGGAGTGGGCGAGGGCGACACCATCCCGGCCGACTTCGACTCGATGATCGCCAAGATCATCGCCTACGGCCGGAACCGCGACGAGGCACTCGGCCGCCTTCGCCGGGCCGTGGCGGAGACGACCGTCGTCATCGAGGGCGGTTCGACGAACAAGAGCTTCGTCCTCGACCTGCTCGCCCAGCCCGAGGTCGTCGACGGTTCCGCCGACACGGGCTGGATCGACCGGGTCCGGGGCGAGGGACGACTGGTAACGCACCACCATTCCGGGATCGCGCTGGTCGCAGCCGGTATCGAGGCCTATGAGGACGAGGAGCAGCTCGAGGTCGCCCGGCTGCTGGAGACGGCTCACGGTGGACGCCCCCAGGTGCAGCACCGCGTGGGCCGAGCCGTCGACCTCAAGCTGCGTGGCACGGCATACCGGGTCGTCGTGACCCGCATCGGGCCCAACCGGTTCCGGGTCGCCATCGGCGACGCGGCGCCCTTCGACGCTGATCTCGAGCGGATCGACGAGTACACGAGCAGGCTCGTTGCGGGCGGGTCGCGCTTCCGGCTCGTCACCGCGACCCATGGCCCGGTCCACCTGGTCGAGGTCGACGGGACGACGCACCGGGTCAGCCGCGACGAGGGCGGGGTGCTCCGCTCGCCCGCCCCGGCACTGGTCGTCGCGCTGCCGGTCGGCGTCGGGGACGTCGTCGGCGCCGGCGCCCCGGTGCTCGTCCTCGAGAGCATGAAGATGGAGACCGTCCTGCCGGCGCCGTTCGCCGCCACGGTCAAGGAGCTCCTCGTCGCGGCCGGCAGCCAGGTCGAGACGGGAGCACCGCTGATCCGGCTCGAGCCGACGAGCGACCGCGAGGCCGACCCGGAAGCCGCCATGGACACCGGCCTCGTGGACCTCGAGCTGCCGTCGGCAGCGGTCGGGGGTGGCCCGCCGGAACGGCTCGAACGCCTGCTCACCGACCTCGGCGGCATGCTGCTCGGCTATGACCTCGACCCCCACGACGAGGGCCGCACCCTGGCGTCCTACCTCGCAGCCCGGGACGAGCTCGCGTCGACCGGCCGGCCACCGGTGCGCCGGGAGATCGACCTGCTGCGCGTCGTGGCCGACTTCGCGGAGCTGAGCCGCAACCGGCCGGCGGGCGAGGAGCGCCACGTCGAGCACCGGGTGCACAGCCCTCGCGAGCACTTCCACACCTACCTCCAGAGCCTCGACATCGAGCGTGGCGGGCTGCCCGAGGAGTTCCGGACCAAGCTGACGCGGGTGCTCGGCCACTACGGGATCGAGTCGTTCGACCGCTCGCGCGAGCTCGACGATGCCGTCTTCCGGATCTTCCTCGCCCAGCAGCGGTCGAGCCCGGAGACCCAGCTGTCCATGTCGCTGCTGGAGCGCTGGACGGAGGAACCGGGCCCGGACCCGCCGCTCGACGACGAGGTCCACGACGTCCTCGACCGGCTCGTCCACGCCACCCAGCTGCGCTTCCCCGTCATCGGCGACCTGGCCCGCAGCGTGCGCTTCCGGTGGTTCGACCAACCGCTCGTCGAGGCCGAGCGCGCCGCCGTGCTGGCCGGCGTCCGCGACGAGGTCGCACAGCTGGCGGCCGACCCGGACGCCCCGGACCGCACCGCCCGGATCGACGCACTGGCGGCGATTCCCGAGCAGATCGTGCGGTTCCTCGCAGAGCGGCTCGAGCACGGCATCCCCGCGGCGGAACCGATGCTCGAGGTCCTCATCAAGCGCCACTACCGCGAGCACGAGCTGGTCGGGCTGAGCTCGAGCACCGTTGCTGGCCGGGCGTTCTCGGTTGCCGACTACACGCTCGACGGCCGGCCCACCCATCTCGTGTCGACGGTCGGCACGGTCGCCGAGCTGACGCCCGGCAGCGACGTCGACACGGCGATCGCCCGCGAGGTCGCCCGCGCCCGTCCCGAGCAGGAGGCGGTCGTCGATCTCTACCTGTCCTGGCCGGAGGCCCCCGACGGCGTCGAGAAGGCATCGGAGGAGCTCGTCGGCCTGCTCGGCGCCCTCGACTTCGCGCAGACGGTGCGGCGCGTCGCCGTCGCGGTCGCCCCGGGAGGTGATCGGCCGGTCGGCTACTTCACCTTCCGGCCCGACGGTCAGGGCGCCGTCAGCGAGGACGACCTCGTGCGCGGTGTGCATCCCATGGTCGGTCGGCGGCTCAACCTCTGGCGTCTGCGCGAGTTCGACCTGACCCGGCTCGAGGCCCCGGAGGACGTCGTCCTGCTGCAGGCGGTGGCCCGCAACAACCCGGCAGACCAGCGGCTCGTCGCCCTGGCGCAGATCCGTCAGTTCAGCGTCGTGCGCGACGAGGCCGGACGCGTCAAGGACGTGCCCCACGCCGAGCGGGCACTGGCCAGCTGCCTCCAGGGCATCCGCCGGGCCCGGGCCGCCCGTGGCCCCAGCGGGGCCAAGCTCGACATGAACCACGTCTGGCTGCACGTCTGGCCGGTGATCCAGGCCGAGGTCGGCCAGCTCACGGCCCTGCGGGACAAGATCGCCCCGCTCACCGCCGGCGCCGGCATCGAGGAGATCCTGGCCGAGGGCCGGATCGCCGACGAGGACGGCACGACCAGCCCCATATCGGCCCGCTTCTTCTACCAGGCCGGTGCGGGAGTCGTCTCGACGATCGGTCCTCCGACGACCGAGCTGCTCAAGCCGGTCGACGACTATCAGCAGAAGGCGCTGCGAGCCCGCCGTCGCGGGACGGTCTACCCCTACGAGCTGCAGGACATGGTCGCGGGCCCCGGCGGCTCGTCGGTCGAGTACGACCTCGACGAGTCAGGTCGACTCGTTGCCATCGAGCGTCCCTACGGCCTCAACACCTCGGGGATGATCGTCGGTGTCGTCACGACGAGGACGGTGCGCCATCCCGAGGGCATCACGCGGGTCATCCTCAGCGGTGACCCGACGCGGGCGCTCGGAGCGGTGGCGCAGCCCGAGTGTGCCCGGGTCATCGGCGCACTCGACCTCGCCGAGGAGATCGGCGTGCCGGTCGAGTGGTACGCGCTGTCTGCGGGCGCCCGGATCTCGATGGACTCCGGCACGGAGAACATGGACTGGGTCGCCCGAGCGCTCAAGCGGATCATCGAGTTCACCCAGGCGGGACACGAGATCAACATCGTCGTCGCCGGGATCAACGTCGGAGCGCAGCCCTACTGGAACGCCGAGGCGACCATGCTCATGCACACCAAGGGCATCCTCGTCATGACGCCGGACAGCGCGATGGTGCTCACCGGCAAGCAGTCGCTGGACTTCTCCGGTGGCGTGTCCGCGGAGGACAACTACGGCATCGGCGGCTACGACCGGGTCATGGGGCCCAACGGACAGGCGCAGTACTGGGCCCCCGACCTCGGTGGCGCCCTCGCCGTCCTGCTCGCCCACTACGACCACACCTACGTCGCCCGCGGCGAGAGCGGGCCCCGCCGCGCGGCGACGAGCGACCCCACGGACCGCGACGTCACGGCATACCCGCACTCGCTGGTGGGCAGCGACTTCACCACCGTCGGCGACATCTTCTCGGCCCGGACCAACCCCGACCGCAAGAAGGCGTTCGACATCCGGACCCTGATGCGGGCCGTGTCGGACCAGGACCACCCGACGCCCGAGCGCTGGGCGGGGATGGCCGACGCGGAGACCGCCGTCGTCCAGGACGCGCACCTCGGTGGCTACCCGGTGTGCCTGCTGGGCATCGAGTCGAAATCCGTGCCGCGGCGCGGTTTCCCGCCCACCGACGGGCCCGACACCTACACGGCCGGCACGCTCTTCCCGCGCTCGTCGAAGAAGGCGGCCCGGGCGATCAACGCCACCAGTGGCAACCGGCCGCTCGTCGTCCTCGCCAACCTGTCCGGCTTCGACGGGTCGCCGGACTCGATGCGGTCGCTGCAGCTCGAGTACGGCGCGGAGATCGGGCGCGCCATCGTCAACTTCACCGGGCCCATCGTCTTCTGCGTCATCTCGCGCTACCACGGCGGTGCCTTCGTCGTCTTCTCCAAGACGCTCAACCCGCAGATGACCGTGCTCGCCGTCGAGGGCTCGTTCGCCTCCGTCCTCGGTGGGGCACCGGCCGCCGCCGTGGTGTTCTCCGGGGTGGTCGACGCGCGCACCGCAGCGGACGTGCGGGTCACCTCCCTGGAGGCGAGGGTCGTGCAGTCCCAGGGCGCCGCCCGCGCGGCGCTGGCCGCACAGCTCGCGCAGACCCGGGCGGCCGTGCGGACGGAGAAGCTCGGCCAGGTCGCCGCGGAGTTCGACGCCGTGCACAGCATCCACCGGGCGGTCACCGTGGGGTCCGTCGACGCGGTGATCACCCCCGAGGAGCTGCGCCCACAGATCATCGCCGCCGTCGAACGGGGTCTCGCCTCGGCCGACTGACGGAGGGTGACTCGTGGGACCGCCCGAAGAGCACACCGGCCGGCCACGGCTGACATCCGGGTATGCCGTGCAGCGCCCGGCCGGCTGGGTCCAGACGTCACACGGGATGGTGCCGGTCCTGCAGGTCTCGCCCAAGCATGGTCCTCGTCGTCGTGGTCGTCGGCACATTCGGCGCCATCGCGTTCTGGATCTGGGGCATGGTCGACGGCTACTAGGGAGCCCAGCACTGGAACGCCCGGCACGGCATCCTGAGCTGACCGGTGGCGCGCCCTCGTCGATAGGGTGCCGGGATGTCGTTCGTCTCCGGGCTGCCCAAGGCTGAGCTCCACGTCCACCACGTCGGGTCGGCCTCGCCGCGCATCGTCGCCGAGCTGGCCGCCCGGCACGAGGGTCGCTCACCCGTCCCCGCCGACCCGGCCCTGCTCGCGGACTTCTTCACCTTCACCGACTTCGCGCACTTCGTCACGGTCTACCTCTCGGTCGTGGACCTCGTCCGCACCCCGGAGGACCTCTGGACGCTGACCTACGAGGTCGCGCGCGACCTGACGGCCCAGAACGTCCGGTATGCCGAGCTGACCCTCACGCCGTACACCTCCATCGTGCGGGGCATCCCGGCCGAGGCCTACTGCGAGTCGGTGGAGGACGCCCGTCGGCACGCCGAGGCGGAGCTCGGCATCACCCTGCGGTGGTGCTTCGACATCCCCGGTGAGTCGGGTCTCCCGGCGGCGGACGTCACGCTGGACACCGCGCTGCGGCTGCATCCCGAGGGACTGGTCAGCTTCGGCCTCGGCGGGCCGGAGATCGGCGTCCCGAGAGCGCAGTTCGCACCGCACTTCGGCCAGGCCCTCGCCGCGGGCCTGCACAGCGTGCCGCACGCCGGCGAGTCGACCGGGCCGGAGACGATCTGGGACGCCGTGCGCCACCTCGGGGCCGAGCGCATCGGGCACGGCATCGCGGCTGCCCGGGACCCGGCGCTCATGGAGCACCTCGCTGACCGCGGCATCAGCCTGGAGGTCTGCCCCACGTCCAACCTGCGCACCCGCTCGGTGGCGTCGATGGCCGAGCACCCACTCCCGACACTCTTCGCGGCCGGCGTGCCGGTGACCGTCAACTCCGACGACCCGCCGATGTTCGGCACGACCCTGAACCGCGAGTACGAGGTGGCGGCAGGCCTCCTCGGCCTCGATGACGACGGCGTGGCCGACCTCGCACGGGCAGCCGTCCATGCCTCCTTCCTGGACCCGTCGGGCAAGAGCGCACTGCTCGCCGAGATCGACGACTACGCCCGTACCGCAGGCGGCTGACCAGGTCGCGCGAAGCAACCGACGAGGTCCTTCGGCTGTCGTGCTTCCCCGCTGGTGCGCTCGCGACCCCATCGATGACGTCGAGGGCAGTCGTCGGTGTCCTTCCCCTCACGACACGCAGGACAGGGCGATCCCGTCGAGGATGTCGTGCTCGCTCGTGACGACGACGAGATCGTCACCGAGCCCGGTGTCGCGTTGCACCCGGTCGACGACCCGGTCCCACACCAGCGCCCCGGCGCCGATGACGTCGACCCGGCCCGGGTGCATGAACCCCAGGGCTGCCCGGTCTGCCCGGGTCATCGACAGCAGCTCCCGCGCCGCTGCACGCACCTGCAGGAGCGGAGTCACGGCCAGGTGGATCCGCTCCGCGTCATAGGACTGGAGCCCGAGCGCGTGGGCGGTCACCGTCGTCACTGTTCCGGCCAGCCCGACGAGGGCCACCACGTCGCCGAACCCCACCGCTGCCGCCGCGACGTCGATGCCCGCGTCGATGTCCCGGGTGGCGGCGGCCACCTCCTCGTCCGTCGGCGGGTCCGACACCAGGTGACGCTCGGTCATCCGCACGCAGCCGATGTCGACCGACCGGGCCGCCTCGACGGACGAGGCCCCCCGGACGAACTCGGTGGACCCGCCCCCGAGGTCGATGACGAGGTAGGGCCCCTCGATCCCGGCGCCGCTGACGTCGTCGGTCGCCCCCCGGAACGACAGCCGTGCCTCCTCGTCGCCCGAGATCACCTCTGGCGCAGTGCCGAACGCCGAGAACGCCTCCTTGACGCCGGCCACGAACTCGCCTGCGTTCGAGGCGTCACGCGATGCCGACGTCGCGACGAAGCGGACGGCGCAGGCGCCGAGCGAACGGCATTGCCCGGCATACTCGCTCGCCATCGCCAGGGTGCGCTCCATGGCGACCGGGTCGATGCGGCCGGTCCGGTCGACGCCGTAACCCAGGCGCACGACCTCCATCCGCCGCAGGACATCGGTCAGCCCGCCGGAGGGCGAGACGTCGGCGACGAGCAGGCGGATCGAGTTGGTGCCGCAGTCGATCGCCCCGACCCGCACCGATCCGTCGGCCGGAGACTCACCCACCGTGGGCCACCGCCTCGGCATGCAGCCCAGCGCAGCCGATCGGGACCCACCAGTCGCCGAGCATCCCGAGCGCCTCGTCCCCCAGGGGGTTGACCCCCGGGCCCACGGCGAGCGAGTGCGCGACGAGGACGTGGAGGCACTTGACCCGGTCGGGCATCCCTCCCGCGGAGATGCCCTCGATCTCGCACACCACGCCGAGCTCGGCCCGCCGGGCCAGGTAGTCCTCGTGCGCCGCCCGATAGCGTGACGCCAGAATGGTATCCACGCCGAGCCTGTCCTGCATCTGCCTCATCACTCCCTGCGACTCCAACGTGCTGACCAGGCCGGTCAGCCGGGGGCACGTCGCGTAGTACGTCGTCGGAAAGGGAGTGCCCTCGGGGAGGCGCGGCTCGGTCCGCAGGACATCGGGCTCACCGCACGGACACCGGTGGGCCACCTCGGCAACGCCGCGCACCCGGCGCCCCCGCTGGCGCGACGCGGCGTCGAGGTCCGCCTGCGCAACGGCATCCCGTATGCCGGGTGCCTGCCACCCCGCCCGGGCTGCGGACTGCTCGCCGGTCACCTGTCGGGTACGGGGACGATTCCCGCGGCCGGCCGGTCGGCGAGCTGGACCGACGTCCAGAGCTGGCCGTACCAGGGCGAGCTGCCGTTGGCCGACGGGGCGGCGACGACAGCCCCGGTCGTGGCCTTCGGGGCGCGCTTCGGGCCGTCGATGACGCTGTAGGAGCGGTCCCCGACCTTGACGAACTTCAGACGCTCACGGGCCTGTTGCTCGACATAGGCCGGGTCGTTCCAGCGCTCCTGCTGCTTCCGGAGGTCACCGACGTTCTGGTCCTGGCTGACGACCTTGTCCTGAAGGGCCCCGATGGTGCCGCGCTGGCGGGCCAGCGAGCGGGCCGTCGGCAGGAGCGTCACGGCGAGCATGACGAGGATCGACACGAGGATCGCCCCCCTGACCCAGGCGTTCGACGTGCGCGGCTCGGGAGCGACGGTGCGGGAGCGGGCCGCGGCCGCGGGGCGGGAGGAGCCGGCGCGGGGGGCGGAAGGGCGCGACGCGCCCGACCGGGTGGCGCCGCGTGGGGTGGGGCGGGCCGGGACGCCACGGCTGGCTCCGGCCCGCGAGGTGAGCGTCTTCGCGGAGCCCCCCGACGTGGTGGCCGGGCGCGCCGGACCCCCGACCGCCGACCGCTTCGATTCACCCGGCTCCTCCGGACGCCTGCCCTGCCCACTCACGTCGTCCCCGTTCCGTCCTGCTTCTCGGCCTGCGCCTGCGTCCGCTCGACGGACCTCTGCTCGCCGGACCTCTGCTCGCCGGACCCCGCATCGACGGCGCCCTCATCTACCGCACCAGCTGCGACAGTGGTCCCTCCAGTCTGCGGTGCCGCCGGGTCCTCGCCCTCGAACCGGGCCTCGGTCGGCGCGTCGTCCTCAGGAGCGGCTGCGGCCGCCGGCCGGGCGACCCGGCCGTCGTCCTTGGTGGCGAACCGCGGGAAGGCTCCGGCTCCGGCATACACGGCGGCCTCGTCGAGCTCCTCCTCGATGCGCAGCAGCTGGTTGTACTTGGCCACGCGTTCGGAGCGCGCCGGAGCGCCGGTCTTGATCTGGCCGCAGTTCGTCGCGACGGCGAGGTCGGCGATCGTCGTGTCCTCGGTCTCGCCGGACCGGTGGCTCATCATGCAGGTGTAGCCGCTGCGGTGCGCGAGGTCCACCGCATCGAGGGTCTCGGTGAGCGTGCCGATCTGGTTGACCTTGACGAGGAGCGAGTTCGCCGTCCGCGACGAGATGCCGCGCCGCAGCCGCTCCGGGTTGGTGACGAAGAGGTCGTCACCGACGATCTGGATGCGCGCGCCGAGCCGCTCGGTGAGCGCCGCCCACCCGTCCCAGTCCTCCTCGTCGAGCGGGTCCTCGAGAGAGACCAGCGGGTAGTCGTCGACGAGCTTCTCGTAGTAGTCGATCAGCTCGGCGGTTGACCTCGAGCCGCCCTCGAAGCGGTAGGACCCGTCCTCGAAGAGCTCCGACGCGGCGACGTCGAGCGCCAGCGCGATGTCGGTCCCGGCCGTGTAGCCGGCCCGGTCGATGGCCTCCAGGATGAGGTCAAGGGCCGCGCGGTTGGAGTCGAGGTTCGGCGCGAAACCGCCCTCGTCGCCGAGGCCCGTCGCGAGGCCACGCTCCTGCAGCACGCCCTTGAGCGCGTGGTAGACCTCCGCGCCCCAACGCAGGGCCTCGCGGAACGAGGGTGCGCCGATCGGCGCGATCATGAACTCCTGGACGTCGACGTTGGAGTCGGCGTGCGAGCCACCGTTGAGGATGTTGAGCATCGGGACCGGCAGGACGTGGGCGTTCGGGCCGCCGATGTAGCGGAAGAGCGGCAGGCCGGCGGAGTCGGCGGCGGCCCGGGCCACCGCGAGGGAGACGCCGAGGATCGCGTTGGCGCCGAGGTTCTGCTTGTTGTCCGAGCCGTCGAGCGCGATCATCTCCGCGTCGACGAGGCGCTGCTCGCTCGCGTCGAAGCCGACGAGCCGGGGGTGGATGTCGTCGAGCACCGCGTCAACCGCGCCCTCGACCCCTTTTCCGCCGTACCGCGCGTCGTCCCCGTCACGTCGCTCCGAGGCCTCGAACGCTCCCGTGGAGGCTCCGGAGGGAACGGCCGCACGGGCGATCGTGCCGTCATCGAGGGCCACCTCGACCTCGACGGTGGGGTTGCCGCGCGAGTCGAGGATCTCGCGCGCGCCTACTGCCTCGATGCTGGCCACAGTGCTCTCCTGCTTGCTCGGACGGAGTGGGAGTCGGGTGCCGCAGTGCGGCCTCAGCCTAGTGGCTCGCCGCGATCCGCCCCGGGAGCGACCCGCTCGACGAGGTCACGCAGGGCCGAGCGCAGGGCCGTGTCGGGGTCGACGCCCGCGCGCTTGAGCTCCGTGACAAGGGCCAGGAGGCGGGCGCCGGGCTCGCTGCTCGCTCCCTCCCCGGCGGGGACGAGGAGGTCCGCCCGGCCGGCCCGGTCGAGCCGGGCCACGACCTTGGCCGCCCGGGCCAGCGGAGGCATGGCCACCGGTATGCCGTCCAGCAGGCCGGTGCCCTCGTTCGCCCCGGGCGCGTGCCGGGCGGCCTTCTCCGCAGCCTTGACCGCCTCCCAGCTCGCCTCGACGCCCGCGGGCGTCGGGGCCGGGCCCTGCCCCTCAGCGAAGACGTGCGGGTGTCGACGGACGAGCTTGGCGACGATCCCGCCGGCCACGTCGTCGATGTCGAACGGGTCGCCGACGTGCTCCTCGGCGATGCGCGCGTGGAAGGCGACCTGGAGCAGGACGTCGCCGAGCTCCTCGACCATGTGGTCGCGGTCGCCCGACTCCAGGGCCTCGGCCGCCTCGTGCGCCTCCTCGATGAGGTAGGGCACCAGGGACTCGTGGGTCTGCACCGCGTCCCACGGGCACCCCTCCGGCGAGCGCAACCGGTCCATGACGGCGACGAGGTCGAGCAGCCGCGAGCCCTGGACGTCGTGCGAGCCGAGCACGACCTCCACCTCCGGGGGGTCGGGGAGCCGCGAGACCTCCGCCGCGAGCGCGTCGGTCAGCCCGGGGTCCCCGTCGGACGACCCGACCCAGACGACCTGGCTGCCGGTCGCGCCGGCCCCGCCGGCCCCGCCGGCCCCGCCGGCCCCGCCGGTGTCGCCGCTGGCTCGCGCGACAAGGGCGCGGGCCAGCTCGGCCGGCGCCTCCTGCGGCAGCTGCGTCACCGGCATACCGGCCTCGCGTATGCCGTGCACCTGCGGCTCGTCGTCGCGGCCGGCGACGAGGTCGGCGCCCTCGAGCGCCAGCCAGGCATCGCGGCTGAGGATGCCGGCGACGACCCGGGGACTCGTGAGCAGCAGGGTCAGCCGACCGGGCACCGGATCACTGGCCCGGCTGGGGCGGTGCTCCCGCGGGCGCCGAGGGGGTGGGGACGATCCAGTTGTTCTGGACGTCGACGAAGCCCCCCTGGTCGGCGTCGAACTTGCCGTAGCGGGGGTCGATCTCGATCTTCGCCTTCTTCATCGCCGCGAGGATGGCGTCGATGTCCTGCTGCGTCAGGACCTTGGCACTGCTGATGGCGATGAACTTCAGCAGGTTCTGGGTGCTGGGGGTGGCGTCCGGGATCTTGGCCAGGTCACTGTTGTAGCGGGCGTCCGGCTTCCACGCGCCCGTGGACTCGACGCGCGCCACGACGAACTTGGCGAGGACGAGCGTGCCGGCAGCCCTGGCCTCGGTCAGCTGCTGGCTGGGATCCGTGACGAGGTGTGCGTTGTACTGCTTCGTCGTCTCGGCGACGTCCTGCACGGAGACCGCCTTGCCGTCGACGATGGCCACCGCACCCGCGCGCTGCGCGACGCCGCAGCCGCCGAGAGCGAGCGTGACGGCGACCAGGACCGACGCGGGCAGGGCCAGACCTCGCCGGGTCATCGAGGGACGTCGCAGGCGCATCGACGGAGATCCTTTCGCGCTGCAGCCTGCTTGGCGCAGGACGGTGGGAGAGCTACCGCGCCCATTGTGCACGGCGAGGCTGGGTGCAGCCGACGACGGGTCGACGCCCGGCCCGCCGGGCGGTCAACGGCCGGCAGCCGTGCCGACCCGGGCGGCGTCGGGCAGGTGATCGAGCAGCACCGCCTTGACCAGGTCGGTGGCCCACCGGAGCACCGCCTGGTCGCGCAGTGGCTGCCCGCCGACCCGGGCCGTCGTCGGCCTGGGGACGAGCATCGTGTGCAGCGCTCCCTTGACGAGCGAGCCCGGATAGAGCCGCTGGAGGCGCATCTGCTGGCTGTCGCGCAGCTCCACCGGGCCGAACCGCACGGTGTTGCCCTGCAGCGCGATGTCGCCGATGCCGGCGGACCGGGCGACGGTGCGCAGCCGGGCGACCTCGAAGAGGTTCAGGACCGGTTCCGGCGGCACGCCGTAGCGGTCGCGCAGCTCGGCCTCGATCTCCTCGACCGCGGACTCGTCGACCACCGCGGCCAGCTTCTTGTAGGCCTCCAGTCGCAGCCGCTCCCCCGGCACGTAGTCGTGCGGCAGGTGGGCGTCGACGGGGAGCTCGATCTTGATCTCGGCCGGCGCCGCCTCGGCTCCGTCGCCCCGGAACTGCGCGACGGCCTCGCCGACGAGCCGCACGTAGAGGTCGAACCCGACGCCCGCGATGTGGCCGGACTGCTCCCCACCGAGGAGGTTGCCCGCCCCCCGGATCTCGAGGTCCTTCATCGCGACCTGGATCCCGGCACCGAGGTCGGTGTGGCTGGCAATGGTGGCGAGCCGGTCGTGGGCGGTCTCGGTGAGCGGCTTCTCCGGCGGGTAGAGGAAGTAGGCGTAGGCGCGCTCGCGGCCCCGGCCCACCCTGCCGCGCAGCTGGTGCAGCTGGCTCAGGCCGAGCATGTCGGCGCGCTCGACGATGAGGGTGTTGGCGTTCGAGATGTCGAGGCCGGTCTCGACGATCGTCGTGCAGACGAGCACGTCGAAGCGCTTCTCCCAGAAGTCGAGGACGACCTGCTCGAGCTTGTGCTCGCCCATCTGGCCGTGGGCGCTCGCGATCCGCGCCTCGGGCACGAGCTCGCGCAGCCGTGCCGCCGCCCGCTCGATCGAGCTGACCTTGTTGTGGACGAAGAAGACCTGGCCCTCACGCAGCAGCTCACGCCGGACCGCTGCCGTGATCTGCTTCTCCTCGTAGCCGCCGACAAAGGTCAGGACGGGATGGCGCTCCTCGGGCGGCGTTGCCAGAGTTGACATCTCGCGTATGCCGGTGACTGCCATCTCGAGCGTCCGGGGGATCGGGGTGGCCGACATGGCGAGGACGTCGACCGCGGTCCGCATCGTCTTGAGCTGCTCCTTGTGCTCCACGCCGAAGCGCTGCTCCTCGTCGACGACGACGAGGCCGAGGTCCTTGAAGCGGATCTCGTTGCTCAGCAGCCGATGCGTGCCGATGACGAGGTCGACGCTGCCGGCGGCCAGCCCCTCGATGACCTCCTTGGCCTCCTTGTCGCTCTGGAAGCGGCTGAGCGACTTCACGACGACGGGGAACTGCGCATACCGCTCGGAGAAGGTGTTGAAGTGCTGGGTCACGAGCAGGGTGGTCGGCACGAGGACGGCGACCTGCTTGCCGTCCTGGATCGCCTTGAAGGCGGCCCGCACGGCGATCTCGGTCTTGCCGTAGCCCACGTCACCGCAGATGAGGCGGTCCATCGGGACCTCCTTCTCCATGTCGGCCTTGACCTCGTCGATGCTCGAGAGCTGGTCCGGCGTCTCGACGTAGGTGAAGGCGTCCTCGAGCTCGCGCTGCCACGGCGTGTCCGGTGCGAAGGCGTGGCCCCTCGTCGCCATCCGGGCGCTGTAGAGCCGGATCAGGTCGGCCGCGATCTGCCTGACGTACCTCTTGGCCCGCGCCTTCGTCTTGTGCCAGTCGGAGCCGCCCATCTTGTTCAGCGACGGCGCCTCGCCGCCGACGTACTTCGTCACCTGGTCCAGCTGGTCCGTCGGCACGTACAACCAGTCCCCCGGCTGCCTGCGCTTCGACGCGGCGTACTCGATCAGAAGGTATTCACGCGTCGCCCCGCCGACGGTCCGCTGCATCATCTCGACGAAGCGGCCCACTCCGTGCTGCTCGTGCACGACGTAGTCGCCCGGTCGCAGCTGCAGCGGATCCACCTGGTTGCGTCGGCGCGAGGGCATCCGGCGCATGTCCTTGGTCGACCCGCTCTGGCCTGGCTGGCCGGTCAGGTCGCTCTCGGTCACGACGGCCAGGCGCAGGTCGGTGTCGACGAAGCCGTGGCCGAGGGAACCGGTCGTGACGTGGACGACGCCGGGCGCGATGTCGTCGCCGAGCGGCTCGAGCGTCGAGGGCACCTCGTGCTCACCGAGGACCTCGTGCACGCGTCGGGCCAGGCCGTGACCGTCGGTGGTGACGACCACCTGCCACTGCGCGGCGGCCCAGTCACGCAGCTGCTTCACCGCGGCCTCGGTGTCGCCGCGGAACGGCTCGATGTCGGTGGTCGCGAGGTTGATCCGCTCGCCGGGCTCATCGTCGTCGACGAGCTCGCCGAGCTCCTCGTCCGAGGCGAAGGACGTCAGCGTCCACCACGGCCGTCCGTGGGACTGCGCGTGCTCACGCACCTGCGCGAGCGACCAGTAGGAGGCGGTGTCGAGGACCGCCTGCAGGTCGACGGGAACGACGTTGCCGGCGGCCGCGTTGGCCCAGCTCGCCTCGAGGAACTCGGCGCTCGTCGCGACCAGGTCGTGGGCCCGCGTGCGCACCCTCTCGGGGTCCGAGAGGACGACGATGGACTCCGGCGGAAGCACGTCGAGAAGCGACTCCATGCCACCCGAGTCCGACAACAGCGCCGGCGAGAGCGACTCCATCCCCTCGACGGCGATGCCCTCGGCGACCTTGCGGAGCATGTCGGCGACGCCCGGCAGCTCATCGGCGAGGATGCGGGCCCGCTTCCGGACAGTCTCGGTCAGCAGCACCTCGCGGCACGGCGGCGCCCAGAGCCCGTGCTCGGCGATCTCCAGGCTGCGCTGGTCGGCGACCTTGAACCAGCGGATCTCCTCGACGGTGTCCCCCCAGAAGTCGATCCGCACCGGGTGTTCCTCCGTCGGGGGGAAGACGTCGAGGATCCCGCCGCGGACGGCGAACTCGCCGCGCCGCTCGACCAGGTCGGTGCGCGTGTAGGCGGCAGCCGCGAGTGCGTCGACGACGTCCGCCAGCGGTCGCTCGTCGCCGGGCATCAGCTTGACCGGGACCAGCTCGCCGAGCCCGGTGGCGATGGGCTGCAGGAGCGCCCGCACCGGGGCCACGACGACGGAGAGCGGCCCGTATGCCGTGTCGTCCGGGTCGGGGTGGGTGAGGCGCCGCAGCACGGCCAGGCGCCGGCCCACCGTGTCCGAGCGGGGGCTGAGGCGCTCGTGCGGCAGCGTCTCCCAGCTCGGGAAGGTCGCCACCGTCTCCGGTGCCAGGAACGAGCCGATGGCGATCTCCAGGTCCTCCGCCTCCCGGGTCGTGGCGGTGACGAGCAGCACCGGCGCACCGGTGGCCTCGGGGCGGCCGGCGAGGAGGGCAGTCAGGGCCGAGCGCGCCCCGGCGCTGATGGTGATGTCGACGAGCGTCGAGCGCTGCCTCGCGGCCTCGAGCACCCGGCATACCCCTGGGCTGGCGCCCCACGCGGAGGTGAGCGCTATGAGGCGAGCGGGGGCTTGCGGTGAGCGCATACGAGGAGACCCCAACCTGTCCGGACAGCACAAAAAGCCCGCGTCGGGAAGGATCGCGGGTCGACCTGCAGCCTACGCCTCGCGCTGCCGGCGGTTACCGGCGCTCAGGTCGTCGCCGGTCAGCTCATCGGGGTGGCGATGAGGATGGCCCGGCGGTCGAACGTCCCGCTGACGGGGTTCCAGTCGGTGCAGGTGACCATGACGATCTGGGGCGGACCGTCGGGGGCATAGAGCCGGCGGCCGTCGACGAACCCGGAGTAGTCACCAACGTTGAGGTTGAGCTTGAGCTCGGAGATGCGGTAGGGGAACGTCCCGCCCCCGCACGACAGTCCGACCGTCATGCCGACGCGCACCGTGCTGTCGAAGCTCGTCGTGAAGATGGCGCTGCCGTCGCGGTAGGTGTGCCCGTCCATGATGATGGAACCGCGGCGTGATCCGGCGAGCACGGCGTTGGGATACCAGCCGGCCTTCTTCTTGTCGGCGTCGCTCGGTACCCCGAGGTTTCCGCTGGCGTCCAGACCGATCCGGACCACGGGTGCGTCGATCCCCATCGCGGGGATGCTGAAACCGCTCGGGGCGCACGGGGCGCTCGGTGCCGCGGCGGCCTGGGGCGCCGGGGCGGGGACAGCCTGTGGGGCTGGGGCCGGGACAGCCTTCGGTGCCGGGGCCGG
>JAABUY010002520.1_pt1 | contig 21552 bp, 24 predicted proteins | sample 5560271 | NCBI WGS metagenome assembly JAABUY01 (sample SAMN10711886, study PRJNA513374) | rock metagenome | isolation source: Antarctica rocks | place: Antarctica: Victoria Land, University Valley | reverse complement strand
TCGTCGGAGATCATGGCCGTGCTCGCGCTGACCACCTCGCTGGCCGACATGCGCGAGCGCCTGGGCGCCATGGTGGTCGCCAGCAGCCGCGCCGGCGCGCCTCCCCCCCCGCGCGCCCCTCTGCACAGGCTCATGATCGCTCCATCGCGGGTCAGGCCATCAGCTGCGGCAGCGCCCGTGCGGGGATGCGCACGCCGTTCGCGCGCACGCGCGCACGCTCGGCAGCGGCTCGTGGTGTGCGCGTACAGATGGGCAGGCGCCTAGCAGGCTTCACCCGCGTCCCCGCGCGCGCGACCTGGCGCCGCGCAGCCCCGCGCGCGCAGCTCCGCGCACGGCGCTCAGCGCGCGCGTCTGCTGGTCGCGCGGGCTAGAACAGAGCAAGCCTGCGCTACGCTGGCGGCACCGCTCGCTTGCCGCTGGCCGGCTGCTGCCTGGCCCCCCGCGCATGTGTGCGCGCTGCTGACTTGCAGGGAGGACCGCCAGCGGCAGGCAGCAGGGGCGGGGGGCCGCGCAGGGTGCGGGGATGGGGCGCGCGCTGACGCGGCGCGCGCCCGCGCGCAGGCGAGCCGGTCACGGCGGACGACCTGGGCGTGGGCGGCGCGCTGACCGTGCTGATGAAGGACGCGATCTCGCCCACGCTCATGCAGGCGCGCGGACTCCCCACCCAAGCAGCCCTAGCTGGCTGAAACTCATATACGATGAGATGCCGGTGCTGGTGCACTCGGGACCTTCGCCAACATCGCGACCGGCAACTCTGATTCTACCCTATTCCTTGCCCCTAACCCTACCATGGCCGCGCCCGCAGACGCTGGAGGAGACGCCGGTGCTGGTGCATGCGGGGCCGTTCGCCAACAACGCGACCAGCAGCTCCCGGGCTGAGCCTGTCCCTAACCCGAACCCTAGCCGCGCCCGCAGGAGGAGACGCTGGTGCTGGTGCACGCGGGGCTGTTTGCCAACATCGCGACCGGCAAGTTGAGCGTTTTTCTAACCCTAACCTAGTTTTGCCCGCAGACTCTGGAGGAGACGCCGGTACTGGTGCATGCGGGACCCTTCGCCAACATCGCGACCGGCAACTCCAGCGTGGTCGCCGACCGCGTCGCGCTCAAGCTGGTCGGCGCTGACGGCTTTGTGGTCACCGAGGCGCGCCCGCCCGGCCGCGCATCCACACGCGGCAGTGTCCCTGCAGGGCGGGCGAGCGGCGGCTCTGCACGCCTCCATTTGATGCCATGAAACTTATGCTTTCGGCTGCTCAAGAAAGAAATAGTGTCTGCCACTATACATGCACGGGTGAAGCAACGCGCGCGGCACCTGTGGACTTCGCTGGTGTGCATCTGGGGACAAGCACCATGCAGCCGCAGCAGCCGTCGCCCTCGCAGGGTGCCAGCGCTGACGCGGCTGGCCCGCGCGCGCCAGGCGGGCTTCGGCACGGACATCGGCATGGAGAAGTTCATGAACATTAAGTGCCGCTACAGCGGCCTGACGCCCAGCGCGGCCGTCATCGTGGCCACGGGCGCGCGCCGCGCCCCGCGCGCTCCTCCTTGTCGCGTGTTGCTCTGTCTTGCTCTGGGCGCTGGCAGAAGCACCACTGCGCGGGAATGTGGGCGGGCACCCTCGCAGCACCTGGCGGCGGCCACGGGGCGCTGTGCCTGGCACTGTTGCGGCGCCAGGGCGGCTGCTTGCTGCGGGGGCAGACGTGCGAGGGTGACAGGCTGTGCCCGCAGCTGAGCACGCACGTCTGCGTCCGCGCACCAAGTCCCCGCCACTCCCGGCGCACCCCTGTGCGCCCAGGCGCTCCGATCCTAGCTGCGTACTTTAGACCTAAGTATGTTTTCTAACCCACTCTCCCAGGCGCTCCGGCGCCGAGCCTGCCCCCGGGGCGCCCCGCGCAGTGCGCGCGCTGAAGATGCACGGCGGTGGCCCGCCGGTGGTGGCGGGCAAGCCGCTGGACGCGGCCTACCGCACCGAGAACGTCGAGCTGGTGCGCCGCCGCTGCCGCGTGTCGCTGCTGAATGCGTGATTTAAGCTGGGATCGAATGGACACAGCAAACACCTCTGCGGCGCGGCGAGCGTGGAGCAGGCGCCGGCGAGCGAGCGGGGCGCAGCGACTGCTCATGCGGCACATGTGTCCAGCTGGGCAGCTGATAGCAGCGGGCGGCCCGCCTGCACATGGCGGCTGCTCGCTGAGCTGTGGGGAGGGAGGCGGCAGTCCTGGCATGGGTCCTGGGGCACATGCCTTGGCAAGAGCCCCTGCGTGTCCTGCTTTCCCATGGGTGCAGGCACTGGCGGGCGGGTGTGTATGCGCGGTCCGCACGCATGCCTGTGCCACTTCTCTCGGCCAGCCCGCTGCACGCGCGCTGCGCACAGGCTGTGCTCCGCCTCGCCGGGAGCTGTCCGCTTGCGGGGACTCCGCCCAGCGACCATGCACTGAGGATGCGCTGTGGCGAGGAGTGATGATGCTTCTTAGGTTTAGGATATAGGTATCCTGACCCTACCGAGCCCGCAATGCGCAGGTGAAGGCCGGCGCGGCCAACTTGCAGCGCCATGTGGAGAACGCGCGCGCGTACGGCGTGCCGGTCGTCGTCGCGGTCAACAAGTTTGCGACCGACACGCCCGCCGAGCTGGCCGCCGTGCGCGAGGCGTCGCTCGCGGCAGGCGCGGCCCGCGGCACGGGCGGCGCGCCGGGCCCTGCATGCGCGCCAGGGTAGGATTAGGGTACTGAGCTGATGCGGATCGCCCGGCTTCCCAAAGTAGGCTTCCAAGGGACCTGCAGTAGCGGCGGCTTGTCCGCCTGCGAGTCGCCCCGCTGCCCGGCGGCGCGGCAGCGGGATGCAGTCCCGGGCGAGCGCGGCAGCTTGGCGCGGCGACAGGCTCTTGGTCCCTGGTTGCCGCATGTCGTGCGCCTGGCGCTCGCTGGGCACGGTCCGGGGCGCGGCGCGAGGGCTGCGCGCGCGGCGGCGCGCGCAGGCGCGTTCGACGCGGTGGTGTGCTGGCACCATGCGCGTGGCGGCGAGGGCGCGGCCGACCTGGGCCGCGCGCTGGCGGCCGCGTGCGCGCAGCCGGCGGAGTTCCGCTTCCTGTACCCGCTCGAGCTCTCCATCAAGGCGCGCACAGGACTCTTTCTCTGTGTAGGATATGCAGCACTGAACCTGCGCTGCCCGCACCCGCTCAACCCCACACGTCCAGGTGCGTTCCAGCGCCTGCGGCTGTGCTGCAGACCAGCCATGCGCGCGTGCGCATGCATGCAGCCGCCCTCTGCCTCTCCTGCAGCTGCCGGGCCCCGCCCTGCAGTCGCCCTCTGCCTCCAGTGTCAGCCGGTCCTCGCCATGAGGCGCGCGCTGCCGGCCTAGGTTCAGGCGTGCAAGCACCACCGCGACTGTGATCCAGGCCAAGCATGCGCTCGCCGGCTGCCAGGGCTCGCAAACACCCTGGCGCTCAACCGCACCTGGGTGCGCTGAGCGTGGGTACGCTGAGCGAGGCCGGTCCATTTGCGGGCGCGCTGTCATGCCCATACTCATCTGCATGCCAGATTCATCTCCTTCTTTATTTCCTTTTCTGTACGCAGGAGAAGATTGAGGTCATCGCGAAGCAGACGTACAAGGCCGGCAGCGTGGAGTACCTGCCGCAGGCCGAGAAGCAGATCGAGCTGTACACGCGCATGGGCTTCGCCGGGCTGCCCATCTGCATGGCCAAGACGCAGGCGCGGCCGCCCGGCGCACGCGCGCGCGCCGGGTGTGCGGGCGCTGTGTGGCGCGCCGGGCACAGTTTTGGGCTGCCTGGCGCTCGCGCTTGCCTGCCGGGCGTGGGAGTCGGTGGGCCGGCGCGCATGCAGGGCGCACCCCACCAGCCGCGCCGCCCGACTTTCAATCCTGATTTAGGGTCGGACCTACACCCCAAACCCTCGTCATCATCATCGTCATGCAACCACCCTCATGGAAATTGTATGGATTGTCGCACCATGCAGCGACCTGCACGGCCTGCAGTGAGCCAGGGCGCGCGCCGCGGCGCAGTACTCCTTCTCGGACAAGGCGGAGGCGAAGGGCGCGCCGAGCGGCTTCGTGCTGCCCATCCGCGACGTACGCGCGTCCGTCGGCGCCGGCTTCCTCGTGCCGCTCGTCGGGACCATGATGATGATGTGCGCGCCCGCCGCGCCCGCCGCGCCCGCCGCGCCCGCCGCGCCCGCCGCGCATACCGCGCTGCCCCGCGCGGCTGTGCTGGGCGGGCTGCGGCGCTTGCTCGCTGACCTGCAGCTCAGATGGGCTCAGCACCTGTGAGTCGTCATGCTGGTTGCTCAGGCCTGAACGCGTCCCGCGTGATGCCTTCCCCGTTCGCCCCTGCGGCTCTGGCATGCTTGGCGCCTGCCGCCCAGTGCCGGCCTCCTGCCGATGGCGGCGTGTGCGGGCGTGGACCGGAGGTTGGCATGGGGATAGGGTTGAAACTGGTGAGAGCGCGCGGTCCGCAGGCCCGGCCTGCCGACGCGGCCCATCTTCTACGAAATCGACATCGACCCGGACACGGAGCAGATCGTGGGCCTCTCCTAGCGCGCCTTCGTGGCCCAGCGCGCGACCACTCCGCGGCCCCGTTCCGAAAGGCGATGCCTCGACGCTCGCCGCACACAGAGGCGCCTGGGGGCTGGCAGGCGCCCGCGCTGTGCGCTGCCCCCGCTACGGGCTTGGCTCGGTGAGCGCGCATGTGTGGGCGCGCCGCGGCTGCGCATGCAGCGCGCTCGGGCGCGCCTGGGTGCTATCAGGCCGCGCATGCGCACGGCGCCTCCCCCTGCGCATGCGCAGGCTTGCTGGTTGTCTGAAAGTTCCGTGACGCCGGCAGCCTGCATAGTCGGGCACGCCACGGCTCGCGATCCCATGCAGCGGTTTTCCGAGGCGTCCAGCCTCCCTGCAGCCTCGCTGCTCGTTTACACTGGTGGGCTGGCCTGATGCAGGGGGGGACTGCTGAGTCGTGCGCTGTGCGCGGGAGTGTTCTGGGCTGCACTGCCCGGGCTGCACACACCCTGTGCCGCTCTCCACTGCTTTTCTTATTACCGATGCTGCCTTATCAGCAAGCGTCCAACGCGCCTCAGGCCTGCACATGCAGGTTTGAGCTTCAACATGCCAGGGCGAGCCTTATCATGGCAAGCCGGGTGGGCTGCAATGACGCTTAGAATGGGTGACTGAGGGAAAATGCGTGATAACCAGTGCAGTGCAGACTGTGTAGAGCTTCGGTGAGCCGCAAAGGCCGAAAGGGGTGGTGATGGTAGGGCGCACTCAACATCTGTCCAGCATTGCTGCAGGCAAACAAAGGATGAGCGCCTGTGGCACTACAATTGTGAATACGGTAGAAGTGAAAAGTAATGGCCAGCAGCCTGCAATGCTTACAACCCGTTGTCGCCTGAGAGGCTGTACAGAACTCAGGCCCTTGCAGCCCACAAATGGAAAGGGCGAGGCGCCATGCTCGCGGCAGGCGCCTTGCTTGGCGCACAAGAGCCCCCGCCCTGCCAAGCATGCTGGGACACCACCCGTCCAGCAATATCAGACGGCCTTTCCCCAGCCCCGCCGCCGCGGCATGCGCTCAGCAAAGGCGCTGCGCCGCATCGCCATGGCCGGCGCCCTCCCCCGTGCCGCTGCCCCAGCGCATGGGCGCACGCAAGCACCCCCGCGCCGCCCACAGCAGGCCCTGCGCCGCGTGCTCGCAGCCAGGCAGAGCCGGCACGACGGGCGGCGCCTGTCCGTCACACTCAGCCCAGATTAGGGCTAGGGCTGTCCAAACCCCAGGTACCCTCATACTGCGGGCGCCTCGTCCACGTTCTCGCCGACCAGCACAGTCGGCTGGTCCTCCGCGGTCAGCTTGATCATCACGCCGCGCGCCGCCTGCATCTTCAGCGGCCGCACGCCCAGCGTCTTCAGCACCTCGTCGTATTTGACCCTGCGCGGCGCAACCGCTCGGGTAAACCCCAACGTCAGGGTTAGCAGGGCCTGCAACTTCAGCGGCCGCACGCCCAGCGTCTTCAGCACCTCGTCATACTTGACCCTGCGCGGGGCGCCCACTTAGGTAAACCCCAGGGTCAGGGTTAGCAGGACCTGCACCTCAGTGGCCGCACGCCCAGCGTCTTCAGCACCTCGTCACACTTGACCCTGTGCGGCACAACCACACAGTGAACCCTAGGGTCAGGGGTGGCAGGATCGCAGGGTGGCACGCTTGGCGGCGCGCTCCAGCGCCGCGGCGTGCATGGCTACATGCGGCAGCTGCGTCGGAGCTGGCAGCAGCGCTGGCGCCTGCGAGCGGCGGCGCAGCATGCAGCCATTCCTCCCCGGCGGTGTCCCCCCCAGCGCCACAGTGCGAGCACGCGCGTGCCTCCAGTAACCAAGTGCAAGCAGAGCGTTGCGACATCCTCACCGCAGACTGCAGTGGGCTACACAGCGCCTCTGAGGCTAGCAAAGACCTACACAGCACATGTATTCTCCCACGCTGCAATTGCTTCCTGCAGCACTGGCTAATTAGTGGCATAGCACTCAGGTCCAGACACAAATCGCTGCAAGGCGGCGCCGGAGCTGGCAAGACAGGCCCGCCACGGGCGCACGCGGAGCTCCGCTCACGCAAGGGGCGCGCCGGTTGGTCATGTACAGGTACTTCATGAGCCGCCGGCGCTGGCCCAGCAGGATGACGAGGCCGCGCCGGCACGCAAAGTCCTTGCGGTGCTCCTGCAGGTGCGTGGTCAGCTGCGACACGCGCGCGGTAAGCTGCGCGACCTGCACCTCGGTCGACCCCACGTCGCCCGCGTCGCGCTTGAACTGCGCGACCTTGCTCAGGTCGGTGTTGTAGCCGCGGAAGCGCGCCCTGCGCGCCCGCGCCATACAATCAACACCGCCGGCTGCACAGCACCTCCCTGCAGATTTTCCGGGGGACTGGCTCGACACTGCGGCCTGGCGTGTGGGACGGCTGCCGGCCAGGCGCGCGCGCGCTGGCAGCAGCCCCGCGGCCGGCGCGGCGCTGTGGCCTGGCGGCTGTCAGCTGGTCGGCGGGTGCGCCACAAGGTGGCCAAGCTGTTCACGTCGCGCTCATGCCACTTGGGGCTGCCAGGCGCCAGGCCTCGCCCCCGCGTAGCTTGAGAGCAGGTGCGCTGGTGTGCACGCAAGCAGGCTGGCTCGCAGGCGCCTGAACACGCGGGGCGCGGGTCGCCTGGGTGCGCACTGGGTGGCCAGGGCCGCCGGCCTGGCCGCAGCGCTCGCCGCTGGTCGGGACCTGAACGCTGCAGCGTTCCCGCAGAAGCCTGCAGCAGCGGCACACAGCATTTCAGGACCCCGCGCAGCGGCCCCCGCCGCTGCCACAAGCGGAACAGCAGCCTGGCCCAGGCCAGCCGCCCGACAGTGCTGTACAGACCCAGGTCCAGCTGCTGGCACAGAGAGACGCGCATGCCCGGGGCTCTGTCACCTGTCCTGGCCGCAAGCGCCGCGCCGGGGGCCGAGCAAGACGCCAGGCCCATGCCCCTCTGCATTGCAGCTCCTGAAGGCGTGCTCCTCTGTCAGTGCGACCCCAGCGCTGGTTGTAAGAGAGAGTGTCCCTACTCAGCTGAACTGGACTGCACTGTACTTGGGGCTTGCTGGCTGCTCGCGAGCCGGGTCGACACTTAACGACCCTTGAAATGCCAGATAAGGACGGCCGGGCTCCTCACAAATGCAAGGCGGTGGGTTGCTCTGGTCTCAGGCAAGGCTGCAACTGCATGTCATGTGCAGCATATTTCCTTCCGACCAAGTAATGTGCCATGTCGCTGTCATGCATGGCGGCGCCTGACCAGGCTCTGGCGCTCCTGTGACCAGACCACCCGGTGTGCACATGACAAGGAAGCTGTCCGCTCTCTCAGTACTTACAGCAGGCCGCAAAATCCCGATCGGTGCTATGTTACAACAGCGTGAACAGCGCAAGCACCACGGTAAACAACGCACACACCCGGCACACTTCTCGCTCGAGCACGGGGCTGACCCTCACACCTGGCCGGGCGCCCCCCGACGGTTGCAATCAAGGGGGCCACTCAACGCCGCACGCTTGCCAAACTTTATTAGTTTCACTGCACCTATGGCTGCGCCCCGGCCGCACGCGAGCGCGCGCGGCGACGCAACCAGGCTTCGTGAAGCCGGGTTGCTGCATGCAGCGTATCCCCCCAAGGCGAACAGGCTGCGGACGCGCGCCGCCAAGGCGGCGCCCCACCCTCTGCAGGGCCCGCCTGCAGCGCCCTCCCGCCCGGGCATCTATAAATCCTCCGCGACCCAGGACGCAAAGGCCGGCGTGCATATGCAAGAAAAACGCCGTGCTGCACGGGGCAAGGGGATTAAATTGCTGGCTGCTGCTCGCCCGGGAGCAGCGCGCTGGGCTGGACCTATGTCTTCCACTCCACGCATGACACGCGCTAACAACGAGCCCCCTCCTCCAGCCAACAGCGCCCCCAGCGCGCCAGGAACAAAGAGGGGCCGCCGTGCGCGCTCTCGCGGGCGCGCCAGCCTGGTCGGGCCCCGGACTGATGACGCCCTCTCCCCTCCCGCAATCCGCCCGCAGCCTGGCGCGGCGGGGCGGGCCGCGCCGCCGCGCCGAGCGGGAGGCCCCCGGCACAAACAGGGCGCAGGCGCGTCAACACGCGCTGCCGGGGCGCCGCTCGCAAGCGGGCCCGGGCCCCCGGGCGGCTGTATGCGCAGCGGCGCGCCGCCGCCGCGCGGCTGCCGCTGGGGCCCTGCGCTGGTGTGCTGCAGAGCAAAGTCGCGCAGGGCAGGGCAGCCTGGCAGAGCGGCGGCAGCCTAAAGAAAACCAGAAACAGTGCGCCGGCGCTGGCAGGGCGCAGGGCGGCCCCCGCGGGCCTTCCCCGCGCCCCAGTCATGCCCCAACCCTCGCCCAGGCGCCGGCGCCCACCGCCGCCGTCCCTGCCTATGTTGACACAATCTGCCGCAGGCGCGCTCGCCTCCCCGCAGCCCTAACAACGCCCCGTCCGCGCGCCCGGCCGTGCGCGCGCCTCACTGTTTTATGGTGAGCAGGTCGCACAGCGCGGAGCGGATCTTCCGCCCAAAGCCCGCCAGGCGCTTCTTGCCATTCGGCCCCGGGTCGGAGGTCGACGACGCGGCGCCCGGCGACGCCTCGGCCGGCGCCGCCGCGCCCGCCGGCGGCGGCGGCGCCGCGACGCCGCCAGAGGGCCCCGCGCCGCCGCCGCCGCCGCCCGCCCCGCCGCCGAGGCTGCCGCTGCTGCTGGTGTGCGCGCCGCCGGCGCCGGCGCCGCTGCCGCCGCCGCGCGGCGTCGCCGGCGAGAGCATGTCGAACCCGCCGGCACCGCCGCGCAGGCCGCCGCCCGCAAACGTGGGCGAGTCGCCGGACGCGCGCTGCTGCAGGATTCGCCGCGCGGCGGACACCGACGCGCAGTGCACGGCCGCGTCGTATGCACCCGCGCCCTGCAGCGTGAGCAGTGAGCCTGCACGCACAGGGTCCACGTACGCTGAGCGCCAAGCGCACAGAAGGCGTCAGCGGCCGCTCAGTAGTTGCACCCTTGACAAGCTGCTCGCAACACCGCCATCAGCGTGAGCGGCCGACCCTGTCCACACGCCCCTTCGCGAGCGGCAGCGCGCGCCCTTGACGCGCACTGTGCCACGCACACAGTCACAGGTGGTTCCTTCAGACCGCCCTTCCCAAAGAAACCACTTTCGCTGCGCAGCCACGACACCTAAACACAACCAGCAGTGTTGTGCACGCTGGCAGTAAGCTCAGCTACAACCTTCACTTGCAGCGCCTACGCCCTGCCGCGCTGCAGCACACCCGCATGCACAGCACGACGCGCGCCGTGCCGCAAGCACAAGCAACAAGTGCCGCATGTAATATGCCACGTGACTACATAATGTGCTGCGCTAGTTTGGCACGCTGCAAGCATGGCACTGTCAGTGAAGCAAGCCCCAGACATGAACACCCCCAACCTCTGCCACCCTGTGACATCCCTGCAGCCAAGCACGGGCCGTGCAGCGGCAAACCCGCTGCCCTGACGCCGCGGAACCAGCCGCCGTCCCAGGCGCGGCACGCCCTGCTGGCCAGCCCGCGCCCGGCCTCCGCTGGCGCGGCCCAGCGCGCGGCCCAGCGCAGGCCGGGCCACCGCAGCCGGCACAGCAGGTGCGCAAGAGCGCGCGGTGACTCACAATCACCCGGGGCTGCGTCAGCGCAGGGCGCGCACTTGGCGCCGGCTCCGCCTCCCACTGTGTGCTGGGCTCGTCGCACGTGAAGGTGATGTTCAGCTCGCTATCCTCCGGCAGGTTGAACGCGCGGCGTATGGCCTCGGTGAACTGCCGGTAGCCGTCCGGCCCCGGTTTCACCTCAAAGCTGTACGTCCGGCCGTCAAAGTTGACGTTCATGACGGCCGGCGCGTTCGCCCCGCAGGTGGGCGTCAGCGTCTGCTTCCAGTCTGGAAGCGCGGAGTCGCAAAACTCGCAATGCGTCTCCTTCCTGCACGCCACCCAGCACGCCAGGCTCAGGGCCCCCAGAGGCCCAGCGTGCTCCTGTTGCAGCTGCGCGGCTCTGCCCAGCGGTCCAGGCTGGTCAGAACGTGCCGTGGCCGGGCACCGGATCGTTGAGGAGCCGAGCTGCTAGTCTGCGCGTTCAGGTCGTTCGCAGCAGACAGGACCGCGCACGCCCGGGCAACTCACAGACATCCTCGGTCTGCCTACTCGCACCTCATTCCACCTGCACGACCCGAGAGGCGGAGCAAGACAGGCAAGGCCTTACAAGAACAACCCTACTGCCCATGCACAGCCTGGAGGCAAGTGGCCGGGCCTGCAGCAGCGCTCTGCGCAGGCTGAGTCGGCTCAAGAGCGCCGGTCGCTGCCGCACCCCCGGGCGCGCTCACGTGCGATGATGGGGGCGCGCACCGGCTGCCGGCAGATTGCAGACACCAGCGCGAGATGCAGGCCATGTGCACATAGCGCGGGCATGCGCACGGCCGCTGCAGCGGCTGCCCCGGCCGCGCGGTGTCCAGGCAAATCCAGCACACGGGCGCCTCCTGCCAGCAATTAAGGAACTCAGTGCGCGTCGGCGCTCGCCTCGCGCAGGCCCGGGCGCCGCAGGCCAGGCCAGAACCCTTGGCACTGCGCCAGCCAGCCTGGCCAGCACTGGATGGAGCCAGGCAGCAAAACCTGGACACGGATAGCCAGACTGCCAGCTAATAGTTAGCTCTCACCTCGTTCGAGGCGCTGCTCGCCCTGTCCGTGAACGAGGTATTGACAGAGAACGCCCGGATGTCGCTCAAGCGCCGCGGCCGTTTGCTCTTCAGGTCGTCCGACGCGCAATCCATCAGCTCCGCCGGCGCGGCCGTCTCCATCGGTTCCCTCGGCTGGGCCTGCCTACCACGCGGTCTCCGCCCCTCCCACCTGCTCTGGCGTCCTCGGGCCCGGCACAGCTCTCGAGGCGCATCGCTGCTGTCACTCTCAGTCTGGCATGACCTAAACCTGCACCCTGCTATGCCTTTCTAGTGATCGCCCTGCCCGTTCGATGGCGTTAGGAAGTGGCAAGCGAGGTATGTGCAAACAGACGCGAGTTGGCAGCCGCTGGGCCTGGTTGTCCAGCTCTTGCACACAAAGCAGGAAACTCATTCAGCTCCGGGTGTTCACCCCGTTCTGTTGCTGCAGACATCCTGGAGACGCGCCGCGACCTTCTGGTCCTTGGGCACAAACAGCGTCGCCACTGTGGTCAGGTTTACTTGGCGGGCTGCCCCAGCAGCATAACTGGGTGTGTGACACAAAGACACAGGAGTCCCTGGCAGTTTGCTGTCACCATGTGTGCAGTGCTCTTACAGACAAATTGGAATGGAGTGGAAGAGTTGCAGCCATAGGGACTCACTGCGCCAGGCGCAACAAACTTACTGACTGGCGCATTTTCCTTGCAGCCTGTCTCTTCAGACAGAACACCAAATTTCATGCATTGTATCCTTGGTTGTGCCAACAAATACGTCAACTCGGCTGCTGGCGCCTTCTATGTCACAAATACTTATATGACTGCGCGAGTGACTGAGGTTGGTGGCCACCACGGTAGTCCGCGTGTGGCCAAGCGCATCTGGCCACAACCAGCGTAGATTATAGAGCTATTGTTGTGGCCGCAAGGCGATGAGGACACGGGGAGGCACAGGTAGCTGCATGTTTCCGCACGGCGTACTCTCTCCAAAAGGCAACGTTGTTGCATATTCACTCACTGCCCAGCACTGTTCAGTTCGACAGCAGGAATCAGTGGGTTAGCAGATGCCCCTCCCGGACGTGCGAGCAGGCCCACAGGCAAGCGGTGCACACAGCTATCAAGCCGCCCACTGGCCGTCAGCACACTGACAGCACCCAGGTGCTGCAGCAGCTCCTGCTCTGGCTCCAGAACCGGCGTGGGGGGGCGCCCGAGCGCGTGCCACACGCGCGACTGAGTAAACCGTCGACGAGCAATCCTGGTTGCAGGCAGGGACGGTGCGCGCTCTGCAGCGCAGCATGCAGCAGGGCCCGCATGGCTACGCGCAGGTCATGACATCCAGGCTCTGCTTCGTAATTAACCCTGCCCCGCGCCCCCGCCAGGCCTCGCGCGCTCAGCTGGCGTCGATGATCTGCGGCAGCATCGGCAGGCGCTCCGCGCGGCCGCGGCCGGGCGGCCGGCACTCGGCGCGCGCGTGCAGCCGCGGCAGCGCATCCAGCGGCTCGCACAGGCCCGCGCACGCCGGGTAATCGTACCTGCCGCCCGGCCGGCGCGCCCCGCGTCACACGGCTAGCGGCCGCCGGCTGCGAGTCCCGGCCGCCAAGCGCCCAGGCGCGCGCTCGGCAGGCCTGCCAGGAGGCGGCTCGCCTGTGGTTCTGACATGGGTCGCGCGTGACTGAGCGCATGCAATTCAAAACCTCGCGGCACTGCCCGCAGCGCCGCCTGTGCCGGCCGCAGGCCTGCCTGCGGGCGGCGGGGGCGCACACGCCGATGCTGGTCGCGGAGCACGCCGGCTCGCACAGGCGCCGGTCGTCAAAGTGCGTCACGTTGAACGCCAGCATCCAGCTGCCCACGGTCACGTCTGCGCGGCGCCGGCAGAGCCCCGGCATCGGTCCCTGGCTCAGCAGGGCACGGAGGGCGGCAGCGGCGCTCAGCATGACGTCTGCGTGTGCAGTATTTTTTCAGCCTTGCGGATTGCCTTCCAGTCTTGATACTGTCGACTGGCACTGCAGATCATATGGACAACGAGACTGCGCCTTCTCCGCTTGCATGCATGAGAACCTGCACCACGCTTTCCCCTGCTGTCACGGACCAGGCCCTGGATGCTGCCGCTCCCAGCCACAGGCGGCCCTCCTGCGCTCAGCTGCAGCGCGCGTGGCCAGGCCGCCCGGCACACAGAGGCGCCCGCGCGGGGGCCCGCGCGCCCTCGTTGTTGAAGAAGCGCAGCGCGCCCGGCGGCAGCGCGGCGGCGGCCGCCGCCGCGCGCCCGCTCAGCACGTACAGCGAGCCCCACGCGTGCGTGAAGTATTCGGCGCCCAGCAGCGCGTGCGCAGGCTCAAACCAGCGCTGCGCGCGGTCGGCGTACACGGGCCCGTTCTTCATGCAGCCGACGTAGTCTGCGCGCCGGCGCGGCCCCGCCGGCTGTGCCTCAGAGCGCGCCCTTATCTGGTGCAGGTCAGGTGACCTGACTCAGGTCAGACTACCTGCACCCTGTATCGGCCACCCGTTTCAAGCACTTCGGCTGCATACACCTCCCTCTGCGCGTAAAGAAATGAAACTCCCGATAAGTCCCACAGGCCGCTGCGTCTCCCCATCAAATCCTGGGGCTCCGGCTGGCTGCAATGTGTGGCGCGTCCGATGGCGCCCCCGCCACGCCCGCGCCGGCGCCGGGGCGCGCCCGCGCGGCGCGCCGCCCACTGCGCCGCGGCCGCGGGCAGCCGGTCCAGGCGCAGGTACACGTCATCGTCCACCTTGACGACATACTCGGCGTCGAAGCCGGCTGACACCGCGCGCAGGAAGGCCAGCGTTTTGTGCGCCAGGCCCAGGTACGCCTCCTGCGCTGGTCAGCAATGTCCACCTTCACAGCGAGTCGGGATGCCGTGGGCCCCATGACTGGAGCAGACACACTGAGGGAAACGCCTATACCCGGAGCCTGCCCTCCGGGATGTGCAAGCGCGGTCCTGGCGGGTGCGCCGGGGGGGCCGCGGCGCCGCGCCTGCAGGTCGAGGCGCAGGAAGTCGCCGTGCGCGCGCTCCTCGTCGGCGAGCGCGGCCTCCTGGCCGGCGCCGGCGGCGCGGCCGACCACAAAGCGCAGCACGACGCCGCGCGCCTCCTCCGCCGCCAGCGCCGCGGCGGAGCCCGGGAACCAGCTGGCGCGCAGCGCCGCGCGCCGGCGCGCGTAGTCGTAGCGCGCGGCCGCGCCCGGCCGCGTGAAGCCCGACTGCGCGCGGCCGCTTGGAGCGCTTGCCGTCACGCGGTAGATGCATGTTCAGTGCCTGCTGTGAACATGATCATGCCAAGATCATGCACTCGCGGATTGACGCTGGCGGCGGTGCACAAAGTGGCCGCAAGCGACAGCAGCACGTCGTGCCCTGACCCAACAGAACAGAGCGCAGATCACTGACGCATTTGACTAGGATCGACGCAGCGGTGGTCAGCGAAGCTCAGCGTTTGTTCGACAAGTGGGAACAGAGGCATCGTTCAAGCTCTCAGCCTTGTGTTCACACCTGCACACCCACAAAGGCCAGCACGCGTTTGCGCGGGCGGGGATCAGGTGCTGCCTCTTCCGCAACCGACGCTCGACTGCCGCGTGCCAGTGCCTGCCCCCGCGCGGCCAGTAGGCGCCCCTCCGGCAGCGTGTGCACGGGCTCGTCATGCTGTGCGGCGCTCAGCGCGAACACCCACACGCAGCCGCACAGGGACAGGGCCGCAAGCGCGGAGACTGTGTACACGCTCGCCCTCATCCACCGGGCAGGATCCACGGACCGCCTTGAATGAATTACAACGGTGTGTCAGCCAAACTTGGGCTCCTTACGGCCTCGTGCCATCCTTGCTCTGAATGCAACCTAGTAGGGTTATAAGTAGAGGAACCGGCAGACGAACCGGCCTAGTACGCTTTGCAGGACAGGACAGGCAGCCTCACAGGTGCAACCAGTCAGCTATCAGCTTTGCCTTACAGAGCGCACGGAGAGGATCTGCGCACCGACAGCCAGCCAGCGGCGCGCCGCAGTCTGGCGCTGGTGCTGCAGCGTGAGGGAGCATGTCCACCGCGCACAGGCCGACATGGGCCCCCGCCAAGGGCGGGGAGCAGGCGGCCGGCACGCGCGTCTACGCGCCCTCTCGGCAGACCTCCGCCAAGAACCAGAACTCACACACCCAGCTCAAGTTCCGGTGCGCGGCCTGCTGGTGCGAGTGTCGTGGCCGGACGCTGGTTCCCTGGGAACCTGCAGCGCAGCGCGCCGCGGCGGGGTGGCCTGCTCTGCGGGACCGTGCAGATGGCTGAAAGCGGTGAGGTGGGTGCACACTTCTGGCTGTTGTTGCTCACTGAGGCAGTGACAGCCGCGCGCTTGGTGCAGGCAACCAGGCCAGGCCGCGCCGAGCGACGTGCGGCAACGGGACCTGCTGGTGCGCCGGTTTCGCAGGTTCTGCTAGGCCTGTTTTTTGCTAGGCCTGTTGACGACGCCTGCGTGTGGCCTGTGCTTGCTCGGTTGGGAGTGCGGCCTGTTTGCGAGCCTCAGTAACCTGCGTTGCCCACCACCCCGCCGGCAGGAAGCCTGCGCTCGCCCAGCTGTGAAAGCCCGCGCTGGTACCGCGCGTGTTCTGTTGGTGTTCTACTGGGCAAGGGAGGCATGGCTGAAAACGGGCCTGCTGGTGTCAAAGACAAAGTACATGACAAAGTTAACTTTGCGGCGGGCAGGCGGAGCTGGAGGAGAAGGAGCAGAAGCACGCTCGGGAAAAGAACGCGGCCAACTTTGAGGGTGCGACCTGAAAAGGGAAGGCCAAGGAATGCCAAGGCTCCTTGCTTGGTGTGCACTATCACAAGCGCCGCCCATGTTTGGGTGCAAGGCCATGCTCAAGGAACACGGCGGTGAGCAGCTGTGCCAGGCGCGCCTGCAGCCGCTGCCTGCAGGGGCGCGGGCTCGCCCCGCACGCCTGGGAGGCCGGCCAGCTCATGGCCGTCATGCAGTGCAGGATCGCTGCAGGGACCCTGCATGGCCCGGGGCATTTCCTGTTGCTGTTGTATTTATGGAGCTCACATGAACCCCTGCGCTGGTGTGCTACTGCGGTGCAGCGCGCATGCGGCCTGCAGGTGATGAAGGCTCCCGCCGGACGGCGGCTGCGCCACTAAGAATATGAGCATCTAGCTCCGCCCTCTCGCGCCGCACACCGAGCCTGTCCTTGAGACCTGCCCGCGCGCGGGCGCAGTGGAGCGCGAGAGCGACCTGAAGCTGCTGGAGGCCGCGCCGGGCGGCGGCGGCGGCACGCTGAGCCGGGGCAAGGTGCTCGTGCCCAAGGCGCTGGACGCGGACGACGACGAGGACGCCGAGAGCGACAGCTCCGACGACGACGACGAGGCGCGCGCCGCACCGCGGGCGGGGCACGCGCGCCGCGGCTGTCTGTACTGCGGGCGCAAGGCCGCGGAGCTGGCTAGCGTCGGGGAGGGGCGCGGCGCGAAGGTCGCGCGCACCATACCGTGCATGGGCACACGCAGGACGAGGAGGCGGAGCTGCTGGCAGTGCTAGAGCGCGTAAAGAAGCGCGTAGCGGAGCCATGTGCACAAGAGTGTGCACCATCCTGGCTTCAGACTGTGCACAGAGACGCGCAGGATAAGGAGGCGGAACTGCTAGCGGAGCTGGCGCGCATCAAGAAGGAGCGCGCCGAGCCAGGCCATGTGCACAAGGGTGTGCACTGTCCTGGCGTCGAAGCGTACACAATCACGCGCAGTCGAACACGCGCAGGACGAGGAGGCGGAGCTGCTGGCGGAGCTGGAGCGCATAAAGAAGGAGCGCGCGGCGGAGGCCGCGCGCAAGGCGGCCGAGGAGGCCGCCGGCGCGGAGGCGAGCGCGCGCGATGAGCTCGTGCGCGGCAACCCGCTCATCCTGGGCGGCGCCGCGGCGTTCCAGGCACGCGCCCAAGGGTGCACTCTGCGCAGCGACTCGCTTATTAAGAACGGCGCTGTGTCCTTCTCATGCGCGCGCGTGCGCTTCACCGGACGACAAAGTGCTCCATAGGTGTGTTTAGTGTGCGGCGACGGTTGAAGAGGTGGCTGCCCGGCATATCCAAGGCTGTCTCGCGCGCTCTCAGACGCTATCATCCGCTCTGAAGACACTCAAGCAGCGGTCTCAGCCCATGCATGTCGCCGAGTGCCCGTAGTGTTGTGGCGCAGCGCGCGGGTCCGGCAGGCTGCGTCAGCCACGGCGGCAGGCGCGCCGGGGGAGGCGGGGTCGGGGTCCCGGGTCGCTGTGCGGGCGAGCGCGCGTGCCTGCAGCGCGGAGCGCGGCGCGCGCGCAGGTGAAGCGGCGCTGGGACGACGACGTGGTGTTCAAGAACCAGACGCGCGGCGAGCCCAAGGCGCAGAAGACCATGATCAACGACACCATCCGCAACGACTTCCACCGCCGCTTCCTGAACCGCTATGTCAAGTGAGGGGGCGCGCGGGGTGGGCGCGCGCGCGCACCGGGAGGTTGGTTGCTTGGTGCGTGTGCGCGCCAACACTGCTGTATTTCAGGGATTACTTGAACTTGTGGTGATGTAACATGTCTGCTCTCAGCGTGGCGGGTCGATGCAGGTTTGCATGCCCTGCATTGAGAGGTCATGTACTTGTAAAAAGGCTTGAGATGCACTTACTAGAGCAGCAGTGCCACAAACTGAGAGCACTTGCTTGTGCTTGTAGCTCCTGTCGAGCTGGTCAAGACAGAGCTGTCCACTCTGTCACAGTGTGACAGGCCAGGAAAGGCCTTGGCCTTGGCCGCGACACAAGGCCAGCTTGGCTCAGCAAGGGCAGCCGGGCCCTGGCGGAGGCGGCCATGGCGCGCAGCAGCGAGAGCCGGGAGGACGGCAAGGTGCCGAGCAGCACCGAGGCGAAGAAGTACGATCGGCAGCTGCGCATCTGGGGCGCGCACGGCCAGGCCGCGCTGGAGGGCGCGCGCATCTGCGTGCTCGGCAGCGGGCCCACGGCGACCGAGGCGCTGAAGAACCTGGTGCTCGCCGGCATCGCCGGCTTCACCGTGGTCGACGACGCGCGCGTCGGGGCGCGCGACCTCGGCAACAACTTCATGCTGGAGGCCGGCTCGCTGGGGCAGGTGTGCAGGTCCACTCCATGCCGTTTGTCCCAGCATCACGGTGCTTCTCCTCAAGCAGATGGGAAGTGATGGCCATTGAGCAGTAGTACGCTCATAACAAGGAGAGTCGGCGCATGCCTCCTGCCAGTGAGGCACACCAGGTATATGCGACTGACGGCCAGTGCTCACTTGGTGTATAGCAGCTCCCGCTTGGTGTGCGTAGTGGACGCGTCACCGCAAGCTGTGCCAGCGCTGTTGCAAGAGCGCTGTATCGCTCCTGCAGTGCTTTGGCACGATTGCAATAGTCGCTCGCGTGCTGGCACCTCAGACAGTACTCAGCACCACTGGAGTGCGGCGGGGCCAACCAGACGCTCAGGCGCTCTCTGATGCAGGAGCGGAATGTTTCAGGGGCTGCCACCTGCTTGTGAGAGTCCCACTAGGGTGACTAGCTGGACTACTGACAGCAGTTGTCACCTGACAAGCAGCTGTCTTGCACCGACTGCTGTGGGACGGCGGGCCAGGCGCGCGCGGCCGCGGTCACCGCGCTGCTGCAGGAGCTGAATGACGCGGTGGCGGGCAGCTATGTGGACGAGGCGCCCGAGGCGCTGCTGCTCGCCAATCCGCGCTTCCTGGACGGCTTCGCGCTCGTCATCGCCACGCAGGCGCGCGCCGCGCTCGGCACCCTGTGCAGGCTCTTGGTCCTAGGGCATGGGAAGCAGCCTGATGATCCACACATGCCTAAACTAGTATGTAGTTGGTCACGGACATTTGCAGGGTTGCCGCTGCGGGCCAGGCGGTCGCCGCCTGTCTGCTGAGCTGGCGGCGGGCTGTGCGGGCCACGGAGCAGACCATGCTTAGCGCTGTGCTGCACAAGCTCTTGCCGGCACCCTGGCCAGAGTGTCCTCAGAAGGGAGGCAAGTGTCATTGCTTATCAGGTTTGCTCATGGAGTGCAAGCTCATGTGACGCATGGCCTGCGGGCAGTAAGCGCTCGGCAGTGACCGCGCATGCCAGAGGGCTCTGGTTGCCGGGATGTGCAGCCTGCCTGCCGTCAACCCTCTCGCGCCGCGGTTCGCCTGCGCGCCCGCCGCGCGCCAGCGAGCCCGGCAGACGCGGCGCATGCGGACACTCGTCTTGCAAAGTGGGCACGCCGCTGCTGTGCGCGTGCGTGAGCGCTGAGCATGAGCTCTGCATGAGCGCTCCCGCGCTGATGCAGAGCTGGTCGCTGCCGCAGATGGGGCAGGCGCAGATGGTGCGCCTGGACGATGTGTGCCGCGAGCTCGGCGTGCCGCTGCTGTGCGCGCGCGCGTACGGCCTGGTGGGCTACCTGCGCGCCAGCCTGCCGGAGCACACGGTGGTCGAGTCCAAGCCGGACAACACGATCGAGGACCTGCGGTGCGATTTCTGCATGTTGGAGCAGGCACATGGCAATGAGTGAAGTGAGGCTTCCGCCGCTCTTTGCCGTAATTGCCGCTCCGTGTCATAAGCGCCGCACTTTGTCGTAGTCGCCGATCTTTGTCGTAATCGCCGCTCTATGAAGTAAGAGCCGCTCCTTGTCGTAACCAGGGTGCTTCCCGAGGGGCTTGCGTGCAAGCCCCTGCGCACACCCAGCCAGAGCTGGAGGCTTGTGCGCAGCGGGTGTGACTCGGACCTGCACCGTAAGGGCACCTGATCCCCGCGCGTGCGTGCACCAGCAGTGCTGGCAGGAGGCCAGTGCTTGGGAGCCCGACAGGGCCGGCGCCTGACAGCGCTCCTCTTGCGCGCAGGCTGCACCGGCCCTGGCCGGAGCTGGAGGCATTTGCGCGGTCGTTCGACCTGGCCACAGTGGACGACGTCACGCACCGGCACATACCGTGGGGTACGGCCCCTGCTTCCCCAGGCACTCTTTGTCCAAGCATGAAGCTGGCATCGTGGCGGAGCCGCATTGCAGCTGTCCTGACCCTACCCCTAGATACCCTAACCCTACCGCTGCGCGCAGCCGTGCTCCTCATCCAGGCGCTGGCGGCCTGGAATGAGGAGCACATGGGCCGGCTGCCGGCGACGCGGGACGAGAAGGAGCGCTTCCGCGCGCTGCTGCGCTCCTGGCAGCGCGGCGGCGGCGGCGACGGCCCCGCGCTGGTGCGACTGCGTTGCTCGAGCGCCCCACCTATTGGCTGTGCAGGTCGTGCAGATCGTGCAGCGGCATGCATGCTTCGCCATGACACACACTGCTCGACATGGACGCTTGCTCGATATGGACGCTTGGGACCCCTGCTTGGGCTGCAGCCGCTTTGGGGCGCAGGACGAGGACAACTTCAGAGAGGCGCAGGAGCATGTGCGCAAGGTCTTTGCGCCGCCCACCATCCGTGCGCGGCCCGCCACTGGCACGGTTTTGAAGGGGGGAGCGTGCACCAGCTGGAGGCAGGTGCAGTTGGCATCACTGGATGCGTGGTGTGCGTGCCGAGGGCAAGAGTGCATCAGATGCTGGAAACATGGGGTACACGGAAGTGCTGCACCCGAATGGTGACGGGCGGTCTCTGTGCCCTGTCAGGAGCTAGCAGCTAGCAGCTCAGCTAGCAACGCCCAAGTGACATCAGGGGCCAGACCGGCGCACCTGTGCAACAAGCCCTCACGCGCGCGCCGCTGGTTCCGTGCGCAGCGGCGGAGGTGGCAGAGATCATGCGCGACGAGTGCGCGACAGCGCTCACGCCCGCCTCCGACGTGTTCTGGGTGCTGGCGGCCGCGCTGCGGGGCTTTGTCGAGGCGGAGGGCGGCGGCGACCTCCCGCTGGAGGTGCATGTAATGCTGCTAGGGTCAGTCACAGCAGGGCTTGGTCAAGGGCAAGGCGGCGACGATCACCTGCAAGGGTTGTGCAGAACCCTGTGAGGATCTCTTGGGGCTTTGTTGAGGCCCAGGGCGGCCGTACCAATGCACCTGAGAGCGCGTCTTGCTGGCAGCACGCCTTGGCAGCGGGTATGTGTGCAGGCCCAATCTACGACGTTCAGAGAGCCACCCAGTGAGCTGCATAGCAGTACTACATGCTTGGAATCAACAGGAACCATGGATGAGCAAGTGCACTTTGCTGAGCACCACTCGTATGTGCTTGGGGAGCAAAAACCAACCAGGTACTAGCAGTGTATAGGCACTGTTAGTGGCGCACACCCTGACTTAGTGGCTGCCGGCAGGGCTCCATCCCAGACATGACGGCGTCCACGGAGGCGTTCCTGGCGCTGCAGCGGCTGTACCGCGAGCGCGCCGAGGCCGACGCGGCGGCCGTGGAGGCGCGCGCGCGCGCGCTGCTCAAGGGCCTCGGCCGCGAGCCCGGGCACTTGCAGCGCAGCA
>JAABUY010002516.1_pt1 | contig 21581 bp, 20 predicted proteins | sample 5560271 | NCBI WGS metagenome assembly JAABUY01 (sample SAMN10711886, study PRJNA513374) | rock metagenome | isolation source: Antarctica rocks | place: Antarctica: Victoria Land, University Valley | reverse complement strand
CCTTCTGCGCGTGGGACAGCTCGCTGAGGTCAAGGTCGGCGCTCACCCTGACCTTGAATCAAGCCGCTCGCTGCGCGTCAAGCCCCAGCCCGGTGAGCGAAATAGAGGGCGGGTTGAGCAGTTACCTAAAACATGATAGCGATAATAAGCTAAAAGCATTGTCTGATGATAATCAGAAAAGCCATCAGTTTAGAATGTCAATTCTAGGCTTTGTGTTCTTTGTTTTTTCCATGTTGATGATTTTTCCTCTTGTGCAACTCTATAGAGGAGATGTTCCTTTTATAAAAAATTTTATTGATCAATATCTTGGGAAAGCGTTACTTGTTGGACTAGCTCTTTTAGGTGGAGCTAAGTTAAAAGAATTGCTAAAATAGTTTAACGCTGCCAATACCCTGCCCACACCCGAGACACCGGATGGTTCAGCGTCGCTGCCGTAGCGGCCTGATACTGCGCCCCGTTCGGCATCCGGCGGCGATCCTCGCGCCACGCCATCTCGGCGGCATAGAAGCCGACATACTTCCCGCTGATGTGGTGGTGCTGGCCGATCTCAGCCCGGCGCAGACGTGAGAAGAAGCTCTCCGCCTGATTGGTGCACGCGCCGTCCTTGCTGAACGCGATTGAGTGGTTGATCCGGCGCATCTCGAACCGGGCGTGCAGCGCATCCCAGCCGGCCGCTTCGTCGGCATGGACCGTGCTGCCCATGGCGACATTCTCGCGGATGTGGGCGACGCCATCGGCTTCCTTGGCCACAGCCCATGTCAGGGTCCGGCCGCCGCGCTCGCGGGCCACGACAACCGACTGGCGCTTGGCGGGCACCGTCAGGCGGCGGTCCTTGCGATCGGCCTTGACGTTCTCCGGCTTGGAGTGGCCACCGAAGTAGGCGCCATCCACTTCGACCACTCCGGACAGCGGGCCGCCGGCCATCTGCTCAGCGCCGATCGCCTCGCGGAGCTTGTGGGCCAGGACGAAGGCCGTCTTGTACTGCACGTCGAGGTCGCGCCCGAGCTGCAAGGCAGAAATGCCCTTGACCGCGTTCACGAAGATCGCGATGGCGGCAAGGTAGTCGCGGATGGCGAGCTTGCGGCTGGCGAAGATGGTGCCGCTGGTGACGCTGAACTGCCGCTCACACGCCTTGCACTTCCAGATGCGCCGAGCCGTGTAGGTATAGACCGCCGTGCAGCCGCAGTGAGGGCAGAACGCCGCGCCGCCGTTGTCGGCAAAGCGGATCGCCACGAAGGCTGCGTGCGCCTCATCGTCGGACATGCGGAAGATGGCCTTGAGGCTCAGGGTGCGGGCGCCGGCAGAGAGAAGGAAGTGCTGAGCCACGGCGGTAAACCCCAACGGTATTCGTTGAGGTAAGTTATATGCATGGTTCTAATGCACGTCAACGGAAAACGTTGACCTAGAACGTAGGGCATCCTACGTTCGTCGTATGATAACTCCCGAGCAATGCCGATCCGCACGCGCCTGGTTGGACTGGAGCCAGGATGACCTGGCCAGCCGTGCCAACGTGTCCCTCAGCACCGTCCGCGATTTCGAGAAGGGGCGCCGCATCCCCATCGCGAACAACATCGTCGCGATTGAAACCGTGCTGGCGGCGGCTGGCGTTACTCCTACAAGCCATAACGGAGAACCTGCCGGCATCCGGTTTGAACACCGCATCAAGGAGCGGGACACCTACTTGCACGTTCTGGATCTCCTCGACGATACGACGGACGGATTCATGGCCACGTCTGACATCATCATCGCGCTTGAACACCGGCTCGCGCCGCAGGGCGAGGATGCCGAAATCCTCGCCAGCCGGTCGGATACGCGGTTTTCTCAGATCGTCCGCAACATCGTCTCGCACCGGGACACGCCCACAAACCTGATCGGTGCTGGGTGGGCGGAGTACGACAGCACCAAGCGCGGGCTGAGGATCACGGCTGAAGGGCGAAAGCACCTTTTGGCCGAACAGGAGCGGCTGAAAAACGGGCCTTGAAGCCGGGCTTCAACCACGCAAGCTCCGTCGTGCCGGCGTGGTCCTTGTCCCACACGAACCACGCATAGGCCGTGGTCCCGCTGCCAGCCACAACAACGTCCTTGGGATAGAAGGTGATCCGCTCGCTGAACACCCACACCCGGCTCGGCGGGGTGACGTGGAAAATCGAGTTGGCCCGGTTCGCGCCTTCTAAGAAAGCGAGCCGCAGCAGCAGCGCGAACTTGCGCTGTGACGCTCGCAGACCGGCAGACACGAACCCTTCGGCGCTGTTGAACGGGGGGTTGGTGATGATGTTCTTGGCGCGACGATCGGCCAAAAGGAAGTCCTGGCCAGCCTCGCCGTAACCGCGATTGTAGAGGTCGGAACTGATGACCCGATTGCCGGTGTCAATCAGAACTTCGGACATCGCGCCATCGCCGCAAGCCGGTTCCCAGATGTCTCCGGTGAACCGCTCGCTTTCGATCAGTGCGTACGTCGCCCAGCGCGGCGTTGGATAGAAGTCAGGCCCATCGCGGTCGGCTGACCGCTTTGTGGTCGGCTTGAAACCGCCATTCAGGTTGTACGTCGAGTCCATATTCTTGCCTCGTCATCAAGATCGGCAAGAGTCTAACCGGCGCAGTCGATTATGAAAGCCTTTTGAGAATCCAGACTCGAAACAACTGCTTAGCGGTTCAATCCAGGCTTGGTGTGGTTGCTACCTAATTCCGGGCACGGTGCTGGAGGGCTCGCCCTACCCGTGGCCGGTGTTCGACCTGTGACGGGGCGCAGCGCCGGTCGGGCGGACGAGCGGGTGCAGCGAATGACACACACAACAGGAGACGCAGGGATGAGCAACGTCGTGAGGCTTGATGCGCGCGCGCCGGTTCGCGGTGGCGCCGCGGTGGCCACGTCCCCGAGGCCGCCCGTGCGGCAGCCGCCGCGACCCGCCGCACGCGAGGCCGGGCGTGTGCTCGCGGGTCCGGGCGCGCGCGCGGCGGCACCGGACGCGGAGCAGGTCATCCACCGTCTGGAGGAGGCGGGGTGCACGCTGCTGACGCTGCCGGGCACCGGGTATTCCACGAGGCTGCGCACGTCGAACCTGGACGTCGTGCGCGCCGCCGAGGCGTTCGGCGCCGACACAGGTGGGCGCATCCGGCCGCCGGTGCCCTCGGCGGAGCAGATCACCCGCATGGACGAGGCGCTGGGCTGGATCACCCTGATTCCGCAGGACCGCTACGTGCTGCGGCGCATCGTCGGCGCGCGCAGCCTGGTGAGCCCGGCCACCGAGCGCCACCTCTATAGCTGGCGGCGTCTCGGCACGGTGCTCGGCGCGGACCACAAGGCGGTGCAGCGCTGGCACGCCACGGGAATCGAGATGATCGTCGCCGCGCTCAACGACCTGGGGCGGGGCTGACGGTTGGTGTTAGTACTTCTTGCGAATGAAGGTTAGGAAGCAAGGTTGAGGCTCTGCCTCAAACTCCGCCAAAGGCTCGCCTTTGGGATCCAATACTCAAGAAAGCGCCGGTCCAGGGGCGGCTCGCCCCTGGCGGGTCTGGGCAGAGCTGCCCAAAGGTTCCGATCGCCCCCTTGGGCGATTGGAATGGGCAGCGGAGGGAGAGCCCAGCCTTGCTTGCTTCCTTCAGGCGGCGCTCACCCCCGCGATCTTCGCCTTGGCGATCAGCGCCTCGGCCATGCGGATGCTGGCGATGTCGATCAGCCGCCCGTCGAGCGACACGGCGCCCCGCCCCTCGCGCGCCGCCTGCGCCATCGCGTCGAGGATGCGGTGCGCCCTGGTGACCTCTGCCTGCGACGGCGAGAACACCTCGTTGGCGGGCTGCACCTGGCTCGGGTGGATCGCCCACTTGCCCTCGTAGCCGAGCACGGCGGCGCGGCGGGCGGCGGCCAGGTAGCCGTCGAGGTCTCCGAAATCGCCGAACGGCCCGTCGATCGGGCGCAGCCCGTAGGCGCGGCACGCCACCATCATCCGGCTCTGCGCGAAGTGCCACTGGTCCATCCAGAAATACTCGCGCCGGCCCTCGTCGTCCTTGTCCGACAGCACGCCGTACTCCGGGTGCACGCCGCCGATCACCGTGGTGCGCGCGCGCGTGCTGGCGGCGTAGTCGGCCACGCCGAAGCTCATCGCCTCAAGCCGCCTGGAGGACTGCGCGATCGCCTCGACGTTGGCCATGCCGAGCGCGGTCTCGATCAGCACCTCGAAGCCGATGCGCTTCTGCCGGCGCATCGCCGCCTCGATCTGCGTCACCATCATGTCGACGGCATAGACGTCCGCCGCCACGCCGACCTTGGGGATTAGGATCATGTCCAGGCGCGGGCAGGCCTCCACGATGTCGACCACATCGCGATACATGTAGTGGGTGTCGAGGCCGTTGATCCGCACCATCATGGTCTTGGTGCCCCAGTCGACCTCGTTGAGGCCCTGGATGATGTTCTTCCGCGCCTGCTCCTTGTCGTCGGGCGCCACCGCGTCCTCGCAGTCCAGGAAGACGATGTCGGCGGCGCTTTTCGCGGATTTCTCGAACAAGCCCGGGTTCGAGCCCGGCACCGCAAGCTCGGAGCGGTGCAGGCGGGGCGTCGGCGGGTCGATCAGCGTGAAGCTCATGGTGGTCCTCCGAGGGCGGGACGGGAGCAGGGCAGCAAGGCCGGGCTCTGCCCGGACCCGCCAAAGGGCTCGCCCTTTGGAAACCATCCACGAAGGCAGCGGGCACGCGGCCTTCTCGACGGAGGCGGGTCCGGAGGCGCTGCCTCCGAGAGTCCCCGTCTTCAGGCAGGGGGTCCGGTCGCAGCGGAACCGAGAGTTCGATCCAGGTCAGGCGATGGCCACCCACGACCTAGCGCGAGCCCTTCGCCTCCTGAGCCGACCAGTAGCCGATCGTCGGTGCGTGCCCAGACGAGGCCCGGGTCCACGTAGCCCTTCGCCTCCTGAGCCGACCAGTAGCCGATCGGGCGTATCCTCCAGCCCGTGATGACACCGACATCAACGAGCGGGTCTCCCTTGACGATCTCCTCCGCCGCCTCCGCGGTGTCTGCATCCAGCACCCACAATACCCCGGCATCGTCCGCAAAGGGACCGGCGGCTCTCAACTGGCCGTTCTCAAGGAAAGTCCGAAGGTATGTTCGATGGGCGGGATGGTTGGCCTTCAAGGCGTCCTTGTCGCCCCCGTACTCGATGATCGCGGCAAACTTCATGTCAGCTCCGGGCCGAGGGCTTCGACGTGCGCCCGGAGGACATCGCCCGCCTGTCGCTGCTCAGCTTCGAGCACATCAACATGCTCGGCCGCTACGCATCCATCCTGCCAGACGGGATCGCCCGCGGCGAACTCCGGCCCCTACGCGATCCTCGGAACACCGATGTCGAAGATTGAGTCGAACTTTCGGTTCCGCTGCGACCGGACCCCCAGGCAGCGGGCAGGACCCTGTCCCTGCTTTTCCGGCCCGCCCGCACTTCTCCTAGCCCGCCCGCCGCGACAGCACGCCCGCCATGGTGGACCCCAGCTCGCCGGCGCTCGGCGAGACCGCCAGCCCGAACGACCTCATGATCTCCGCCTTTTCCGCCGCGCTGTCTCCCGCCGCGGAGATGATCGCGCCGGCGTGGCCCATGCGGCGGCCCTTCGGCGCGGTCAGGCCTGCGACGTAGCCGACGACCGGCTTGCTCATGTTCGCGCGGATCCACTCCGCCGCCTCGGCCTCCTGCGGGCCGCCGATCTCGCCGATCATCATCACCGCCTCCGTCTCCGGGTCCTGCTCGAACAAAGCGAGGTGGTCGAGGAACGAGGAGCCGTTGATCGGGTCGCCGCCGATGCCGACGCTGGTGGAGATGCCGATGCCCAGCTCCATGAGCTGCGCGCCGGCCTCGTAGCCCAGGGTGCCGGAGCGCGACACCACGCCGACGCTGCCGCGCTTGTAGATGTTGCCGGGCATGATGCCGAGCATCGCCTTGCCGGGGCTGATGATGCCGGCGCAGTTCGGGCCGACCAGCAGGGTGCGGCGCTCCTTGGGGTAGCGGCGCAGGTAGCGCTTCACCCGCATCATGTCCTGCGCCGGGATGCCGTCGGTGATGGCGCAGATCAGCTTCAGCCCGGCGTCCGCACCCTCCATGATCGCGTCCGCGCAGAACGGCGGGGCGACGAAGGTGATCGAGGCCTCGGCGCCGGTGGCCGCGACCGCCTCGCGCACCGTGTTGAACACGGGACGGCCCAGATGGGTCTGCCCGCCCTTGCCCGGCGTGACGCCGCCCACGACGTCGCTGCCGTACTCGATCATCTCGCGGCCGTGGAAGGTGCCCTTGTCGCCGGTGAACCCCTGGATGAGGATCCTGGTGGTCTCGTTGATCAGGATGCTCATGGGATCAGGCCCCGGCGGAGGTGGCTGCGGCGAGGCTCGTGGACGCGTGCGACTTCGCGGCAGCGACCGCCTTCTGCGCGGCCTCGGTCAGGCTGTCGGCGGCGATCACGGCGATGCCGCTCTCCTGCAGGATGCGCCGGCCCGCCTCGACGTTGGTGCCGGCCAGGCGCACGATCAGCGGCACCTTGATCTGCGTCTCGCGCACGGCGTGCACGACCCCCTCGGCGACCCAGTCGCAGCGGTTGATGCCGGCGAAGATGTTGACCAGCACCGCGCGCACCTTCTGGTCCGACAGCACCAGGCGGAACGCGGTCGCGACCCGCTCCGGGCTGGCGCCGCCGCCGACGTCGAGGAAGTTCGCCGGCTCGCCGCCCGCGTATTTGATGACGTCCATCGTCGCCATCGCCAGGCCCGCGCCGTTGACCACGCAGCCGATGTCGCCGCCCAGGCCCACGTAGTTGAGCTGGTGCTCCATCGCCTGCGCCTCGCGCGGGTCCTCCTGGCTGGGATCGTGCATGCCGGCGACGGCGCGCTGGCGGAACATGGCGTTGTCGTCGAAACTCATCTTGGCGTCGAGCGCGATGATGCGGTCGTCCTTGGTGAGCACAAGCGGGTTGATCTCAAGCATGGTCGCGTCGAGGTCGCGGAAGGTGCGGTAGGCGCCCAGAATCGAGGTGACCGCGCCCTGCACCTGGCGGATGGTCAGCCCGAGGCTGAAGGCGATCTCGCGCGCCTGGAACGGCTGCAGCCCGACTGCGGGCTCCACGATCACCTGGATCAGCTCGTCGGGGCTGTCGTGGGCGATCTGCTCGATCTCCATGCCGCCGTGCTTGGAGGCGATGACGCGGACGCGCTCCTCCTTGCGGTCGAGCACGAAGCCCAGGTAGAACTCGCGCTCGAACGGCTCGGCCGCTTCGACGTAGACGCGCTGCACCGGCTTGCCCTCCGGCCCGGTCTGCTCCGTCACCAGGCGCTTGCCCAGCATCCCGGCGGCGGCCTCGCGCACCCCGTGGTAGGTGGAGCACAGCTTGACGCCGCCCGCCTTGCCGCGCGCGCCGGCGTGGATCTGCGCCTTCACCGCCCAGCGCGAGCCGCCCAGCTCGGTCGCGGCGTACACCGCCTGGTCGGCGCTGAACGCGACGGCGCCGCGCGGCACGGTCACGCCCGCGCTCGCGAGCAACTGCTTGGCCTGGTACTCATGCACGTCCATGTCGGCTTCCTCTCCTCGGGCGGCTCGGACGGCCACCTCGTTCACTTGCAGGCCTTGGCCCGGCTGTTGGCAGCTCTTCTGAAAACACGTTGCAGGTTTCCCGCGCGCACTGCGAGCAGTTCTTGCGCTCACCGGGGACGCCGCGATGCGTGCTGCCCAGGCGGACCGAGCCGCCGCCTGGAATAGGGACGGCGAAGCAGGCAAGGTTGAGGCTCTGCCTCAAACTCCGCCAAAGGCTCGCCTTTGGAATCCACTACTCAGTAAAGCCGGTCCAGGGGGGCTTTCGCCCCTGGCGGGTCTGGGCGGAGCTGCCAGAGGTTCCGACGACCCGCCTGGGTCGTCGGGATGGCAGCGGAGGGAGAGCCCAGCCTTGCTTGCTGCCTTGCCATGGAGCGACTTACGCGAAGGCGTCCGGTGCCGGGAGCGCCTGGGTCGTCTGCGTCTCGCCGAGGCCCAGGGCGAGCTGCACGCGCGCATCCGGGTGTTCCAGGCTCGACAGGGTGACGCCGAGCAGCCGGATGCCCTCGGGCGCCGGGAAATGCGGGCGCAGCAGCTCCAGCGCCAGCCGCTCCACGGTACACGCTGTGGCGATCGGGTCGGGGCACGAGCGGCTCCGGGTGACGATGCGGAAGTCGGCGTACTTGATCTTCACGGTGACGGTGCGCCCGGGCAGGGCGCCGCGGGCGTAGGCGGCCCAGACCTTGGCGAGGATCGGGGCGAGCAGGGCGGGCACCTCCTCCCAGGCGACGACATCGCGGGGGAAGGTGTTCTCGGCGCCGACGGACTTGCGCTGGCGGTCGGCGACCACCGGGCGATCGTCCAGGCCGCGGGCGACGCCGTGGTAGTAGGCGCCGGCCTTGCCGAAGCGGGCGGCGAGGAACTCCAGCGACCGCGCGCGCAGGTCGAGTCCGGTGTGGATGCCCAGGCGGTTCATCTTCTCCGCGGTCTTGGGCCCGATGCCGTGGAATTTGCCCACCGGCAGCGGCTCGACGAAGGCGGGACCCATGCGCGGGGTGATGACGAACAGGCCGTCCGGCTTGCGGTGGTCCGAGGCCAGCTTGGCAAGGAACTTGTTGTAGGAGATCCCGGCCGACGCGGTCAGGCCGGTCTGCGCGCGGATGCGGGCGCGGATCTCGCGGGCGATGGCGGTGGCCGAGCCACGGTCGAGCAGCGGGGCGGTGACGTCGAGGTAGGCCTCGTCGAGCGAGAGCGGCTGGATGAGCGCGGTGTAGTCGGCGAAGATCGCGTGGATCTGGCGCGAGACCTCCTTGTACACGTCGAAGCGGGGGTGGACGAAGACGAGCTGCGGGCAGCGGCGCCGCGCGGTCGACGACGGCATGGCGGAGTGCACGCCGAAGCGCCGCGCCTCGTAGCTGGCGGCGGCCACCACGCCGCGCTCGCGCGAGCCGCCCACGGCGAGCGGGATGCCGCGCAGCGCCGGGTCGTCGCGCTGCTCGACGGAGGCGTAGAAGGCATCCATGTCGATGTGGATGATGCGCCGCACCGCTGGCTGCGTCGCGGCCGCGGCCTGTGCCGCGTGCGGGGTCGGCTCGGGAGGCTGCTCCGGGTCGGGCATGGCGAAGCGCAGGATAGCATGGCGGCCCGCCGCCGGGCCATCGGGCAGCCGGCGGGGAAGTTGAACGCAAGCAAGGTTGAGGCTCTGCCTCAAACTCCGCCAAAGGCTCGCCTTTGGAATCCACCACTCAGGCAAGGCTGATCCAGGGGCGCCTTCCCCTGGAGGGTGTGGGCGGAGCCGCCTGCCGCTTATCGATCCTGGCCGCAGGGAGGGTCGTTCCCGCCTTGCGTTCCAGGGTCGCTGCACGAACGTGCAGGCTGCTCGCAAGCACCGGGTCGATGCGGGCCTCGTGCCGCAGCCTCCAGAGCACGACGTGGGAGCCGACGATCAGGCCGACGACCTGGCGCCGATCCTTCGCGGTGAACTCCGTGCCGCGCAGCAGGATCTCTGCGGCCTGCAGCACCTGAAACGCGGCATCGAGATCCTGCACGTCGCAGGCTGCCTTGGAGGTCGACACCAGCCGCTTCGCCAGGCGCTTCCTCTGGAACGATCCAGCCGGTGACGGCATTGTCATGATCCACGATCCTTCGTCCCCACGATCGATTTTTGTGTCACCTCAAGCAGGGCCGTGGGTGGGAGGCGACAGGCCGCGACCGGAGCGTCGGGTCGGCAGCGCCGTGCCTGGGGACTTATGTCGCGTTCATGCCGAACAGGGATCCCAGGGTGACGTCGAGTGTCGCGGCGATCCTGCAGAGCATTGCCGGGCTGACCTTCTCCAGACCGTCCTCGTAGCCCGCGATCAAGGAGATGCTTGAGCCCACCGCCGCCGCCAGATCCTCCACCGACGTGGCCCGGTGCTCCCGTGCGGTCCTGATCCTCGCGCCGACGTAGCGGTCGATTTGTCTGGAACCGGTGGATCTGGCGATCCAGTCTGCGCTGTCGACCATCGTTGAGCTTCTTTCATTGCCGATAGTCGGCTCTTGTCGACAGCGCGTCGGACTGGACGACAGGATTGATGGAACGTTACGACCTATACAGGAAAGCCGGAGATAACCTGGGATAAAATCTGTCGATTCATTGTAAATGACATACACACGTATTCAGAAGCCGGTATTATAAGGAGCCGATCACGGTCGCGCCGCCCCCAGGTATCCTGCACGAATGACGGATTTCCCGCCGTCTCAGGCGTGGCATGGGGCCATTTCGTGCGCGTGTCGGCCGTGCGCGTGCTGACGCGCAGGCCACGGCGGCGGGACCTCATTGTCGAGCTGTGGCGGCCCTGGTCAGTGGGTCGGTTTCAAACCGTCTCACGGCTGTCAGGCAGCAAGCAAGGCTGGGCTCCCCCTCCGCTGCCGTTCCAACGGCCCAAGCGGGCCGTCGGAACCTTTGGCAGCTCCGCCCAGACCCGCCAGGGGCGAGCCGCCCCTGGACCGGCTTTCTTAAGGAGTGGATTCCACAGTCCTGCCTTTGGCGGGCGAGGCAGAGCCTCAATCTTGCTTGCTCCCTGCCTCGCCTTCGCCTGCGGCGACATCGGGCGAACCCACCCACCGCCCGGCCCCCCCAGGTGGCCATCCTGACGATGCCGCATTCGAGGCTTCGACAGGGCGCGTGCGACGCGATACACCGCGCGCGGCCCTGTCCCGGTGGCTCTGTCCCAGTCCGGCGCCCGGCCGCCGTCCCGTTTGGAGGAACGCCTGTGCAGTTCGAGCGCCGCTTCAAGTTCCTGATCGCAGCGCCGGGCTTCGACGCCGACGACATCGAGGGCATCCGCCTCGACCAGATCACCGCCGAGATCGAGAAGATCGGCTTCTCCGTGCTGCGCGCGCGCAAGAGCGACGAGGCGGAGCTGGTGATCCGCACCGACGCGGCGCTGGGCTGCGTGGTGATCGACTGGGGCAAGCGCGGGCCGCAGGGCAGGGCGGCCGCCCTGGTCTCGTTCATCCGGAAGCGCGGCTTGGCCGTGCCGATCATCATCCTGGTGCGCCACCAGCGCTTCGAGGACATGCCCGTCGACGTGCTGCACGAGGCGGACGGCTTCGTGTTCCTCGCCGAGGAGACGCCCGAGTTCATCGCCAAGAACCTGGCGAGCTACCTGCGCCACTACGCCGAGACGCTGCGCACCCCGTTCTTCGGCGCGCTGCTGGACTTCGCCGAGCAGGGCAACCAGCTCTGGACCTGCCCTGGGCACAACGGCGGCGTGTTCTACTCGCGATCCCCTATCGGGCGCATCTTCGTCGAGCACCTTGGCGAGGCGGTGTTTCGCGACGACCTCGACAACTCCGTGCTCGACCTCGGCGACCTGCTGATCCACCAGGGCGCGCCGCTGCAGGCGCAGAAGGAGGCGGCGAAGATCTTCGGCGCCGAGCGCACCTACTTCGTGCTCAACGGCACCTCGACCAGCAACAAGATCGTGCTTCAGTCGCTCGTCGCCGACGACGACCTGGTGCTGTTCGACAGGAACAACCACAAGGCGGCCCACCACGGCGGCCTGTTCCTGGGCTGCGGCATCCCGATCTTCCTGCCGACCGCGCGCAACGCCCACGGCATGATCGGCCCGATTGACTTCGCGGCGCTGGACGAGACCCGGCTGCGCGAGAGCATCCGCGACAACCCGCTGGTGATCGACAAGGACGCCTGGCGCAGGGAGCGCCCGTTCCGCGTCGCCGTGGTCGAGCAGTGCAGCTACGACGGCACGATCTACAGCGCCGACATGATCGCCGACAAGCTCGGCCCGCTGTGCGACTACCTGATGTTCGACGAGGCCTGGGCCGGCTTCATGAAGTTCCACCCGCTGTACCGTGGCCGCTTCGCCATGGGCCTGAACGGGCTCTCCGAGGCGAGCCCGGGGATCATCGCGACGCAGTCCACGCACAAGCAGCTCGCCGGCTTCAGCCAGTCGAGCCAGATCCACGTGCGCGACAACCACATCAAGGGCCAGCGCCGGCGCGTGGAGCACCGCCGGTTCAACGAGTTCTTCATGATGCACGCGTCCACGTCGCCGTTCTACCCGCTGTTCGCCTCGCTCGACGTCGGCGCGCAGATGATGAAGGGGCGGCAGGGCGAGGTGCTGTGGGACGACACCGTCCGCCTCGGCATCGAGCTGCGCAAGAAGATCCGCTCCGCCCGCGACGAGTTCCTGGCCCGCGAGACGGAGCCCGCCAAGCAGTGGTTCTTCGAGCCGTTCGTCCCCGACACCGTGCCCAATCCTGCCGCCGACGTGTCCGGCGCGCCGGCGCGCGTGCGGTGGGAGGACGTGTCGACCGACGAGCTGGCGGCCAACCCCGCGCACTGGTCGATCTCGCCCGGGGAGGGCTGGCACGGCTTCGGCGAGATCGCGCCGGGCTTCGCCATGACCGACCCGAACAAGCTGACCCTGCTCACGCCCGGCTTCGACCACGAGACCGGCGCGTACGCGGAGCATGGCGTGCCGGCGCCGGTGCTCGCGGTGTTCCTGCGCGAGAATCGCATCGTGCCGGAGAAGAACGACCTCAACTCGATCCTGTTCCTGCTCACCCCCGGCGTGGAGAGCAGCAAGGCCGGCACGCTGCTCAGCTTCCTGGTGTTCTTCAAGCGCCTGCACGACGACAACCGCCTGCTCGACGAGGTGATGCCCGACTTCGTGCGCCAGCGCCCAGAGCGCTACGGCGGCGTCAGGCTGCGTGACCTGTGCGCGCAGATGCACGACTTCTACCGCTCGCACCGCACCAGCACCCTGCAGCGCGACCAGTTCCGCGCCGAGCACTTCCCCACCATGGCCATGCGCCCCGACCAGGCGGTGCGCGAGTTCGTGCGCAACAACGTCGACTTTCTGCCGATCGACGAGATCTTCGGCCGCATCGCCTGCACGCTCTGGGTGGTCTACCCGCCGGGCATCGCGACCATCATCCCCGGCGAGCGGCTCGACGAGCGCGCTCGCCCGATGGTCGAGTACCTCAAGGTGTTCGAGCGCGTGGCCAACCTGTTCCCGGGCCTGGAGAACGAGATCCAGGGGATCTACCGCGAGAAGCAGCCGGACGGGTCGGTGCGGTTCTACACCTACGTGGTGCGCGAGGAGCGCGAGGTGCGGCGACTCGTCTGAGGCAAGGCCAGGGGCGCTGTCCCCATGCCTGGAAGCGGGGACCCCGCCAAAGGCTCGCCTTTGGAATCCACTTGTCTCAGCAAGGCCGGTCCAGGGGCGGCTCGCCCCTGGCGGGTCTGGGCGTAGCTGCCCAAAGGTTCCGACGATCCGCTTGGATCGTCGGAATGGCAGCGGAGGGAGAGCCCAGCCTTGCTTGCTTCGCTCCCCTTCGCCCCCGCCGTCTCGACATTTCACCGAACTGTAGTTGGTGTCCGCCGCGGCGAACCGCTTCAACTCCGCCAGGCGATTGCCGGCGCGTGATCGGATGGCGCCGGGACGACTCCAACTCCGGGTGGTGGAACAGCATGACTCTGAAAAACTGGTACAGGAACTCCTGCGCCGTCCTCGGCACCCTCGCGATGCTGCAGCCCACGGCGCTGCTGGCGCAGGAGGCTCCGGGCGACGTCGCCATCGCGCCGAAGAGCAGCGACATGGTGCACCGCTTCGCCACCAACCTGGCCGCGCAGCCGACGCTGAGCACCGCCGAGAAGGTCGCCCTGCTGCAGAAGAGGGTGAAGTATGTCTTCGTTCTGTTCCAGGAGAACCGCTCCTTCGACTTCTACTTCGGCACCTTCCCCGGCGCGCACGGCCTGTTCAGCCAGCCGGCGTCGCAGACCCCGGGCTTCGTGCAGCCGATCGTCAACACCGACGGCACGGTGGGCACGATCTCGCCGTTCCTGATCCCGCAGACCGTCAAGGCGGCTAACGGCGCCACGGTGCCGATCTACCCGGCGGACGTCGCCTCGGTCGACCACTCGCACGCGGGCATCGACAACAGCCAGGACTTCGTGGGCAAGGTCTCGCGCAACGACCGTTTCGCGCTCGACGAGGAGGGGCTGACCACCAACGCCAGTGGCCAGATCGTCAGCAGGACCACGCTGCTGCCGGCGGCATCCAACCCGACGCTGGCGCAGAAGCAGATGGGCGAGCTGTCCGTCGGCCACGTCGACTGCGACACCGCGCCCTACCTGTGGCAGTACGCCGACCGCTTCGCGCTGTTCGACAACTTCCACATGACCGTGACCGGGCCGTCCACCCCGAACGCGCTGGCAATGATCGCCGGCCAGTCCGGCCTGACGCAGTGGGCGCTGCACCCCGGCACCGCCAGCAGCAACACCGCGAGCCCGGTGGTCGCCAGCAGCGGCGGCGAGCCCGTGTTCGCCGACCCCGGCCCGTTCCCCGGCTCCAACCTCGACTTCTCGCCGATCAAGCCGCCGTACAACCCGGGCGACGAGAACCCCAACAAGCCGGCGCTGAACCAGACCTACGCCAGCCTGCCGCTGTCGTTCATGGGCAAGAGCATCCAGGCCACGATCGCCAGCGACCCGAACCCGGCGCTCGACCTGCTCGACGTGCAGCACGACATCAAGCGCATCGCCGGCGACGGCCGCGCACCCACCCACTGGGGCTGGTTCCAGGAGGGCTACGACGCCGAGCCGACCGACAGCGCGGCCGTGCCCCTGCACAGCTCCTACATCATCCACCACAACGCGCCGCAGTATTTCGGCTACATCGCCGACAACCCTGTGGTGGCGAACGCCCACCTGCGCGGCCTGAACGACTTCTTCGGCGCCGTGCACAACCAGCAGCTCGGCAACAAGGGCGGCGTGTTCTACGTGCGCGGCGGCTACGACAACAACGACGGCCTGCTGCCGGTCGACCCGAACCCGAAGGTCCGGGCCGCCTTCCCGGGCAGCGACGATCATCCCGGATACTCCGACGGCCAGATCGCCGAGCAGCTTCTCGCCGACGAGGTGAACGCGATCGCCGCCAGCCCCTACTGGAAGGACAGCGCGATCGTCATCGCCTACGACGAGAGCGACGGCTTCTATGACCACGCCGCCGTCACCTCGCGCGTCAACGACCCGTCGGGCACCCCGCTGGAGCCGTCCTCGCGCATCCCCGCGATCGTGATCTCGCCCTACTCCAAGGCGCACGCGATCGTCAGCCAGAACTCCGAGCACAGCTCGATCATCAAGCTGATCAACGCGATCTTCAGCCTGACGCCGCTCGCGGACCTGCCGGACGAGACCCGCGGCTTCGTGGCGGGCAAGGCGCTCACGGGCCAGGAGTACATGGGCCCGGCCGACGACAAGACGCCGGGCATCGGCGACATGCTCGCCGCCTTCGACAATGCCCGCCTGACCGGCAAGGTGCCGCCGCTCCCGGCCTCCTACGCCGAGATCCTGCCTGGCACCACGCCGAGCCTGCCGCACTACCCGCTTGGCGGCTGCACCACGCTCAACATCGTGCCGACCGACTACCAGGGGGGCACGCTGATCGACCCGGCGCCGGCGGACTTCAACCCCCGCCCGTCGCTGACCCCCGGCGTGCCGACCTCGGGGACGTGGACGCCCTGATCCGTCCCGCCAGAGCCTGATGCCTGAAGGGGAGCCGGAACGTCCGGCTCCCCTTCTTCTTGTCCGGAGCGACCTGCCAAGATGACGCGACCCACGACCCTGTCTGCCCTGCTGCTGGCCGTGCTGCTGGCTGGCGCGGGCACACACGCCGCCTCCGCTGATCCGGCGGGACCGTCTCCGGCCGTGCCGGGGGCTGGCGTCGCCCATCCCGCCCCGCCGGCCGTCGCGACCGCCGACGCCTCGCGCGACGGTGCCGCGCGTGCGCCCGCCGCAGGGTCGGGCGACACTCTGGCGGCGGTGCGCAGGGCCGGCGCGCTGCGTTGCGGCGTGGTCACGGACGCGGACGACTATTCCGAGGCCGACACCCACGGCGACCTGTCGGCCCTGGGCGCGGATCTCTGCCGCGCGCTGGCCGCGGAAGCGCTGGGCGATGCGGGCAAGGCGCTGTTCCTGTCGCTGCCCGACGAGCCAGGCGGGCTGGCGGCGCTGCGCGACGGCCGCGTCGACGTGCTGTTCGGCGCCACGCCGCATCCCGTGGTCGCGGGCGTCTACGGCGTGGCGTTCGGGCCGCCGATGTTCTTCGACGGCCAGGGCTTCCTGGTGGCGCGCGACGGCGGCATCGCCACGCCCGCCGACCTGGGCGGCCGCCGCGTGTGCTTCATCAACGCCTCGCCGCCGGAGCAGGGCCTGTACGACGCGCTGGAGCCGCGCCTGGCCGTGCCCGAGGCGCGCTTCCCGTTCTCCGAGCGCGGCGAGATGGCGGCGGCGCTGGTGGGCGGGCACTGCGACGCGATCACCGGCGACGTCTCGTGGATGGCCAACGTCCGCTCGGCGTTCCACGCCCAGGTCGAGCGCTTCGTGGTGCTGCCGGAGACGATCACCCTCGACCCGATGGCGCCGGCGTATCGCGTGGGCGACGCGCAGTGGGCCGCGCTGGTGGACTGGACGGTGTGGGCGCTGCTCCAGGCCGAGGAGCACGGCATCACCCGGAGCAACGCAGAGGACATGCGGCGCAGCGCCGACCCGGTGGTGCGGCGGCTGACCGGCGGGCTGCCCTGGATCGCGAGGTCGCTGGGCGTGGGGGAGGACGCCTTCCGGCTGGCGATCGAGGCCGTGGGCAACTACGGCGAGATGTACGAGCGCGACGTGGGCGGAGGCTCCGCCCTGGCGTTGCCGAGGGGGCGCAATGCGCTGGCGTCGCGGGGTGGGCTGATGTGGGCGCTGCCGGTGGAGCCGCTGCAGTAGAGGCGGCAAGCAAGACTGGGCTCTGCCCAGACCCGCCAGGGGGGAAGCCCCCCCCTGGACCGGCTTCTTTTAAGTAGTGGATTCCAAAGGCCTGCCTTTGGCGGAGTTTGAGGCAGAGCCTCAACCTTGCCTGCTAGGCCGCCCGGCTTTCTGCCAGCGCCGGGGCACGCGCCGCGAGCCGGGCGCGCACGGCGTCGAGGGCCGGGCCTTCGAGCATCAGCGGCGCGAGCCCGAGGCGGCGGGCTCGGGATGGAGTGCGACGAGCGGGGCGTTGGCGAACATCGTGCGGTTGCCGGTGTCGAGGTAGCTCTCGGCGGGCAGCCCCTCGGCCAGCAGGACCTCGTGGCGGTCCAGCTCGACGTGGAAATACTCGGCGGCGGCGGGCGCGTCCTGGGTGACGCTGCTGTGGTTGAGCAGGCGATGGGCGGGGATCAGCACGCCGTCGACGAACAGCGCGTGCTCGGGCGAGACCAGCAGGTCGCGGTGCGGCAGGCCGTCGGCAAAGGCGTGGGCGGCGATGCGCACGGGGCGCACGGAGTCGGATGGCAACGTGCCCTCGGCCGGCGTTCCCGACGGGCTCCAGTCGGCTGCGGTCGACAGCGGGTCGGAGCTGCCGTTCCATGTCTTCGTCGCCATCGCGTGTCCCTGGCCCATTTTCGGGGGAGCCGATCGGAGCTGCGGACCGTTCCGAAGCCGAGGCTCTTGGTATGAAGGTACCATGATGCAGGCGGGCCTGCGACGCGAGCACGATCCCAAGAAGCCCTGATGAAATGTCGCCCCGGGGAGATCGATGCGCGGGCGACCAGCGCCGTGCTGCCGGCGACGGGTCCGTTCGACAGGCAGGTGCGATGGCCGGCGGGTTGCCTGGCCGGGCATTAAGTCCCACACGTCGCGGCACGGGAAACGCAGCGGAGAGCGCGGATGATCGTCATGTTCGGCGCGGGACAGCAGGGGCTGATTTGCCTCGGGCGGGGCTGGTCGGAGCCGGAGCCGCACGACGTGTGGGCGGTGGGGCCGAGCAGCACGCTGGTGCTGCCGCGCCTGCCCGCCTCGCCGCGGGGCTACGTGATGACTCTGTCCACAGTGCCCTACGCGCCGGGCGGGCGGACGCAGGCCCTGGGCATCGTGTGCAATGGCGTGTCGCTTGGCGAGTTCGAGCTGGACGCCGACCGGCCGCTGGTGGTGCGGCTCGAGCCTGGGGTGGTGGCCGGGCGCGGGCGGACCGAGCTGGCGTTCACGCCGCGCCACTTCGCAAGCCCCGCGGCGCTCGGCCTGAGCAAGGACGTGCGCCAGCTCTCCTTCGCCCTGCACTCGGTGAGCTTCTCCGCCGACCCGCGCAGCGCCGACGAGATCGAGCCGCCGATCGAGGGCCTCGACGATCGCGCGCTGATGATGGGATTCGAGAGCCTGGGCGACGACTGCGAGTTCGGCTTCGCCCAGCGCGCCGTCGGCGCCGAGCCGCTCAGCCTGCTGCGCTTCGGCGGCATTCGCCTGCACCGCCTGCACGAGGCGCTGGACAACGGCTTCGCCGGCATCGACGACCCCGCCAACATCGCCGTGCGCGGCGGGGAGGGCGAGTACATGGTCGACCAGACCCACTACCGCTACTCGTACCACACCTTTGTCGACTCGGCCTCGATGAGCCCCGGCGACCTGCTGGCGCGCGAGCTGGCGCGGCTGAGCTTCTGCCGGCGCAAGCTGCTGGAGGACCTTGAGGACGGCGACAAGATCTTCGTGGTCAAGAGCAGCGTCAACCCGGGGCTGCACGCCGATCACGTGGCCCCGGTGGCAGAGGCGGTCGCGGCCCACGGCGGCGGGATGGTGTTCTGGGCGAGCGTCGCGGACGACGACCATCCGCCAGGGTCGCTGCGCTGGCACGGGGCCAACCTCGTGGAGGGGCGGATCGACAGGCTGTGCGTCCCCGGCGCGGCGGTGGTGTTCTCGCCCTACTGGCTGCCGCTGTGCCGGCGGGTGCACAGGGCGGTGGCGGCGCGCAAGCGGCACCGGGTCGTGCGCTGAGGCAGCCGGGGCGGGGACGAGCAGGAAGCAAGGTTGAGGCTCTGCCTCAAACTCCGCCAGGGGCAGCGCCCTTGGACCGGCCTCGGTTAAGAGGTGGGTTTCCCAGGACCCCGGGCCGGGGGCGCTGTCGGTTACGGCCGGGGTCAGGCCTCGATGTTCAGCACAGGATGCGCGCTGGCGCCGGATTGCACCGCAGGCGGGCTGGTGCTCGTGGCGACGATGTTGCCGAGGCTGTCCGCCACGGTCGTCGTGATCGAGCCATCGGCGTTGGCCGATGTCGTCGCACTGCCGGCGCCTGGAACCGCGGCGGTGGAGGACGACGTCGGCGGCCCGCTTGGTTCCGGGCTGAGAGGCGGGTGCGCGAGGCCCGAGGCATGGACGTCCGCGACAACCGGCTGGGTGGTGATCTCGCCAAGGCTGGCACTCACGGCAGTGCTCCGCAGATGATGCACTGCCATCATGAGCAAGCAGTCTTAAGTCAGCGTTAACGCCAGTGGCTTCCTCGTGAGACCGGCAGGCAAGCAAGGTTGAGGCTCTGCCTCAAACTCCGCCAAAGGCAGGCCTTTGGAATCCACTACTTAAGTAAACCGGTGTCCAGAGGCCTTGGCCTTTGGCGGGTCTGGGCAGAGCCCAGCCTTGCTTGCCCGTGGCTCAGCAATCTGGAGGGCAGCGGCGCCGGCGTCGTCAGACCTGGCGCCAGCCGGGCTTCGTCGGGTCGGTGGGGGTGAAGTGGATCGGGCCGATGCCGGAGATGGCCAGGATCGCCGGCTCCCTGGCGTCGCGCTGCACGCCGTCGTAGTGCGGCGTGCGTGCCACGCGGCGCACGAAGCCGCCGGCGGGGACGGGCACGGCGCGCTCCGGCGCGAAATCCTCGCCGCTGGCGACCCACCAGGTGCCGGACACCACGATGCAGAGCCGGTCGGTCTCGTAGAAATGCGGCGCGCTCATGTAGCCGGGATGCCAGCGGATCAGCACGAAGTACTGCCCGGACTCGCCGAGCGCGCCGTGCATGACGGCCTGCTCGGCAGTGCCCTCGGGGAAATTGTAGAGCTGCTTCCAGGGGATCTCGCCTGACTCGACGACCTGCGTCATCGCCGGGTCGGCTCCCGCCGCCTCGGCAGGCCCGGACCGCAGCGAGGCCGCAGCGGCGGCGAGCAGGGGCGAGGCGAGCAGGGTGCGGCGCGCGAACAGGTCGGTCATCGGCATGTCTCCCCGGGCGGTTTTGGCGAAGCCTGGAGGAAGATCGCGCGCATGACCAGTCCCGGCCGCAGCGGCAGAAGACTCTTTGCTTCAGCAGATCGGTTTCCAAAGACCTCGGCCTTTGGCGGGTCTGGGCAGAGCTTAGCCTTGCTTGCTCACGGGTCAGCACTCACAACACGGCCGCCGCCGTAATCCCGCCGACTGAATAGGTGGTGGCGGAGAGAGTGGGACCCTCCATTCTGGCCCTGCCATCGTCAATGTCCATTGAACTTCAATGCTCTAGCTACCACCGTGAGGGGGAGAACGTGAGGGGTAGCGTGAGGGGGATGGTCAAGGTTCCAGGCTACCTAGAGCAGCGACGGGCCAGCTATGAGGCCGTCCGGGACGTGCCTCCGAGCCTGAGGGCTGCGGTGGGCCGTAAGAGGCTCCGTAAGGGGCTTGGGACCCGAGACCTCCACCTTGCCCGTGCCCGGCTCCTGAAGGCCCTGGTGGAACTCGACGGCCAGATACAGGACGCCGCCCGCGGCCACCCCCAGTCCGACCCGGTGACGGCCGAAGCCTTGGCCTTGCGGGAGAGCACGCTGGCCATCAAGGCGGGCGACTTGGCCGGGTGGGCGATCACCTCCGAGGTGTTCCTCGGCCGCGACGGTGAAGAGGTGGAGACCGACCCTGGCCAGGCCGCCGCGGGCATGATGTCCGAGCACGTGGAGAGGCGGGCAGGGGAGATCGCCCGGGCCGAGGGGCAGGAGCGGGCCGATGCCTTCGCCCAGGTGGCGCTGGGCCGGGTGACGCCCCTGGACCTCCACATCCCCGATTGGCTGGCCGAGCCGGGGCAGAAGGGAGCCTACAGAAGCCGCACGGTGGATGACTACCGCCGCATCGTCGCCGGCTTCGGCGTGTGGCTGGCGCGGGAGGAGAAGGCCGCGTTGGTGGAGCGCGTGGGCCGGCGCGTTGCGGGGCGCTACCTGGCGGTCCTCAACGGTAAGGGCCTGAGTGCTGCACGGGTTCGCACCATCGTATCCGCCCTTTCCGGCTATTGGACGTGGCTGGAGCGCCGGGGCGTGCTGGACGAGGGCACCGCAAACCCCTGGCCACGGCAGGCGCCGGCCAAGGACAGGGGCGGCGTGAGGCTGGAGCCGGAGAGGGATTTCACGTCCGCGGAGATGGTGGCCATGCTCGCCGGGCCTGCGGATACCCTTCTGCGCGACCTCATGCGCCTTGCAGCCCTCTCCGGCCTCCGCATCGAGGAGGCGTGTCGCCTCACGGTCGGGATGTGCGCGGGCGGCGTGTTCAAGGCGCCGGGGAGCAAGACCAATGCGGCCCGGCGGGACGTGCCAATCCACTCGACGCTGGCTCCCATGATCGCGAGGCGCTGCGCGGGACAAGCGGCGGCGTCCTACCTATTCCCCGAGTTGGGGGAGCCGAACCGCTACGGCGACCGATCCCCGGCCATCGGCAAGCGGTTTGAACCGCCCCGGGTTTCCCGGAGACCGATTGGGTTGAGTCTCTACGCGGCGATTGGCATGGGCTCAAGGGCTGCGTAGTAGGCGGCTTCAGCCTCGGCGGGCGGGATGTTGCCGATGGGCTCGAGG
>JAABUY010002515.1_pt1 | contig 21584 bp, 16 predicted proteins | sample 5560271 | NCBI WGS metagenome assembly JAABUY01 (sample SAMN10711886, study PRJNA513374) | rock metagenome | isolation source: Antarctica rocks | place: Antarctica: Victoria Land, University Valley | reverse complement strand
CCGGTGTCTGCACGACCAAGTCGTCCATGCCGACGGGCTGGCCGATTTTGTCCGAGGCGCTATCGAAGACAGCGGCGATGCAGAGGTTGCTGTCCTCCCAACCGCGATAGTGGACGACGGCCTGCCCGAGTAGCCCGAAGCCACAGAGCGCGACTTGCCATTCGGTGTTGATCCGCAAGATGCCCGCAATCTCCTGAAGGAGGCGCTGAATATCGTATCCCTTGCCCTGCTTGCCAAATTTGCCGAAGTTGGAGAGATCACGACGGATTTGCGCGGCGGTTACGCCGATGCGCTCGGCAAGGTCGCTCGACGAGACTGAAGTCAGCCCTTCGTCGAGGAAGCGTTGCAGGGTGCGGTGATATATCGGCAGACGGCGAACGACAATATCGGGGATGTCCGGTTCAAGTGCGGGTTTCGGCACGCTTTTCCCTATGCGTGACACAATCATCCACCGTTTCCCTTCCCCAACCGCACATATTGCTCAACTTGTCATGAGCGGCGGCTCATATCCTCGACGTGGTCGGGCAAGTCTTTCGGCGCGTTGTTCGCTCCCATGCCACTCGTCATCGCCTTGCTGACAAACAGGATCAGGACAGCGGCGAGCGCGACGATCAACCCAAGCATCACCTGCCGCGCAAACGTCATGATGATCGCCATCAGGATGAGCGTCCCGGCGATCACCAGCAGCCACTTCTGCGCCTTGTTTTGTGTGTTGAAATCCGGCATGTCGTCCCCGCTTTATGAGTCATGGCGCAATTGGGCAGCGTGCCCAGCGATAGGAATAGTGTACTGCAAACCTAACCCCTCGGTCCCCTTCCATCCCTCGGCGTGGGGGGGGGCCGGGGGTTAGGTCGTCTCCGCCGCCTGCTCGTACTGCTTGACGGTGCGGAGCGAGAGATGCTGGCTGAACCAGTAATACATACCCCAGATGGTGATTGGGAAGTAAAGTGCGGCATGGAGGACGAGGGCAAACGCGCCAGTTGTCTCGATGGGCAGTCTGAGAATCTGTTGGATAACGAGCAGCGTGCCAGCCTCAAAGGGGCCAATATAGCCCGGTGATGAGGGAACGAGCGTGAAAAGGTTGGCGACGCCCGTTGTCAGCATCGCGCCAGCCGGGTTGAGCGTGAGGCCGAACCCGTGGGCGACGAGCGCGTACATCGTCGCTTCCGCTGCCCACGCGGCGACCGAGGAGAGCGCGACAAGTCCGGAGTCGCCCGCGCGCCGCAGGCTACCGAGTCCCGCAACGAACTCGATAATCAGCGCTTCGATCCGTAACGTGATCGCCTGGGGCAGCCGCGCGAAGATTGGCCGCAGGAGCCGCACGCGCCATGCGCCGGAGAAGGCAAGAAAGAAAAAGACGGCCAATCCGCCGAGGAAAAGCAACGCCGCGACGATCACCAGTTGCCGCACGCGGGCGTTGATGTCAATAAAGAGGGCCGCGAAGACAATAAATGCGAGCATCGTCAGGCCGTCGAATACACGCTCGACGACGATCGTCGCCAGTGTCGCGCTTCGGCTCACCTTCTCGCGTTCACTGAGGACGTAGGTACGCACGAGTTCCCCAGCGCGCAAGGGGAGGATATTGTTCGCCATGTAGCCGATTACGATAACCGGCCAGAGGCGGCGCATGGGAATATCCCGCGTCGAGCGGAGGAGAATGTGCCAGCGATAGGTACGAATGACGACACCGACGAAGTAGCAAAGGATCGCTGGGATGAGCCAGGCGTATGAGGCTTCCCGCATCGCCTTCCAGAGCGCGCTAAAGTCTTGCCCGCGGAGCGCGAGGTAGAGAAAGACGACGCTGATGGCGATACCGATCCAGAACTTCAGCGAAAACGCGCCCGAACGGCGCGGTGGGTCATCCGGCGCGGGGTCGCGCGTGGCCGGTCGGGAGAAGATGCGATCCTGGGTGAGGGTCACGGAAGGCTCACTTTCACCACATTGTTTGTTTCATCATTGACGACAATCGCGGTGGCGCTGTCCACCGTAACAGTGATGGCGACCGGTTTGCGGAGATCGCCCGCATTCCCGGCGATACTGCGGATGGTCTGACCCTGGGTGGTCATCTCGATCAGCCGGTTGCCAGTCGGAGACGGAATTAGCAGGTTGCCATTTTTCAGGAAGATCGGGTATGCCTCCAGCCCGCGCACCGCGTTCCAGTCCGCAACGAGAACGGCTGACTGATATTGCCCGTCGGCACTGAACAAGAGGATGCGGGCATTGTTCGTGTCGGCGACAGCGATCGTGCCGTCCGCGCGGGCAGTGATGCCGACCGGGTTATCTATCTGCCCATCGCCCGTGCCAAACGAACCGAAGGTGCGAACAAATTTGCCGGTTTGATCGAAAACGAGGATGCGGCTATTGCCGGTATCAGTGATGTACAAGAGGCCGTTCGCCGCGATAGCGATGCCGCGCGGCCCGTAAAAATCCGACGTGTGCTGTGGGAGGGCAGCGGGGTTTTCCTGCCCATTGAAGAAATTGCCCCATTGCCGCAATGGCTTGCCATCGCTCGTGAAGGCGGAGATGCGGTGATTCCAGGTGTCCGCGACGTAGATCGTTCCGTCCGGCGCGACGGCAAGGCCGGTTGGGCCGAAGGCGTAACCGTTGATCTGGCCGAACTTGTCCAGCCCGGCGCCGATGCCGCCCCACTGCCGGAGGAATGTGCCATCCGGCTGGAACTGCTGCACACGGTAGTTCAGTTGGTCAACAATCGTGATCGTGCCGTCCGGTCCGGTGGCGATGCCGCGTGGCGCGGAAAACTGCCCGCCCGCTTTGCCCTTCCCCGCGCGGTCGAAGAGATTGCTCGGATTCGCCTGTGTGCTACTCGGGCTGGGCGCGGCGAAGTAGACTTTGTCCGCAGCCTCCTTATTGAGATAGGCCGTCAGATACCCGATGGTTGGTGGGTCGGGCGTCTCGCGGGCGGCGAAGTAACGCAGCCAGTCACCCCATGTTGCGGGTTTGAAGGGCGCGGTGATGCGCGCTGCCGCATTCCCCGTCCGGTAGGTGTTGGGGAAGGAGACGGTTGCCGGATACTGCTGGCTCACATATCCCGAAAGTGTTGGTGTCACTTGGTTTTCCATTATACTCGATACGATGACAAGCCGGGGCGTCAGCGTGCCGCTCTGGCCGGTCGGCGGTTGATTGGCGATCTCCTGCGCGCTACCAATAGTGAAATTCGGGAAGTCCCGGAAGTACCACCGGAAGGGCCACGCTAAGGAGTTCTCCGCTGCAATCGCAAGGGTGTTGCCACCGCCAATATTGTTGCGGTCGCCCCGCGCCGGATCGAGCGTGCGGTCATTGCGCGTCAGGTCAATCGAGATGCGTTTCACCCGCTCGACAAAGGGCGTCACGCTCGCCGCCGTTCCATCGGCGAGCAGTTCGTGGCCGTCCGCCGGATGGCTGAATGTTGCGTCGCTCATCGCGCGGATCGTCAGTATGCAGGAGAGGGCCAGCAAGGTTGTAAGAAGCGTCGTAGTGGCACGGAACTTTCCTTGCGCAGTGATCAATGTCATCGTCGCGTAGCCGGTGGCGAGAATCAGAGCAATGACGACAAGGATCGTTGCGATCCATACCGCCGAGCGGTTGACGTCCAGTAACTGGCGGATGAACCGCGCGAGAGCGAGGGCGAGAATAAACGCCGCCACGCCGAGCATCCAGCCGCGCTCGCGCCAGAACCAGCCGCCGTGTAGTCGCTCCGCCGCCCACCCGATCGCCGTCCCGCCGATGAGCGCGAGGGCGAGTAGAATCATCGCCGCGTTCTCCGGCGCTTTGCCGCCACTGAGCGAGAAGAGGACGAGCGCCACCAATTGCCAGGTGAGCGGTAGCGTCATCGCCAGTGGTCGCGGCGCGGCGGTACGCGCGATCAGCACGATGCCAATGATCGCGGCGACGCCGATGAACGGTTCATAGATACCAGCGATCATCAGATAGTAGTACCACGGTTGGTTGCGCGTAGTGGCGAAGAGGTCGTCCCACCAGCGGCCAAATAGCGAGCCAAGCGTGCGCGGCAGGTGAATGAGATCGGTGAAGAAGAGGCTGCACGCCGCGAGCAACAGTAGCCCCACGAGCGCGACGACACTCCAGAGGATGCGCCGATCCACTTGCCGGAGGTGTCCGCCGATGCTGCGGAGTGTGCCGACCCGCTCGCCGGTCTGCGGGTTGGGCCGGTCGAGGAGGGCAAGAATTGCCAGCGCGAATGCGAAGGCGACGAGCATCGTCAGGCCGGATGGTCCAGAAGCAATCAGAAAGGCGGTGGCGATCCCCGCGACCGCGAGTGTGCCAGTCGTCGCGCGCTCGTCCGCGAGGCGCAGGACGCAAATAAAGAGTGCGAGGACGGCGAGCGCGACCCACGGAATGCCTGACAAATGCCGGGAGCCGTAAACGAAAGTCGGCGAGAGTGCAAGCAGCGCCGCGACGCCGAGCGCGCCCCAGCGTCCAAAGTAGGGCCGGAGCCACCAACAGATAGGCACAATCGCGATGCCGGCGAGGGCAGGGCCCAGCCGTGCAATCGCGTCCCGCGCGCCAAAGAGAAAGAAGAAGATACCGTTGATCAGAAAGGGAAGCGGCCCCCAGAGCGCGCCGTCTACCCGCGCGCTCTGGCCGTCCACGAACTGCCACGCGGCGTAGGCGCGTTGCGCTTCCGCCGTGCCAAACGCATTGTTCGTCAGTGACGCGACACGAACGAGCAGCGCGCTCAGGATCACGATGACCCAGAGGACGGCTTCGAGCGTCGGGCGGGGGAGCGCGAAACTGCTCTCCAGAAGTGGTGCGCTATCCGGTACCGCGACCATCATCGCCGCCGCGTGCGGCATTGCCTCCGGTGGTACGCCATCTGGATTGATCGGCGTATCGGTGCGATCGTCTGTAGTGGGTTGTGGCTCGTCGCCCGGCAACGCGGGGGTGTGCCACTGTTCGCTGCCAATCGCCTGCTGCTCCGATGTTTCCAATTAATACCGTATCCCGTTGAACTCGCGCACGAGGTCCTTCCGTACATAGAGATGGAAGTTGTATCCGTCAATCGTGTGCGGTGGTTCTCGGAGCGCGACGAATCGCCAGAAGTTCGACGCCGGTTCGGGCGATGTGGTCGGTACAACGGTCTGGACGCCATTGGCATCCAACCGCGTCGTGCGTGTCGTTTGCGGTGCGTTGCCAAGCGCACTGATACTCTGCCACGCCTTCTTGAGCGTGTCGCCCCAGCTCGGGTGGACATTACCGGGGGCGGCGGCAACGACTTTGCCAGTCGCGGGGTCCGTATGCTGTGCGACAATTCCCTGCTTCCACAGGCCGGGATAATCGGGGCGGGGTGCGGGTGGGGAATAGGTGAAGGAGCGATAAATCTCTTCTGGGAACCACCAGCGCATCACATAATCCGTCCGCTCGTAGTTCGTCAGGTATTGCTCCTCCCATGGCCCGAAGTCTTCGTTTGCGACCATGACGATCGCCGTGTCGTCCGGTGGCGCCGCCGTCAGCGAACTGCCGAGGAAGTGCGCCGCACCCGTCGCGACATAGTCTCGCAGATACCAGTTCATCGGCCAGACGGTGGCGCTGCTGTACCAGATTGGCAGACTGGCGCCGCCCGTTCGCTCTTTAGAGAGCGTGTCAATCTCCTGCATCATCATCGGCATGTCCGGCGAGGTTTGGGTGTAGACGAGCATGTCCGTCGGCACATCGCCGGCGAAAAAGGCGAGATGCCAGCCGAGATGGACCTCGAACAAGGCGAGCGGAATCGCGACACCGATCGCCGCGACCGCGAGCGCCCGCTTGAGACCGACCTGAATCGCGTAGGCTGCGAAGAAGGCGATCAGGACAACCGGCATCGCGACGAGCAGCAGACGAATATCGCCCGCCGGATTCGCGGAGATGCGCGAGACGGCGAAGAACCATCCGGCTAGGAAGAGGATGACGCCGCCGATCACGCTACTGTCGAGCAACCGGCGGCTGAAACGGACGTGCGAGTAGCTGACGGCGGGAGTCGGTCGGACACTGGCGACGATGCCGAACACACCTGCCGGTCGGGGATCAAAGGCGGGCAGACGATCCCGCACCGGCACGCGCCACACGGCGGTCAGGTACTCGACCACTTCACCGAGCAGCGATGCGGCGAGGATCGTGAAGGGGAGGATGATGTGGCAGACGAGCCAGGGCATCTTCTCGCCTGCCTCGGAAAGCACTGCGAACATGCCGACTCCATACCAGAGCAGCATCACCTGGGTAAAAAGCCGGATCGTCATTGCCCGTGTGCCGCGCACGTAAGCGATGAAGCGCGTGACCGTCACGCCGCCCGCTGCGATGCCGAATAAAAAGGCTATCGGGCCGGAAAGTGGGAAGAGAAAGAGAAAGTAGTACCACGGCTGCCCGCCGCGGAAGACATCCTGCTGGCCTGCCCAATAAATGCCGGAGTAGAACGCGCCGCTAAAAATGCCGCCAATATTCGTAAAGAGGCTCGAATAGAGGAGCGCCCAGAAGAAGAAGGCGATACCTGCCGCGCCGAAGAGAACGCGTTTCTCCGCGAGCAAGCGGTGGAACGCGCCGATGACGGTCGTCATGCCCCAACCGCCGAAGAGACGGTCGTTCGGTGTTGTGCCCGGCTCCGTCTCGCGCAGCCGGAGCGTGCCAAGGATATAAACCGCTGTACAGAGGTAGAGTACGGTGACAATCAGGAACGAGAAAATCATCGGATGGAAGAGCAAGGTGCGGAGATAGGGTGCCCAGTGCGCCCAGTTCATCTCGCCGGCCTGCGCGTCCCAGGGAATCTTCGGCAATTTCTCCCATTTAAGAACCTTCGGCAGCACGAGGAGCGTCGTTCCCGCCGCCACGAGATAGACAATCGTCGCGATCAGTAGGGACTTCGCGACGTGCCATGTAATGATAATGAAGAGGAAAGCCCCGAGGAGCACCGCGATGATGTACGATGCCTCGTGATTCGTGTGCGCCAGTGCGAGTGCAATCATGCCAACGAAGACCCATCGTCCTTGCTGCGTCTGCACGTACCGCGCGATGGCGACGAGGACGAGGAAAGTGAAGGTCATCAGGTAGACATCGTGCCGGATCAGGCGCGAGTAATACAGGATGCTCGGCGAGATGAGCAGCAGGAATGAGCAGATTAGCGCGCCCCACCGCCCGATCAGCGGTCGAAGGAGGATCGGCAGCATAACGAGGATGACGCCAAAGAGCGCGGGGCCATAGCGGGAACTGGCATCTGTCGCGCCGAACAGGGCGTAGACGAGAGCGTTGAGGTGAAAAAGGAACGGGCCGTGCATGAGCGGATCATGCTGATATCCCTTGCCGATGGCGTACTGGTAGGAGAACCAGGCATGCAGGCTTTCGTCGTGATGGAGCGCACGGCTCCCTAAATCCCAGAAGCGGGTGAGCACAGCGCCGACAAAAAGTGCGAGCCAGGCGCATTGCTCAATCGTCATCGTTTGCGCCATCTGGCCGAGACGCACCAGAGTTTCGCGCGGCGTCGGTGCGGCGGATGTGGCAGGGTCCAGAGTCAGTTCGGGTGCAACCACGGTGCGTTTCTCCAAAGCGATAGACGGTTTGCCCCTGTTACACGAAGAAACCGCCGGGCCACACATTTTGCCGCACGCGGCCCCGGGCGGTCTGCCGCCACTAGTATGCCGATACAAAGCCTCCCTCGTCAAACGCCGGGATCTATCGGCCTCTGCCACGAGATACGCAGGTGCATCCGTGTCGGCTCACTGGCGTGACCGTTGTAGCATTGTAGAATGAACGCATTCACACGCTCCTGTGTTCCCTATTGATGATACGAGAGCGTACGTACACATGGCATGTGCTATAATTCGCGAAAGGATGGTTATGATGCGGGCCGCCTGGTGGGGAGTGTTGCGTGCCACTCGACGTTGCGCTTGAAGACATCGTACGCCTTCGGAAGCCGCATCCCTGCGGCAGTACGGACTGGCAGGTCGTCCGGTTGGGTGCGGACATTGGTCTCGTCTGCCTCGGTTGCGGGCACCGGATCATGATTTCCCGCAGTCTGCTTGCCCGGCGGATTAAGACATTCGTGCAGCATGGTCCCCGCCCGACGCCAGAACAACTCGCTTATCTCCGCGACATGGAGGCTGGCGAACCTTCCGTCTCAGAGACCCAATGACAGGGAAGCGGATTATCATCACCGATCGCGGGCCGTGCAGTGGCGACTGAGGTTGATGTGCAATCCAGTCAGGGCTTCGTCGCCGTCCTGAGGAACCGGCTGTTCCTGCGCATGTGGACGTCGCAGGCGATCTCCCAGACGGCGCAAAATATCATCAATCTCGCTCTCCTCGTGACCGTCGCTGCGATCAGTCAATCTGCCACTGCCGTCTCCGGCATCATTGTCGCCTTTGCGCTGCCGGGCGTCCTTTTTGGGACGATCGCCGGTGTCGTCGTGGATCGCTCAAATAAGCGGATGGTCATGATCTCCGTCCATCTCCTGCGGGCGGTTGCCGTCGTCGGCTTTACGCTCGTCGCTGATCTGCCTGTCGCGATCGCGCTCATTGGTATCTATGCACTCGGCTTCGTATTCGCGTCCGTCAGCCAGTTCTTCGGCCCGGCGGAAGGGGCGGCGATCCCCTTCGTCGTGCAGCGGCGCGATCTGGCACAGGCGAATGCCCTTTTCACGCTGACCGTCACTGTCTCACAACTTGTTGGGTTCGCGACGCTCGGGCCGCTACTTGTCGGCCTGCTCGGTCTTAACCGCCTTTACCTCTTCGTCGCACTGCTCTTCCTCTTCTGTGCGACGTTGATCTGGACGCTCCCCTCGATGCAGGCCGCGCCGCGCGTGCGGGTAGATGGGCGCGGCCCAATGGAGGTGCTCTGGTTCGATATCCGCGAGGCATGGATATACATCTATCGCGACCGGCTCCTGCGGAAAGCGATGGGATTTCTCACCTTCGCGTCGGCAGCGTTTCTCGCTGTCGGCACACTGGCGCCAAAGTTCGCGACGACTGTCCTGCAACTATCGCAGAGCGGGCTTGGCTATATCCTCGCGCCTGCGGGGATCGGCATGGTGATCGGCGTTGTCCTTGTCGGGCATTTCGCGACATCGGGGAACCGGGAGATGATGATTCACGGTGGGGCGCTTAGCCAGGGCATCATGCTCTTGCTCTTCGCGATTGTCCCCACTATCGGCTATCGTCTCATTGGTCGGCCCGCGTCCGGCCCGGCATGGCCGATCGTCTTCGGCGTCATGACCTGCGCCTTGCTGCTGGGGGTCGGGCAGGCGTTTATCGTCGTGCCGAGCCAGACGCTTTTGCAGGAGCGGAGCGGAGAAGAAGTGCGGGCGCGCGTCCTTTCCACCTTTTTTACGCTCTCTAATGCCTCGGCCCTCGTGCCGACATTGACGGCCGGGCTAATCGGCGACACGATCGGTGTCCAGGCAGGCATTTTGGCGCTCGCGATCGGTGCGCTGGCGCTTGGTATCTGGAGCATCACGATGGGCGGACGCGGCGATCAGCGGGCGCGCGGCAGAAAGGGGAACGAGACGGATTCAGAACGTACATGAGTAACCGCGCAACCAATCGGTACGTTCTTCGTTATAGTCGTAGCAGCGGGGTGCCGCGGCGACGAGGTGGGCAGGCGCAGGAAGTTGTCATGACTCGAAAAATTGTTATGATGCCCGCTAGTTGACCAAGGCAGATCGTTGGTATAGGATAAGGCGCCACGAGCGTTCGGTGGGTTTTGTACAGAGGAGGACGGTCATGCGTGTGTCTGGGCGAAAACTGCGGCTTGCAGTTGGTACGGGAATCACGGCGCTGATGCTCACGGTGGGCGTTTCAGCCGTCGGCGCGACCGCGCCGGGTGCTGTCGGTAATGTCGACGTCGTTGTCACCAGCAGCGGCGCATCCGCCTTCGGCTTGCCGAGCACGTCGACGACGGCCGCGACGTATCGCGACGCGGTGGTCATCACGAACCGGTTGTCCGGTGCCGGTGGCCTCGGAGCGAACTACAACGTTTGCACCTACAGCACGACGAGCGAAGAGAGCACGAACCAGGGGACGCCCAAGCAGCCGAGTGGCAACCTCTCAACGACGGACATTTCGGGGTTCGGCGGCTGCGGCAACACCAACCCGATCATCCAGCCGGCGGCATATCCGCTGTGGGTCGTTCAGACCGGTAGGGGTAGCCCGACCCTGGTCGTTCCGCCGACCGGCAATAACGAAGCCGATCCTGGAAAGTCCTACGTCATCGAGACCTTCCGCTAACGTGTAGTTGGATCACGGACAGGCGAGTAAGTTGCGTGGCGGTTCTCCTGGGAGCCGCCACCTTCGTAAAGTGGTCTGGTTGTTTCTCGTTTGATGTGGTATCCGGTTCACATTACGTCGGGAGGTTACGAGAATGCGTGTCACGAAGCGCCGTTTCTTGCTCGGTGTCGCGGGGGTTGTTTCCGCGCTCTTGATTTCTGTGCCGGTTGCGGCCGCTGGGGCAGGACACGGGACGGTGGACGTCAATGACGTCACTGGCGGTAGCCGTGGTGGCCTCGTTAATAACAGCGATGGTGGCGAGCGAAACCTCCAATTCTTCAATACGACGAGCCTCACGGGTGGCGGCAATGTCCAAGGCGCGTTCCTCTACGAGGAAGCCCTTGAGTTCAACCCCAACATTGGCTCCGCGCTCCGGTACGTCACGTTTGACGAACCGGCCAATGGCGGCAACGTTTCCGGGAAATAGCCTCGACCTTCCGTATCGCGCCTGACGTATGTTGTGCGCGGGACTGGACGATGAGGGTGGAATGAGCGGCTCCGTGGTACAGATGCCACGGAGCCGCTCGTTTCTCTCTCATGTGTGCAGGATTATTCGTTATCGACTGTGTTAGCGAGCACCCACTCCAGGAGGGCCATGCGGACGAGCATGCCGTTGTGGGCCTGACGGAAGTACGCGGCGCGTGGATCGGCATCCACGTCGGCAGCGATCTCATCCACGCGTGGTAGGGGATGAAGGATACGGGCATGGTCGGGGAGCGACGCGAGCATGTCCGGCGTGAATGTATAGATGCGAGCCGCCTGATAAGCGTCCAGATCATTGCCGAAGCGCTCCTTCTGCACGCGGGTCATATAGACCGCATCCACCGTTGGCAGCGCCCCACGCAGATTGGTGGTCTCCGCCCAGCGGACATCGCGCGCGTCGAGATACGCTTTGATGTCCGCGCCCATTGGCGTGACGGGCGGCGCGATGAAGACGAGCGAGACGCCGCGCGCGAGGGCCAGGAGCATCGCGAGGGAGCGTGCCGCCCGCCCGTACGCGAGATCGCCGACGAGCGCGACGCGCAGACCGTCCACCGTGCCAAATTCACGGGCGAGCGTGAACCAATCGAGGAGCGCTTGCGTTGGGTGCTCGCCGGGGCCGTCGCCCGCGTTAATGATCGGCACATGTGCGACAGCGGCCGCGCGAGCGGCGCCACCCCGCTCGTGATAACGCACGGCGATTACGTCCGCGTATCCTTCGACGATGCGCGTCGTGTCCTCGATATTCTCACCCTTGGCGGCGGAGGAGAACTCCCGCGCATTTTCCGTGCTGATGATGCCGCCGCCCAACCGGAGCATCGCCGCTTCGAAGGAGAGGCGCGTGCGCGTACTCGGCTCGTAGAAGAGAGTTGCAAGGATGCGCCCGGCAAGGGGCTGACGCGCCGGGGTGTGTGTGATCGCCGCCGCACGGTCGCACAGTGCATCCAGCCAGGGTCGTGATACGTCTGTGACACTGAGAATATGCCGTGGCGAGACGCTCCGGTCGGCCATCAAATTTATTCTCCCCGCTATTCCGCGCAACCAAACGGCATGTTGTCCGTTTTACTGCCAGAGATCATCTGGCTCGACCGGCCATCGCCAGATGACGAATACCATCGGATGAAGAGTATAGCAGCCAGTCAGGCTGCTAGAGGGATCGGAAGGAGGAGTGGGCAAGGGGGTTCGCAGGTGGTTCGTCGAGAATCATCACGGTTTTGGACATGAGGATTGAAACTACGGTAGCGCTACAGTGGATCTCAATGGTGTATAGGGAGAAATGTGTAGGCGTCTCGAGCGCTGATCTCTCCCACAGGTTGGTAAGTCCGCAAGGACAGAGGAGGACAGGAACGTGGGTCTGAAGCGATCTTTGCGCTTCCTGGGCATCACACTCGCGATGACAGCGCTGTTGGCGTTCATCGCGGTGGCCCCGGTAGCCGCAGACACAACGGGAGCAACACTCAAGCCAAGCAAGACGACCACGACCCAGGCCGTGCGTCGGTCGGACGGCTCGACCACGGGCGGCATAGTAGACTTCACCGGCAATGGCTTCGGCCCCGGCGAAGTCGTCAGCATTTACATCACCCTTCCCGATGGTCGGGTCTTCCCGGCCGTCAACTTGAACGGTATCGCGAAGCCGCCGCAATGCTGCGCCCAGAATGACGAAGTCCTCGCCGATACGACGGGCTCATTCTCCTTCCGGCTGCGGTTTGGCCCCGCCTTTAACGGCAACCAGACGTTCCCGTCCACAACGGGGAGCGCGACGGACGGCACGCAGTTCATGGACAACATTTTCCTCCTGCCGCCGGAATTCGCGAATGCGGTCCCGCCGTACGGTAAGTACACTGTGACGACGGTCGGTCGCGTCAGCCTACAGAAGGCAACGGCCTCGTTCACGATCACGGCCTCGACGCCGGACGACTTCTCCCGCAGCACGACGGGGACGCTGGCAGTCTTCACGACGATCGGTCATCGCACCTCCGCCAAGCAGGTTGATCCCGGCCTCGCTCCCTCCGGCGTCGCTGACAACCCGAACGTGGACATCGCCTGCAATGGCCTCATTCCCGGTGAGTTCGTCGCTTTCTGGGATACCTATCCTGATGGCTCGGTCGTCGCTCTCAGCACGCTGACGGCGGACGATGGTGGTGGCGCGGTGTTGCAACTCGACCTGCTCACCGGCAAGTTTTCCACCGGCCTGCATACCTTCTCTTGCCGCGGTGCGCAGTCCAACTACGTGATGACTGGCGCCTTCCTGGTTCTGCCAGGCGGCATCTCGGCACAGAGCAGCATCGGTACCCTGACGGCCTCCTACGTCGGCGCTCCGCAAGCAGTCGCCAATCGAACCTTCCCGCAGTTGCCTTCCTTCTTCGCCAGTGACTATCTCCTCTTGACGGCGCGCGACTTCCGCCCCAATGAGACTGTCACCTTCTGGCAGACCTTCCCCGACCAGACCGCCCACTTCCTCGCCACCGTCAAGGCGAACGAGGCAGGCGTCGCGGTTGTCGTCATCCAGTTGTTCCCCGGCCCGATCAACTATCAGGTCGGCAAGGCAGTCCTCGGTGACGCGGCGTTGTACCAGATCGCCTACCCGGCGGGTGTGGATGGCCGCATCCCGGTGGGCCGGCAATACTTCTCGGCACGTGGTGACTCGACGCAGCGGACGGCCTCCGCTCCGTTCGACCTCGTCCCTAGCCAGGTTGACTCGTAAGGAGATTCTGCGGAATCTGCTGGCCCCGGTGACTACGGTCACCGGGGCTTTCTTTTGGTATGCTTGATGAGAGACCTCACCCCCGCCCCTCTCACTGCCCAGAGGGCACCCGCGATGGAGAGGGGAGTGAGCCTTCTTGAGATCACGGTGTTCGGGGAACGCCTCGATAGCGAAATGAGTTACCCCTCTCTATTGCAATGCAGAGGGGCAGGGGTGAGGTAATCACCAGTGTCAGGCGCGACGATTCTTTCCGTGCAAATTTTGACAAAGCATTTTGGGGTCGCCGAGGTCTTCCGCGATGTCTCATTTCAGATTTTTGAACGCGAGCATGTTGCGCTCGTCGGCGTCAATGGGGCGGGCAAATCAACGATGCTGCGCATCATTGCAGGCGTCGAGCATGCGGAGGAAGGGACGGTATCGCTGACACGGGGGATGCGCGTCACCTATTTGCCGCAGGAAGCGAAACTCGACGCGCCGCACAGCATCATGGCGGAAACGATGACCGCCTTCGCCCCATTGCTCGCCCTCCGCACGCGGATGACCGAGTTAGAGCATGCGATGGGCGATGTTCAGGGTGAACGCCTCGATCAGTTGATGGAAGAGTACGCGGATGCGACGCACCACTTCGAGGTGGACGGCGGCTACACGATGGAGCCGCGCGCCGCGCAGGTGCTCGGTGGGCTGGGCTTCCCGATCGAGATGTTCGATACGCCCGTCCGTCAACTCTCAGGAGGGCAGAAGACGCGCGTCGCGCTCGCCAAGGCACTGCTCGGCGAGCCAGACCTCCTCCTCCTCGATGAGCCGACGAACCATCTCGATCTTACCGCCCTCGAATGGCTGGAAACCTTCTTGCGTCAGTGGCGGCACGCGGTCCTTGTCGTATCGCACGACCGCACCTTCCTTGACCGGACGACGGAGCGGACGCTTGATCTCTCGTTTGGCCGGTTGGAGGACTACCCAGGTGGTTATCGTACGTATGTAAAACTCCGTGGCGAGCGGATGGAGCGGCGGCGCAAGGAATACGAGGAACAGCAGGCGTTCATCGCGCGGACGGAAGAGTTCATCCGGCGATACGGCGCCGGGCAACGGAGTAAAGAGGCGAAGGGGCGCGAGAAGCGATTGGCGCGCGTCGAGCGGCTGCGTCGGCCGCAGGAACAGGAGCGACTGGCGCTCGCGATGAATCCCGCCCTCAAGAGCGGCCGACTCGTACTCCAGATTGATCCGATGAACGTTGGCTATGAGGATGCGCGCGGCCACCGGACGACCCTCCTCGCGCTGCCTGAACTGCTCATTGAGCGGGGCGAGCGGGTCGCGATGCTCGGCCCGAACGGGAGTGGCAAGTCTACCTTCCTCAAGACGCTGGTGGGCGACATCCCGCCCATCACCGGGCGCTTTCAGTTCGGCACGAACGTCCTCGTTGGCTACTATGCCCAGTCGCACGAGGGACTGGACACGGAGATGACCGTCCTCGCGACCGTCCTCGCCGCGCGCCCAATGACTGAGGAGGCGGCGCGCACCTTTCTTGGACGCTTTTTGTTCGAGGAGGACGATGTCTTCAAGCAGGTCAGCGTTCTTTCCGGTGGGGAGCGTTCGCGACTCGCGCTTGCGGTGCTCACCTTGCAGCGCGCAAACTTCCTCATCCTGGACGAACCAACGAACCATCTCGACATTATCGCCCGTGAGGCGCTCGAAGAGGTGCTGGATGAGTACGACGGTACGATCCTCTTCGTTTCGCACGACCGCGCCTTTGTGGACGCGCTGGCAACGCAGGTCTGGATGATTGAGGGGAGTGAAGAAGATGCGCCCGCCCGGTTGCAATCGTATCTCGGCAACTACTCCGATATGCGCCGGACGCAGGAACGGCAACGTGTTACCGCCGAAGACCGCGCACCAGTAAAGAATGATGTAGCGCCGAAGAACGGGACGGCGCCGAAAGAGGCGACGGCAGCGCCGCCAGTCTCCCATGCGTTTCCCGAGGCGTCGGTCGCACCGCGCCCGGTAGACGAGCGGACGCTGCGGACGCGCCGCAAACTGCTCGCACAGGTCGAGGCACGGGTCGGCGCATTGGAGCAGGAACTGAACCGCCTCACGGACGCAATGAACGCCGCCGGTGGCGACGCGGCCCGCGTTACCGAACTTGCTATCGCCTACCAAAAGTCGCAGGACGAACTCGATAGCACCTACGCCCGCTGGGAATCGCTCGCAGCGGAATTGGATACGCTGACGGCGGGGATTACCTAACCCTCGCCCCTTCCGAACCTCAGCGTGGGAAGGGGCGTGAGCCTTCTTCGGGTCGGGGCATTATGAAGAAGGCTACAGCACTTCGATTGAGTCACCCCTTCCTCGCGGGAAGGGGCAAGGGGGTTAGGTTCTTCATGCCATATATCATCGGACTGACGGGGAATATTGCCTGCGGAAAGAGCACCGTGCGCGGGATGATCGCGGAGCATGGAGCGGCGACGCTCGACGCAGATGCGCTTGTCCACGATCTGTACATGCCGGGCGATCCGGTCTATCGCGCGGTCGTGGAGGCGTTCGGCGCAGAAATTCTCGGGATGGACGCAGAGATTGACCGGCGTGCTCTTGGCCGCAAGGTGTTTGGCGATCCCGCCGCGTTGGCCCGACTGGAAGGTCTGACACACCCGGCGGTGATCGAACGGACCTGGGCGTGGGTGGCAAGGCAAACGACGCCAGTCGTCGTCGTGGATGCCGTCAAGTTGATCGAGGCGGGCATCGCCGATAGGTGCGACGCGGTCTGGGTCGTCACCTGCCCGCTGGAGGAAGAACGACGGCGGTTGATGACCCGGCCTGGCATGAGCGCGGCGGAGGCGGATCGCCGCCTCGCTGCGCAAGCGCCCGAAGCAGCGAAGGTTGCCCGTGCCGCAGTCGTGATTGAGAACGGCGGCACGATGGACGCGACGCGCGCCCAGATTGATCGCGCCTGGGCGGCAATTCCACAATGAGCATGGTAGGCATAGGCTTCATCTTGCGATTTCTCGCGCGGACTGAAGCTTGCGCTACGGGATACCTTCGAGGAAACCCAGCACTTCCGCATTGAATCGCTCCGGCGCTTCCATGTTCGCCATGTGCCCAACGCCGGGGAGGACAATTTTCCGCGCATCCGTGATCTGGTCCGCGATGCGATTCGCGATGACGTGAAAGTCGAGAAGATTGCGTGCGCCAAGGATCACGAGGGTTGGGGCAGCGACATCGCGTAATCGCGCTGTCGCAGGCAGGTCAGATTTGTGTTGTGGATCGCGGTTGCCCCAATGCCAACCCGAATAGTCCGTAACCATCTTCCGAAGGCGCGCGGCGACCGCCGGTTGTTCATGTGCGGGAGCGAAGAGTGGGTGTGCGAGCCACTGTTCGTTCGCCGCGTGCCCGTCGGCGGTTCGGGCCGTCTGGCGCAGCGATTTCCACCGCGTGTTCCATTCCTCCGACCACGCATGGCCGCTGATTGCCGCATCCACGGCGATCAGCGCGCGCGTCTTCGCGGGGTACGCGAGAGCGAAGTCAATCGCGACTCTGCCACCGAGTGAAAGGCCGAGAATGGCGGCGCGCGCAATGCCCAGATGGTCGAGGAGCGCGGCGAGATCCGCTTCATGTGTGTAGGGGATTTCTCCAACCGATGCGGATTTCCCGAAGCCGCGCAGATCGTAGCGCAGGAGGCGGTAATGCTCCGCGAATGGCGCAAACTGGTCGTCCCACATGCGCATATCAAGCCCATGACCATGGATGAGGACAAGCGGCAGCCCAGAGCCAGACACTTCATAACAGAGTCGCGTGCCGTTGACCGCCGCGAAACCCTCCATCAATCCCTCCGATCGCTGATTCAGGCCGTGAAGGCGTCCCAGACAGCGCGCGAGATGTCCGCGAGAGTACGCGCGCCGGCGATCGGGTCGGCCATATTGCGGGACATGACGGCGACACCATATGGCCCGCCGGATTCCCCCGGCGCATAGACGATGCCGACATCGTTGCGGACACCGTGCAAACTGCCCGTTTTGTGCGCGATCTCGGTCTCTGCCGGGAGCAGGAGCGGCAGGATCGTATTGAACTTCTGTCGTTTGAGAATATCAATCATCGCATCGCATGCCGCGCGGGATGGGTCGTCGCCCTGGTATATGCGTGAGAGCAGCATTACCATGTCCTGTGGTGTGCTGACATCGTTGTCATCGCCGACGCCGAGCGCCCACCCGCTGCTGTTCCGCGCGCCGCTACGGAGGAGTTCGCGGTTCATCTCGTAGCCGTGTGCCGGGTTGTGCTCGTCCATCCCGACCATGTCGTAGAGGAGCGCGCGGATTGTCTGCGGGGTGTGCGTTTCAGTCATGCCGACCTCGGTCGCTGTCTGTTGGATAAACGCGCCACCGAGTAGATGATAGAGCATGTCGGTCGCCTGATTGTCCGAGACGGTAATCATCAGGGTGGCGAGGTCATGCACGGTTGGTTGAAGGCCGATATCGAGGTCCTGCAAGACGCCCGATCCCGCCGTGCGATGCGCTGCTTCGAGCGTCATGCGTTGCTGGAGGTCGAGCGCACCTGCCGCCGCTTTTCGGTAGAGAGCAAAGAGGATCGGTACCTTGACCGTACTGGCGGTTGGGAACCGCCGCTCAGCGTTTACGGCAATCTCACGTCCCGAACTGAAGTGCCGTGCATAGACACCTACCTCGATCCCTTCGCCGGTGATTACCGAGATCAGCGTGCGGATTTGCTCTTCCACGTTCGTCAGGTGTGTCACGGGGCGCTCCTCAATGAGTAGCGAGAACGAGAGTCCCGGGCGATGGGAGCGAGTCTCGTTACTCGTTACTCGCTACTCGCTACTCGTTACTTCCCCTATGCCCACGCGATGCCGAGGTTGATGCGCTCGTGCTCGCGGAGGATGCGATCGCGGTCCATATAGCGGCACAGCGTCTGCACAAAGGCGGCGTGACTCCACGTCAGTGGCGAGACAGAGAGCGGCGCGCCCGTCTCCGGGTGCAGTTGTTCGGCAAGGATGCCGCTGGTGAGGGCATGATCGGCGACCCAGTTCAGGAGTTGGAGCGGGCGTTCGAGATCGTCCATCGTACGCGCGGAGACAATGTACCACTCAGCGAGCCAGAGTGTACAGATGAACCACGGGTTGCCGGGCACCGTTTCGACATCATGCCGTACCTGATGATAGTAGTCGTCGTGGTACCGTGCAACGCCGCCCACCGCTGTCTTGACCCAGAGTTGCTCCTCGATTGCGCGCATCGTCGCGACAATTACAGGATCTTCCGGTGCGAACATCTCGAAGACAAAGAGGGCCGCCTGGCTCGCGTCGAGGGTCGAATCCTGCTTGAGCGTACCGCTGGCGTCGCGCGAAACCATTCGTACAAACCGCTCGCGGTCAGGATCAATCATGTAAGTGCGCACTGCCGCCTTCATCTCATCGGCGGCGGCGCGATAGGTCAGCGAGAGATCGCGCTCATTGAATAGATCGGTGAAGTTTGCCGCCGCCTGCAACCCGGCCCAGACGGTCGAGACGCCGAACGCCGTGACGCCGTACCGCTCTTCCCAGAGGTCATGCGAGGGTTGGGGCAGGCCCGTGTTCGGATCGCTGTACGAGAGCAGGAAATCCGCCGCTGTCTTGATGAGACCCCGATAGAGCGTGGCGACGAATTCGATGTCGCGTGCCTTCCGGTAGTGATGCCAGAGGCCGGCAATGACGAGTCCCGTGCTATCCTCCTGGATGGGTAATTGCATGCGCCCGGTCGCATCCGCCCACGGATGCCATGAGGAGGCGAGGCGACCGCGGGGCGTGTATTTGTGCAGGAAGTAACCGTTCTTCTCCATGATGCGCTGGCAAAACTCGTAGAAACGGCGGGAGAGATGGCTGTAGCCCGCGCTGTCGAGCGCCATGCTGACAAGCGTGCCATCGCGTGGCCAGACATACGAATAGGTGTCGGCGGAATCCTTCGTAATGTCGGAGTCGTTCGCCGCGACGATCGCGCCGCCCGCATCCGTCTGCGTGCGAATCGTGAGAAGCGACCGTTTATAAATGCGCTGTAGACGCTCTGGCAGATTGCCGAAGTCCGTCTCTTCCTTAGTAACCCACGAGCGCCAGAAATCCCGCGTCCGCGTAATAAAGGCTTCCGGCCCGCGGCGCACGGTCTCGGTATTGAGCGTCTCTACATCTTCGTGCGACATACCCGCGATCAGCCAATGGATGAAGACGCCGCTGCCGTTCGCGGGGATGTCGCTGTGATGCAGGGCGACCGTGCCATCAATTGCTCCCTGCGCGATCATATTGCGGCCGAGCACGCCATCCTCAGCATCGCGCCATGTCCCCTCCGCGCCGCGCAATTCCTTGACGCCTGTCGCCCATGAAGTAATGCCGGGGATACCATTCGCCGTGCCGCCCGCGAGGAAGTAGCGGTCGTCCTTATAGAAGATGAGCGCACTGGTGAACGGATCAAAGTAGACCGTGTCACCGACGCCGTTGCCGGAGATATGAAAGTCGTAGTGATAAAAGAGGCGCACTTCGCGCGGATACTCAGCATGATTCGTGACGTGAAACCGACGCACGAGGATCGGCCGGTTGAAGTCCACGGTATCCTGGCAGAAAAGCGTGACCCCGAGGCGCGGGTGGTGCATCGTCACCTCAGTGACGAGCGTGTCCGTACTGTAGTCCATCCGGCGCTGCCAATCGCGATCCGTGAACCAGGCAAACTGGCTATCCACCCAGATGCCGGTGCGGCACGGATAGCCCATCGTGTGATTTTCCTGCCCGACGTTTGGATAGTAGATGTCGCGGAGCTCATATGAAAGGTCGAAGCCGATGAGCAGTTCGCCATTCCCGATTGGCAAATCGCGCGGCATACGGAATCACCCTTTCCTCTGATGTATAACGCCTATTATCCTCTCAAGTCTGCGGCAGTCTAGCGAAGAAGTCAAGTACGTACGCGGGATTTCCCTATACCGCGATCCCGAGCACGAGAAGGAGGAGTTGGAAGGCGACAGCGGCGAGCAAGGAGCCGGACCGCAGACGAAACCATGCGATTGCGAATCCGACGGCAAGGCTGACAAGCACAAAAGAGGTGATGATCGTCACCGGATTCGCGACACCGCTCGCGAGAAAGGTGAGCGTGTTCGCGATTGCGAGCGCAACACCATAGAGTAAGCCGGTAAGAAACGTCGCCTTCGTCGGAGTCTGGCTGGAGAAGAGACCGCGTTGCAGATAGCCGACGAACATAACCGCCCCCACCGCCTTTGCAAAGAGTGCGACGAAGAGGTACGGAATCGCATAGAGCGCGGAGAACCCCCGCGCGATGATGTTGAGTACTACCGAAAAGAGGAGAATCACGATAAAAACGGCGATGACTGCTAATGATCCCATCACCCAGCCATCGCGTCGCTCGCCGCTCGCCCGCTGCTCCCAGAGTGCGAGGATGCTGATTGGGTGGAGTTCGGTGGGAGCATCGTGGAAGGCGACGCGCCAGTTGCGCAACAACAGGAACAGCCCGAAAAGACCGCCCACCGCGATCGATACAAAGTCAATCACCAGCCGCACCGTGCCACCGACGCCGCCGACGCGGCTGATCAGATCAACAATCGCGGGAATCAGCACCACGATCGCGTAGGGCACAAACGTCGTAATGAGCAATGTCTGGCGGCTGACAAAAAGCGGCGCTGGCTCCGGTTTCGCCTCCGCGCGCTCCGCCGCTTCGATGGCGTCAGTCTCGACGATGTTTGTCTCATAGGTCCCGGCCTGCATCTCCGCGATGGTGCGCGGAACGATGGGCACGCGGGAGCGATCGCTCACTTTGCGCGCGCCAGGGCGGGAGCGGACATTGGCGGGCGTGGTATCCATCTCGGGGGACGAGGTGGGCATCGTCGCGCTCGACTCCGGCAGCATATCGTCGTCCGGCCCGGGCTTCGTCTCCGGGTCGCCAATGGGCTCCGCGTCAGAACGCGCGGGCAGGGTAGGCAGGGAAGGAGCGAGATCGGCGAGGGGGGTACGCGTGGCATCGGCTTTGGCGCGGTCGCGGCGGGAAGACAACGAATGCTCCTTTATACGGTGTTCGCACGGTCGGCGAAAACAGGTTGCGATGGCGCGTCTACCGGGACCGACACGTCCACCGTGATCGCATCACTCATCGGCTGTGGGATTGGCTGACCTGCCAGCGCAAGCCCTTCGA
>JAABUY010002514.1_pt1 | contig 21593 bp, 19 predicted proteins | sample 5560271 | NCBI WGS metagenome assembly JAABUY01 (sample SAMN10711886, study PRJNA513374) | rock metagenome | isolation source: Antarctica rocks | place: Antarctica: Victoria Land, University Valley | reverse complement strand
ACCCGGGGCCCGCTTGGCGCGGGCTCGCAGGTGTTGACGGCGCGGTCGAACCGCAGCGCGGACGTCAGCCGGTGACCAGGATGGCCCGGAAATCGTTGACGTTGGTGCGGGTCGGACCCGTGGTGACGAGGTCGCCGAGCCCTGCGAAGAAGCCGTAGCCGTCGTTGTCGGCCAGCCGCTCACGGGCGTTCACTCCCACTGCGGCGGCACGGGCGAGGGCGTCGGGCGTCAGCAGCGCGCCGGCATTGTCCTCGGTGCCGTCGATACCGTCGGTGTCGCAGGCGATGGCGTGGACGCCGGGGTGCCGGTCGAGCGCCACCGCGAGCCCGAGCAGGAACTCCGCATTGCGGCCGCCCCGGCCGCCCCCGCGCAGCGTGACGGTGGTCTCCCCACCCGAGATCAGCACGCAGGGCGCGGCAACGGGCTGGCCGTGCGCGGCGCATTGGCGGGCGATGCCGCTCATCACCCGGGCCACTTCGGCGGCTTCCCCCTCGATGGCATTGCCGAGGATCAACGGCGTGACGCCCGCCGCGCGCGCCACCGCGGCTGCGGCATCCAGTGCGCCTTGCGGGGTCGCGATCATGACGGCGCGGGTCCGCGCGAAGACCGGGTCCCCCGCCTTTGGTGTTTCCGCCGCGGGATCGCCGAGCCAGCGCGCGATGGCGGGCGGCGGATCGATCCGGTACCGGTCCAACACGGCGCGGGCCTCGGCCAGGGTCGAGGGATCGGGCACCGTCGGGCCCGAGGCGATTACCGACGGATCGTCGCCCGGCACGTCCGAGATCATCAGCGTGAGGAGCGCGGCCGGCGCCGCCGCGGCCGCGAGGCGCCCGCCCTTGATGGCGCTCAAGTGTTTGCGCAGGCAGTTCATCTCGCCGATCCCGGCGCCGCTGCGCAGCAGGGCGCGGCTCACGGCCTGCTTGTCGGCGAGGCTCAAGCCGGGCGCCGGCAATGCCAGCAGGGCCGACCCGCCGCCCGAGATCAGACAGAGCACGAGGTCGTCGGGCCCGAGGCCGCGCACGAGGCCGAGCATGCGGGCGGCGGCCGCCTGACCGGCGGCGTCCGGCACCGGATGGCTCGCCTCCACCACCTCGATCCGCTCCAGCGGGCCGACACCGTGGCCGTAGCGCGTGACCACTAGCCCCGACAAGGGCCGGTCGGCGGGCCAATGTGCCACGACCGCCTGGGCCATGGCGGCCGCTGCCTTGCCGGCCCCGACCACGACCGTCCTGCCGGCCGGGGGAGCCGGAAGGTGCGGCGGCAGGCAGAGGGCGGGGGCCGCGGCGTCGACGCCAGCCTGGAACATCCGCAGCAGCAACTCGCGTTCAGGCATCGACATCGCAGGGCTCCCCCGGAGCGGTGACGTGCGTTCAGGCCGCAGCGGTGCCGCCCACGGATTCGCCGATCTCGTGGCAAGCCAACCTTTCGAGCACCCGCACCATCGCCGAGTGGTCCTGGGCCGCGCCGCCGGCTGCGGCGGCCGCGTTGAACAATTGCAGGCACGTCGCAGTATTGGGCAGGCTGACGCCGAGCGCCCGCGCTCCGGACAAGGCAAGATCCAGATCCTTCTGGTGGAGCGCGATCCGGAAGCCCGGCTCGAAGTTGCGCGCCACCATGCGCTCGCCATGCACCTCGAGGATGCGCGAGGCCGCGAACCCACCCATGAGGGCCTTGCGCACCCGGGCCGGATCGGCCCCGGCCCGCGAGGCGAAGAGCAGTGCTTCGCCCACGGCCTCGATGGTCAGGGCCACGATGATCTGGTTGGCCACCTTGGTGGTCTGCCCGTCGCCATTGGCGCCGACCAGCGTGACGTTCTTGCCCATGAGGTCGAACAGCGGCTTGACGCGGGCGAAGGCTCCGTCCGGACCCCCTACCATGATGGTGAGGCTCGCGGCCTTGGCGCCGACCTCTCCGCCCGACACGGGGGCATCGAGGTAGTCGCAGCCGAGGTGGCCGATGCGCGCCGCGAAATCCTTTGTTGCGATGGGCGAGATGGAACTCATGTCCACCACGGTCTTGCCGGGCGCGAGACCCTCCGCGACACCGCCCGACCCGAACAGCACGGCCTCGACGTCCGGCGTGTCGGGAACCATGGTGATGATGATCTCGGCCCTGGCCGCGACCTCGCGGGCGCTGCCGCAGGGCTCGGCACCTTGGTCGACGAGATCCTGGGGTACCGCGGAGCGGTTGTGGACGAACAGCCGGTGCCCGCCCGCGAGGAGGTGGCCCGCCATGGGTCGCCCCATGATGCCGAGGCCGATGAACCCGACGTCGCTCATGCGTTTGCTCCAAAGCCGGAGGGTGACGGAAAGGGGGAAGCCGACGCGGCGGAGGCGGCCCGGTAGGGCGCGAACCAGTCGAGCCCGGCTTCGGTGGCGGTGCGGGGCTTGTACTCGCAGCCGATCCAGCCGGTGTAGCCGAGGTCGTCGAGGCGGCCGAAGAGGTAAGGATAGTTGATCTCGCCCGTGCCCGGCTCGTGACGGCCGGGGTTGTCGGCAACCTGCAGATGGCCGATGCGGTGGAGGGCCGCCTCCATCGAGGGCATCAGGTCGCCCTGCATGACCTGGGTGTGGTAGATGTCGAACTGCAGCTGGAGGTTGTTGGAACCGACCTCGTCCATGATGTCGAGGGCTTGGCCGGTCCGGTTCACGAAGAAGCCCGGAACGTCGCGGGTGTTGACCGGCTCCAGCACGAGCGTGATGCCGGCGTCCGCCAGCACTGCGGCCGCGTGGCGCAGGTTGCCCACCAGCGTGCGGCGCGCCTCGGCGGCGTCGCCGTCCGGCGGCAGCACGCCGGCGAGGCAGTTCAGGCGCGGGCAGCCGAGCGCCGTGGCATAGACGACGGCCCGCTCCACGCCGGTCCGGAACTCGCCGACGCGGCCCGGGTGGCACGCGATGCCGCGTTCCCCGGCGTCCCAGTCGCCCGCCGGCAGGTTGTGCAGCACCAGGCCGAGCCTCTGGGAGCCGAGCGCATCGGCGAGTTGCCCCGCCTCGAACGCGTAGGGAAACAGGAACTCGACGGCCTCGAAACCCGCCCGGCGCGCCGCAGCGAAGCGCTCCAGGAACGGCAGTTCCGTGAACATCATGGTCAGGTTGGCGGCGAATCTGGGCATGGTCTCCTCGCTATTGCCGAGCTAGGTCCTGGCGGCGACCGCCCGTAGGACCTGCGCTGGACCGGGTCGGGGCAGGTGTCGCCGAAGCATGCTGACGGACGCGGCCGCCGCGTCAGCGTGCGAGGGCCGGCTCGGGCACCGGCGTGGCGGCCGGAGCCGCGAGATCCTGGCCTTTACGGATCGACAACGTCGGGTCGAGGCACAGGATGTCCTCGAATTCGTTCACGCTGTCGACCTCCGTCCCCATGGCGATGTTGGTGACGCGTTCCAGGATGAACTCGATGACCACCGGAACCCGGTGCTCCGCCATCAGCGCCTCGGCCCGCGCGAAGGCATCCTTGAACTCGTTGGGACTCTTGACCCGGATGGCCTTGCAGCCGAGCGCTTCAGCGGCCGCGACATGGTCGACCCCGTAGCCCCCGACCGCGTCCCCTTCCGGGGCGGCGTTGATGTTGTCGAAGGCGAGGCTCACCTCGAAATCCATCTCGAAACCGCGCTGCGCCTGACGGATCAACCCGAGGTAGGAATTGTTCACCACGACGTGGAGATAGGGCAGCTTGTGCTGCGCGCCGACCGCCAGTTCTTCCAGCATGAACTGGAAATCATAGTCGCCCGACAGGGCCACGATGCGGCGATGGGGATCGGCGGCGCGGACGCCGAGTGCGGCCGGCAGAGTCCAGCCGAGGGGCCCGGCCTGGCCGCAATTGATCCAGTTGCGCGGCTTGTAGACGTGCAGAAACTGCGCGCCGGCGATCTGTGACAGGCCGATCGTGGTGACGTAGCAGGTGTCCCGGTCCAGGATCTCGTTCATCTCCTGGTAGACGCGCTGGGGCTTCAGTGGAACGGCGTCGAAATGGGTGCGACGCAGCATGTTCCGCTTGCGGTGTTCGCAGGCGGCGGCCCAGCCCGCGCGATCGCGCAGGGTGCCGTCCCGCTTCATGTCGCGCGCCACCGCGACGAACATGGAGAGCGCGGCGCGGGCGTCGGACACGATGCCGAAATCGGGGCCGAACACCCGGCCGATCTGGGTCGGCTCGATGTCGACGTGCACGAAGGTGCGGCCCTTGGTGTAGACCTCGATCGATCCGGTGTGGCGGTTGGCCCAGCGGTTGCCGATGCCGAGCACGAAATCGGATTCGAGCAGGGTAGCGTTACCGTAGCGGTGGCTGGTCTGCAGCCCCACCATGCCGGCCATGAGGGGGTGGTCGTCCGGGATCGTGCCCCACCCCATCAGGGTCGGGATGACGGGCACGCCGGTGAGTTCGGCGAATTCGACCAGGAGGTCGCTTGCGTCGGCGTTGATGATGCCGCCGCCCGCCACGAGGAGCGGCCGCTCGGCCGCGTTCAGCATGGCCATCGCCTTCTCGGCCTGGCGGCGGGAGGCGGCCGGCTTGTGCAGCGGCAGGCTTTCGTAGGTGTCGTCGTCGAACTCGATGTCGGCCATCTGCACGTCGATCGGCATGTCGATCAGCACCGGCCCCGGCCGGCCGGAGCGCATGACGTGGAACGCCTGCTGGAACACCATGGGCACCAGGGCGGGCTCGCGCACCGTGACGGCCCATTTGGTCACGGGTTTGGCGATGGTCTCGATGTCGACGGCCTGGAAATCCTCCTTGTAGAGCTTGGCGCGCGGTGCCTGCCCCGTGATGCAGAGGATGGGGATGGAGTCGGCCAGGGCCGTATAAAGGCCGGTGATCATGTCGGTGCCGGCCGGGCCGGAGGTGCCGATGCAGACCCCGACGTTGCCCGACGCGGCGCGCGAATAGCCGTCCGCCATGTGGGACGCGCCCTCGACGTGCCGGGCCAGGATGTGACGGATGCTGCCGCGCCGCTTCAGTGCGGCGTAGAGCGGGTTGATGGCGGCACCCGGGACGCCGAACGCGACCGAGACCCCCTCGTGTTCCAGGACGCGGACTGCCGCGTCGATCGCCTTCATCCTGGCCATCGTCTGCTCCCTTGGATCGGTGTTCGTCTTGATCTGCCTCCAGCATCACGCGATTCGGGTCGAGATGCTACCCCGTCGGGGCTGTTTCCCGCATCGTGGAATTCCACATGAATTCTCCTTTCGAATCAAAGGGTTGCAAACGTTCGAAAACGGGAGTCGGCGACAGGAGGATCGGGAGGCCGACGCCGACCCTCCATCGAGCCGTCGGAATTGCGGCCGTTCCCGTCTTGCCCAAAACTGGTCCCGCATTGCGGAACGTCCGGGCCGACGTTAGAAGCCCGCTTGGAGATCCGCTTGCGAGCACCCCGAAAGACCTCATCCGGCACGACCGCATCAACCACGCGGGTTCGGCGCTCGGCCGCCGCGACACCGGAGCGCTCGGACCAGGTGCAATCCCTGGTCCGAGCCTTGGCGCTGGTGAACCGCCTCGCCGAAGCCGACGAGGGTGTTTCGCTGACCGAGTTGGCGCAGCAGGTGGGGCTGTCGCCCTCGACCGCGCATCGGCTTCTGACGACGCTGGAGCAGGAACGCTTCGTGCACTACGACGCCGAGCGGCGGCTTTGGTCGGTCGGCGTGCAGGCTTTCATGACCGGCAACGCCTTCCTGAAGACCCGTCAGCTCGTGGCGCTGGCGCGCCCGCACATGCGGGCTCTGATGGAGGACAGCGAGGAAACCGTGAACCTGGCCGTCGAGGACCAGTTCGCGGCCGTTTACCTTGCCCAGGTGGAGTGTCGGCAGATGATGCGGGCCTTCGCGCGCCCTGGCGGACGCGTGCCGCTCCATTGCTCGAGTGTCGGCAAGGCCCTGCTCTCGGCCATGCCGGACAGCCAGCTGTCCAAGGTCCTGCACCGGCAGGGACTTCCCCGCGTGACGGTCAAGACCATCAACACGACATCGGCGCTGCGCGAAGACCTGGCGCGGTCGCGCGAGCGCGGCTATGCGGTCGACGACGAGGAGCACGCGGTTGGATTGCGATGCATCGCGGCCGTGATCTTCAACGAGAACGCCGAGCCGATCGCGGCGGTGTCGCTGTCGGGGCCGATGGTGCGCATCCCCGACGAGCGAATCCCGCTCCTCGGCGAGAAGGTGCGGCTCAAGGCGGATGCGGTCACAGCGCAGTTCGGCGGAACGATCCCAAGCGGACGGACGCGAGGCTAAGCAGCATTGCGTGGCTTACGCCACGGTTGCGAAGCAGGCTCAGGCCGGGGCGGTGGCGCGCAGCTTGCGTTTGGGAGCAGCCTTCACGGGCGGCGGAGCCGCGGCGGCTGCGGCTCGGTCGGCTTCCTCCTTGGCGAGACGGAGTGCCTTCAGGCGCGCGGTCTTCAAGGTTTCGGCGTTCTTGGCCGAGCGGGCTTCCGTCAAGGCCTGATCGGCCTCGCTCTTGCGGCGTTCGGCCAGATGGAACTTGGACTCCGCCTTGGCGCGGGCATCGGCGGGTGCCTTGGAACCGAAACTCATGGGTGGAATCCTTCTTCTTTGATGGACGTCACGGCCTGACCGGTGGACGTCCGCCGCCGGACGCCGCGGCCCGGCTCGCCGCGCCCATCGGAGGCGCTCATTTTCAACCTGATCGACGGCCCGAGGTGACCGACCGCGGTCGAGACCCGTTACCCCCTGTCGATGGTCCCCGAACGGTGAGTTGGCGTGATATGACGTTCTGGAACCCGGACGGCTTGGGACCCAAGCTCGCACGATCTTATTCCAGGCATCCAAGCTGGATCCATTCATGACATAATGTCAAGGCGCGGCACAGGCCAATGCAGGGCGATCGGGTGAAACAGGGGGGTGAACCGCTCCGGGTTCGTCGGAGGCTCGTTTCATTGAGTCACGCCGCCATGGCGAGGGTCTCAATCTGATCATAATAGCGCGCTTCTGCCTCGGCGGGAGGGATGTTGCCGATGGGCTCGAGCAGCCGTCGGTGATTGAACCAGTCCGCCCATTCGAGGGCGGAGGAGGCTTGGGACCCGAGCCTGCGAAGCAGGTTGGGGAAGCCTCCGCCGGGGGCGAACTCGACGGCTTCGAGCGAGCGCCGCAGCCCTCGCCGCCGGATGACCTCGGTCTCATACCAACGGCGGGCTATCGTGACACGTTTACCCAATTGCGTGTCGCGATGGACTTTATCCTCTCTGGCTCAGCAATGAGGAAGTTCCACGCGTCGCAACAAGCATCCATGATGGATTCGTAGGTATCGTACAATCGATGTGCGAGCTTGTTGCGGCGAAGGAACTGCCACACGTTCTCGACCGGATTGAGCTCGGGAGCGTAAGCGGGCAGCTTCAACAGCGATATGTTGTCTGGAATGGTGAGGTCTTTGCTCGTGTGCCAGCCAGCGCCGTCCAGGATCAGCACCGCATGAGCGCCGGGCGTCACCGCCTTTTCGACCTCGGCCAAGTGGTGGTTCAGGCCCGCGGCGTTGGCTTGCGGCATCACCAGGCCCGCTCCGACGCCGCGCTCCGGGCAGATCGCCCCGTAGATGCAGGCGGAGATGTAGCGGGTGTCCTGAACGGCCCGTGGCCGCGTCCCTTGGCGGCCCTCCGCTGTCCACCCCACCAAGCTCCGCTTGGCGTGGCCCCCTGGCCAGCTTCGCCCAAACATAGGCGAGCGTGCCCTTCTGGCCGACCCGAGCCTCGTCTTGGAACCAGATCTCCAGCGGCTTGCAGCGCGCCGTCTCGGGGATCACGGCCGCGACGGCAGCAGCGAAGTTTTTTTAAAAGCCTCCTGGACCGCCTCGTCGCAGCGTGGGTGGCGTGGACGCACCGACAGGTGACGGAAGCCCCGTTCGTGCAGCAGATCCCCGATCGTGCGCTCCGCCATCACCACGCCGAACCGCCGCTCCACCACCAGCCTCAGGTCGACCCACCGCCAGCGCACGACACCGTCCACCGCCACGTCTGGACCCGCCTCGACGATCCGGTCGAACTCGGCCAGTTGCTCCGGACCCAGCAAACGGGCGCGCATCGGATTCGGGCGGTCCAGCAGGCCGGCCACGCCCTCGGCATTGTACCGATGCACCCAGTCGCGCAGCGTCTGCCGCTGCATCCCGGCAGCCTCCGCCGCATCGCCGCGACGACGCCCCTGCAGAACGGACGCGATCGCAAGACACCGCCGCGCCTGGCTCACGCTCTTGCTCGTCCGGGCCGCGCCTCGAAGGTCCTCGGCCGTCAACTCCGCCCGGAGGCCGACATGTCAACGCCAGGACACAGCAGTCAATCGTAAGCTTGGGTCAGGCCCACCGGACAGCACCGATACTCTCACAGTCGTAGCTGTCGCCGACGCTACCGACTGAGGGCTCGATGCCGGCTTCGGCCAGGCGTTCGGTGTAGCGGATCGAGACGTATTGCACGCCGCGGTCGCTGTGATGGACTAGGTTGCCGCCCCGGGTCGGGCGGCCCCGGCTATTCCTTGACAGCGCCAGTCATCGCCGAGACGTAATATTCCACGAAGAACGAATACAGGATCACGAGCGGGAGCGAGCCGACAAGCGCGCCCGCCATCAGCGAGCCCCATTTGTACACGTCGCCGTCCACGAATTCGGACACGATCGCGACCGGCACGGTCTTGTTCTGTGTCGAGGACAGAAAGGTCAGCGCGTAGATGAACTCGTTCCAGCACAGCGTCAGCGAGAAGATGCCGGCCGAGATCAGGCCCGGCACGGCGAGCGGCAGGATGATCTTCATCAGGATCTGCCAGCGGCTGGCCCCGTCGATCAGCGCGCATTCCTCGAGTTCGTAGGGGATCGTCTTGAAATACCCCATCAAGAGCCAGGTCGAGAAAGGGATCAGGATCGTCGGATAGGCGAGGATGAGCGCGAAGGGACTGTCGAACAGCCCATAGGCCTGGATGATGGTCGCGAGCGGAATGAACAGGATCGAGGGCGGCACCAGATAGGCGAGGAAAATCGCGGCGCCGACCCAGTTCGCCCCGCGGTATCGGATCCTGACGATCGCGTAGGAGGCAAGCACGCTCGCGAACAGGGAGACCGCGGTCGCCGCGACCGAGATGAACATCGTGTTCCACAGCCAGCGCGGATAGCTCGTCTCGAACAGGAGATTGTAGATGTGGTCGAATGTCGGATGAACGACGAAGAACGGATTGTAGGTGTCCATGTCGATGAGCTGATTGTTCGGCTTGATGGCCGTCAGGGCCATCCAGTAGAACGGGAACAGCAACACGACGATGATGATGCCGAGCGGCAGATAGGTCGTCACGATCTGCCGCGGGATGGATTCGAGATACGCCATTCCTTCGGAATGGTCATCCCGAGCCACAACAAGCCCCACCGCGCCTTTCGGGCCCGTGAGGGAGGCGACGGCCGATCTCGCGTCAGTCACTGGCCTCTCCGTGCTGCCATTTCCGGCGCTGCAGGCCGAACCAAGAGATCCCGATGGCGAGCATCAGGAACGGGATCATCGCGGTCGCGATCGCGGCGCCTTCGCCGAGCGTGCCGGACAGGATGCCGCGTTGATAGGACAACGTGGCCATCAGGTGCGTGGCGTTGACGGGACCGCCGCGCGTCATCGCCCAGATCAGCTGGAAGTCGGTGAAGGTGAACAGCACCGAAAACGTCATCACCACCGCGATGATCGGGGTGAGGAGCGGAAAGGTGATGCGGGTGAAGATCTGCCAGGGTGTGGCGCCGTCGATGACGGCCGCCTCATAGAGCGACGGCGAGACGGTCTGCAGCCCGGCCAGAAGCGTGATCGCCACGAACGGCACACCGCGCCAGATGTTGGCGAAGATGACGCAGGCGCGCGCCAAGGTCGCATCGCCGAGGAAATTGATGTTGTGATCGATCAGGCCGAGATGCCTGAGCGACCAGGAGATGATCGAGAATTGCGCATCGAAAATCCACCAGAACGCGATCGCGGACAGAACCGTCGGGACCACGAAAGGGATCAGCACGATCGACCGGATGAGGTTCTTGAACGGAATGCGACGGTTGAGAAGCAGGGCGAGGTAGAGCCCGACCCCAAATTTTATGGTCGAGGCGACGACCGTGTAGAGACAGGTATTGAACACCGACAGCCAGAAGACGCTGTCGTCCCACAGCCATTCGTAATTCTCGAGCCCCACGAAAACGCCGGTCCGGCCGATCCTGGCATTGGTGAAGGATAGCCAGATGCCCTTGATCAGCGGGTAGCCGAGAAACAGGATCAGGATGGCGGCAGTCGGCAGCATGAACCAGAAGCCGAGCCAGCCGCGATGCACCCGCAGCCTGTCCCACCAGGTGCGTCCCGGCAGGACCGCCGCTCGAGACGCGGGATTGAGAGCGAGTTCCGCCACGCAGGTCTCCGTTCGATCGCGACAGCGAACCCGGCACGAGTGGAAACCGGATCTGCTCTAAAAGTTCCTGAGGCCGACCCGGGAGACGGCACGCGGGCCACCTCCCGGCCGCCGCGTCAGGCGTTTCTGAAGATTCGTTGCGCCTGGCGCTCGCAATTCTGGATCGCGCCCTTCAAGTCCGAGCGGCCCGTGCAGTAGCCGGCGAACATGTCGACCACGACGAAGTCTGCCAGCACGGCCGCGATCTTCTCGCTGACGGGCGCAAGACCGCCGGCCGCCAAGGTGCGCTTTCCGGCCTCGGCGAAGACCGCGTTCTTCGGATCCGCCTTCCAGATCGGGTTGGTCGGATATTTCTCCAGCGGCTCCGTCAGATAGCCCTGGGCAGCCTCGAGCCATGGGTCGAAGTTATTGGCGTCCATCATGAAGGCCATGAACGCTTTGCAGGCATTCGGGACCTTCGTGTATTTGTAGGCGAGGATCGGGAACGCGAGCTGGAACTCCGTCGGCTTGCCGACCGGACCGACCGGGAACAGGGCGTGGTCCATGTCCTCGGCGATCTTCTTGTTGTCCCGCTTGGCGGCGGCGTAGATCGAGATGCCGTTCGCCGTCAGATAGAGTTCACCGGCCAGGAATGCCTTGTTGTTCGAGGAATCGTTCCAGGAGGCCGTGCCCGGAATGAAGGTCTCGTAGAGCGCCTTGACGTATTCGAGCGCCGTCGCGGTCTCGGGCGAGTTGATGATGATCTTCTCGTTCGCGTCGACCAGGTTGCCGCCATGCGTCCAGAGCGCCCAGTGGCACCAGGAATTGGCGTCGCCCGTCGAATGCCCGAGCGCGAATCCGGCCGGCGTGTTGTTCTTCTTCAGCCCCTTGCAGAGCTCGAGGAAGCCGGCCGTATCCGCCGGCACCTTGTCGAACCCGGCTTTCTTGACGGCCGCGATACGATAGTTGATGTAGCCGCCATTGAACGCGACCGGGATGGCGATCCAATTGCCCTTGATCTTGCCGTAGGCCTCGGCCGCCGGCACCCAGGGCCCGTACTTCTTGCCGAGATAGTCGGCGACATCGCCCACTTCGAGACATTTGTCGGGAAACAGGGCGGGAAACGAATACAGGCCCCACACCATGTCCGGGCCCTGCCCGGTATTCGCCGCCACCGACGCCTTCGGCTGGATGTCGTCGAAGGATTCGTTCGTGACCGTCACCTTGACGCCGGTCGCCTTCGTGAAGGCGTCGACGAGCTTCATGAAGGCTTCGTCCTCAGAAGGAACGAAACGCTTCCACCGCAGCAGCGAGAGGGAGGCGCCGGCTTCCGGCTTCCACTGCGCGTCCTGCGCCCATGCCTTGGCGAAGGCTGCGAGGTCTGCGCTTCCGGCGAGCCCAAGCGCGGCGGCGCCCTTGAGGATGGAACGGCGGTCATGTCCTGTCATGGCGTTGTCTCCCTGTCGAAAAGATGATGGCGGGGGCTTGGCGCCCCTCTTGCGATCCGGCCTTGGGCCGAGCCGCTTGAGCGTCGACGTCAAGCGGCTATGCGTTGGCCCGACTCGGCGTCGAAATAGTGGACGAGTTCCGGGTCCGGCTTGATGCGGATCGTCTCGCCTGGCTTCGGCAGGATCCGATCCCGGAAGACGCAGGTGAGTTCCTGGCCGCCGGCCTTGACGGCGAGCAGGGTCTCGGAGCCTGTCGGCTCCACCACGGACACCTCGACCGGCACCCCATCGGATGCGACGACGAAATGCTCCGGCCGGATTCCGAGCACCAACGGTCGCCCCTCCGAGGCGGCCGGGGCCCGCCCCACCGGCAGGACGAGGCCACCCTCGCTCGCGAAGCCGGCCGACCCGTTGCTCTGCACGCGGCCCGAAATGAAGTTCATGGCGGGCGAGCCGATGAAGCCGGCCACGAACTGGTTCGCCGGCCGGTCGTAGAGTTCGAGCGGGGCGCCGGCCTGTTCGACGATGCCGTCATGCATGACGACGATGCGGTCGGCCATCGTCATCGCCTCGATCTGGTCGTGCGTGACGTAGACGGTCGTGGTCTTCAGGCGCTGGTGCAATTCCTTGATCTCGGTCCGCATGGCCACGCGCAGCTTCGCGTCGAGATTCGAGAGCGGCTCGTCGAACAAGAACACCTGCGGGTCGCGCACGATGGCGCGCCCCATCGCGACGCGTTGGCGCTGGCCGCCCGAGAGCTGGCGCGGATAGCGCTCGAGCAGCGCGCCGAGCCCGAGAATGCCGGCGGCCTTCGCGACCCGTGCCTGGATCTCCGATTTCGGCGCCTTCCTGAGCTTCATGGAAAACGCCATGTTGTCGGCGACCGTCATGTGCGGGTAGAGCGCGTAGTTCTGGAACACCATCGCGATGTCGCGCTCTTTGGGCGGCACGTTGTTGACGACGCGGTCACCGATCCTGATCTCGCCAGCCGTGATGTTCTCGAGACCGGCCAGCATTCGCAGGAGCGTGGATTTCCCGCAGCCTGACGGGCCCACCAGAATGACGAATTCGCCATCCGCGATTTCGACCGAGACGCCGTGGATGACGCGCGTCTGCCCGAACGCCTTGTGCACATCGCGGATCGCGACCGACGCCATGAACTGTTCCCTCTCCGCGGTTTCTGGATCATGCCGAAACCTGTCGTTGCCCCTTGGCTAGCACAGAGCGGGGGCGGGACGGAAGCATGGACGCTCTCATGCCAGGGCGATGGGATAAAACAGGGGGGGTGACAAAAACGTTTGGGGCTGAATCCGTCGTGGTCCACTGATTCGGGTGGAGCGGTCGGCGATGGACAAGGCTTGTACGGAGGGCGGGGCGCTCGCGGAGTCGGTCGTTTTTCTGAAGAATTTCAGTGATCTTCCGGATCCGCGGCAGCGCGGCAAGGTGATGTATCGGCTGGACGAGATCCTGCTGCTGTGCCTGCTGTGCCTGCTGGCCGTGCTGGCGGGAGCCGAGACGATCGTCGACATCGCCCGCTTCGGCGAGAAGAAGCGCGAGCTTCTGCGCCGCTTCCGGCCGTTCGGGGACGGCACCCCGCCGCAAGCTTCCCATCCCTGCTTCGCAGGGGCGGGTCCCAAGCTTGCTTCGCCCTCTCACGACCACCTCGGCGACATCCTGGCGTCGCTCGATGCCGAAGCCTTCCAGCGCTGTTTCGTCGCCTGGGTCGGCTCGCTGACCGGCGTTGCCACCGATGTCATCGCCATCGACGGCAAGACCGTGCGTTCCTACCAGAAGAAAGGCGGCACGGCTCCCATCCACATGGTCTCGGCCTTCGCGGCACGCCAGCGTCTGGTGCTCGGCCAGGTCAAGGTGGCGAACAAAGCAACGAGATCACGCATCATCATCGACAGCCAACGTGAGATCGACGGCAAGATCGAGACGGAGACGAGGCTCTACATCACATCACTCGTGCTGTTGGCCAATGCCTTGGGGCCTATCGTCCGATCGCACTGGGCCGTCGAAAACAGCCTGCACTGGGTGATGGACATGATCTTTCGCGACGACGAGTGCCGCGTCAGGACCGATCACGCCCCAGCCAACTTCACCACACTCAAACACATGGCCATCAATCTCACCGGAAGGGCGCCAGGCAAGGATTCACTCCGCCTCAAACGCAAGGTCGCAGCATGGGACGACGACTTCCTCGCAAGCCTCATCGCCGCATGATTCCTTCACCCGATTCCCCTGCAGGCCAATGTCACGGGACGATGCTGAACCTCCAGGGACCTTGCCGTTTCGCCGTCCACGGTTCCAGTCGCGTTCGGCGCCACGCCATGCCGCCCCGGAACGGATATTCGAGGATCCGAGGGGCCACCCGCGCGTTGTGGACGAGGGCTGCGGCGCTTTCCATTACGAGGCCGCGAGCCCGCTCCAACGAAGGATCTTCCATGCGCGCCACCACGAAGCCGGCCCTCCTGGCTCTGGCTCTTTCGGCCGCGACGGCCTTCGGCACCGGGTCCGCCCTCGCGCAATCCGCAACGACACCGCCGACCACTTCCCCACAGGCCCCGACGCCCCAGGTTCCGGCCGACCCCGCCGCCCAGCAGATCGCGCTGACGCCCGCGATGGTGGATCAGTTCATTGCGGCCAAGAAGGATATCGACGCCGTTCTCGACAAGCTGCCCGACGGCACCGACCAGCCCGATCCCGCCACGGTGACCAAGCTCGACGCGGTGGCCAAGAAGTACAACTTCGTAGATTATAAACAGTACGGGACGACCGAGAACAACATCGGCATCGTCATGGCCGGCATCGATCCCGACACCAAGCAATACGTCGGCCCGGAGGCCGTCATCAAGAAGCAGATTGCCGATATCCAGGCCGACAAGCAGATCTCGGCCAAGGACAAGAAGGACACGGTGGACCAACTCAATGCCGCCCTGAGCACAGTACCGAAGCTGCAATTCCCCGACAACGTCGCAGCCGTGACGAAAAATTTCGACAAGCTGAACGAGGCCATGCCCCAGGATTGAACGGCCGTGGTTCACCCACGCCCGCCGGATCGGCATCGATCTGCCCGGTCCGGCGGGGCGAAGTTCTGAGCGGTCGACCCGCTCAGGGGATGTCGGCGACGTCGGCATTCGGCCGATCGAGGCCGGACGCCAGTTCCTCGTGCCATTCGCCTTGGCCGTCCTGGTAGGAAATGGCCTCGGTCTCGCCTGGCTGCGCCTGCTCGGCCGCTGCGCGCGCAGCTGCGTCATGAGCGGCGTCGCGCGTGCGGAACGTCTCGGAGAAGACGCCGTCGAGCCGATAGGCCCAGCCCCCGTCGTGCTGCACGACCTCGTAATGGATGTCAGTCATCGGCGGTCCTCCAGAACTCCGTTCACCGTAAGAACGAGCCGCGCCGCCGCGATGTTCCGGCCGCCCCACAGCCGCCGCGTTGGGCGGTTAGGGCCTTCGTCATTCTCCGGTCGATTGCCGCGATTCGAAGCAGTGATTGGCCATGAGTGCCTCGAGAGGCGCTCCCTTCCGAGCCTCGGCCACCCGCACCGCCGGACCCCAGCATGTTCCGCTTCTTCGAATCCATCGTGTCGCCAACGGGCCACGAGCCGACCGGGGGTCCGCCGATGGTCGAGCGCGCCCCCGTTCAGCCTCCGGAAGGCCTGGGGCGTTTCTACTGGCACTTCGTGACGCAGGCGAAGCCGCTCTTCGCGGCGCTGTTCGTGGCCGGCCTCTGCGTGGCGGTGCTCGACGCCTCGGTGCCCTGGTTCATCGGGCGGCTCGTGCGCGCCATCTCGACCACGCCGCGCGACCAGTTCCTCGACGACAACCGGACGCTGCTCGCCGCCATGGTGCTGGTCGTATTGCTGGTCCGCCCCGCCGCGATCGCATCCCAGAATCTCGTCTCCAATGCCGGGATCGTGGCCAACGTCACCAACATGGTGCGATGGCAGAGCCACCGGCATGTGGTGCGCCAGAGCTGGCCTTTCTTCCAGAACGATTTCGCGGGCCGTATCGCGTCGCGCGTCATGGATACGGGGCCTGCGGTGCGGCAGAGCGCCATCGCCGGCATCACGGCCATCTGGGGCATCACGGTCTACGGCCTCACCGCGCTGACGCTGCTCGGCCGGGTCGACGCCCGGCTGATGCTGCCGATCGTGCTCTGGTTCGCATCCTACGCGGTGCTGCTGCGCTTCGTCGTGCCGCGCCTGCGCGATCGCTCGAAGAACACGTCGGAGGCGAAGTCGCTCGTCGTGGGCCGCGTGGTCGACGGCTACACCAACATCCTGACCCTGAAGCTCTTCGCCCGCCTGGCGCACGAGGACCGCCATGTCCGGGACGTGTTCGACCAGCATACGCTGGCGTTTCGGCGACAGATGCGCATGCTGTCGGGCCTGTTCATGTCGCTGCAGGCCATGAACGCTCTAATGCTGGTGGGCGAGACGGCCCTGGCCGTGGCGGCGTGGCAGCAGGGCCGCGTCGACGTCGGCGTCGTGGCCATGGCGATCCCGCTCACTTGGCAGATCGCCTCTGCGGCGGGCTGGGTCGCCGTGCAGGTCACCGACATCTTCGAGAATGTCGGGACCATCCAGGAAGGCATGATGACCATCGCGCGGCCGATCGCGCTGCTCGACAGCGACGACGCGGCGGAACTCGCCGTGCCGCGCGGCGAGATCCGTTTCGAGGCCATCCGGTTCGGCTACGGAAGGGAAGCGGGATTGATCGACGGGTTGTCGGTCCGGATCCGGCCGGGTGAGAAGATCGGCCTCGTGGGCCGCTCGGGCGCCGGCAAGACCACGCTGGTCAACCTCCTGCTGCGCTTCCACGCGCTCGAAGGCGGTCGCATCCTGGTCGACGGCCAGGACATCGCCACCGTCACCCAGGAGAGCCTGCGAGGCGCCATCTCGGTGGTGACGCAGGACACGTCGCTGCTCCACCGCTCGATCCGCGAGAACATCGCCTTCGGGCGGCCCGATGCGCGCGAGGACGAGATCGTGGCGGCCGCGCAGCGCGCCCATGCTCACGAGTTCATCCTGGGCCTTGAGGACTGGCAGGGCCGTCGCGGCTACGACGCCCAGGTGGGCGAGCGGGGCGTGAAGCTGTCGGGCGGCCAGCGCCAGAGGGTCGCCATCGCGCGCGTTATCCTCAAGGACGCGCCGATCCTCGTGCTCGACGAAGCGACCTCGGCGCTCGACAGCGAGGTCGAGGCCGCCATCCAGGACAGCTTGTCCGAACTGATGGGCCGCAAGACCGTCATCGCCATCGCGCATCGCCTGTCCACCATCGCCCGCATGGACCGTCTGATCGTCATGGACCATGGACGCGTGATCGAGACGGGGTCCCACGCCGAGCTCCTGGCGCGGCGTGGGGTCTATGCCGACCTGTGGCACCGGCAGTCGGGCGGCTTCATCGAGGACGCGGCGTGAACAGCCTCGCGCCCGGGAAATCGGCCGGCGCCATGCGGGGACGACCGTGAACGAGCACCGCCAGCGGCCCAGATGGCGGGAACAAACACCGCATTCGGGCCTTCATTGGGCGAGACCGTGCGGCCCGATCCCACGAGACATCACCGCCATGCCAGAAGCTCCAGCCAAGCCGACGATGCCTTATTGGCACGTCTATGTCGACGGCGAGGGCGTGAGCCGGCAGGGGAAGTTCGAGCTCTCGATGTTCGAACTGAAAGGCATCAATCCCGAGGTCGCGCCGCAGTGGAACGACAAGATGGATCCGTCACCGGCCAATGTGACGTTCACGGTGCTGCCCGTCGGCTGGTTCGGGGATTGGCACGAGAACCCGAAGCCGCAGTGGATCGCCATCCTGAGCGGGCGATGGTTCGTCGAGACCATGGACGGCCACCGGGTCGAGATGGGACCGGGCGAGCTGATGATGGGCGAGGACCAGAACACGAAGGAGCGGGACGGCCGCAAGGGCCATACCTCGGGCACGGTCGGCGAGCAGCCCTGCACGATGATGGTCACGGGTCTCGACATCGCCCCCACGGTCGGCAGGCCCGGGCGGTTCCGGTAGATTTGCGGGCGAACCTATCGGATTGGCGATTGACGGACGGCGCCACGCGGGTCTCGGCGTTCGACAGGACCCTTCGGGGCGGTGCAACCGTTGCCGAGCGGGGTCGTTACCCTGCCGCGACCGGCAAACGACCGGTCGCCGTCGGGAACTGCAGCCATGGCGAGCGTCGTCCACAGATCCCCTGTCCTGACGGGACCCGGAAGCGCCAGGACCGCGGCCAAGGCCGAACATTCGATCTCCGCTCTGCGGAACGTCAACCGTTGCGCCGTGCGGCCCACCGATCTCATAGCCCATCAGGGCTATGCTGTGCTGGTGACCAACATCGACGGCCGCATCGACGACGCGGGCATCGAAGGCTTCTTTCTGCATCAGACGCGATTCCTGTCGCGTTTCAGAATCAGGATCAATGGTTCGGATCCTAAATTCATCTCGGCCAACGCAGTCGACCATCACTTCGTCACGGCCTATTACCTCGCGCCGACCCCGGCCGGCAACTCGGCCGGACCCAAGCACGACGAGTCCGGTGCCCAGGGTGGCGAGGTCGTCCAGAAAGCCATCGAGCTTCAGGTCAATTCATTCGCGGGCGACGGCCTGCATGTCGACATCATCCTCACCGACCACGCCATGCTCGAGACCGAGGTGACGCTGTCGCTCGACCTCATGGCGGACTTCTCCGACTTCAACGAGTGCCTGGCCGGCAAGCGCCAGCAAACCGGCGTGGTGGAACGTACATTCGAGGCCGGTCACAGCGGCGCTGGAACGCTGCATTTCAAATATCAGCATCCGAAGCTGGATCTGGCGACCGCCATCGCGCTCGGAGGTGCGGATGAGACCACCGATCTCGGGCACGCGCTGGAGCTCCGGGTGAAGCTGCAGCCGCACGCGCCCCGGATCATGTCGCTCGACCTGTCACCCTGGTTCGACGGCACGAGCTATAAGCCGCTCTATGGCCAAGACGGCGTCTTCTCGGACGACGCGCTGCCCACCAAGGCTCGTCGCGATTGGGCCGACGGCTGCATGAGGCTCGAACTCGCCAATCCGGCCGTGCAGGCCGCATGGGATCAGGCCGTATCGGATCTGGCATCGCTGCAGATTCTGGAAGGTCCCTCCTCCGAGCCCTTCATGATCACGGCCGGCATGCCGAACTACACCGGCCTCTTCGGACGGGACGGCTATCTCACGGCGCTGCAGACCGCGGGGCTCAACCCCGCGACGCTGCGTGGCGCACTCGAAGTCGTTAGCAAGTTCAACGCCGAGACCACCGACCATGAGCTCGATGCCGAGCCCGGCAAGGTGCTGCACCAGCGCCAGCTGGGACCGCTGGCCAAACTCGGCCTCTCCCCCTTCCTGCACTACTACGGCGACCAGTCGACGCCCGGCCTCTTCCTGCTCGCGGCCGCAACCGACCTCGCCCACACGGGCGACACCGACTTCTTCCTGTCGCTGAAGCCGAAGCTGCTGGGCACGCTCGATTGGATGAAGGGGAATGCCGACGCGCTCGGATTTTTCCCCTACCAGACGCGCTCGAAGCAGGGCGTCAAGAACCAGAGCTGGAAGGATTCCGGCGAGGCCGTGCTGTACCCCGACGGCACGGATGTCGCAGACCCCATCGCCATGGCGGATATTCAGGCGCTCTACTACGCCGGCAAGCAGGCCCTGGGCCTCGCCTTCGCGGTGGCGGGGGACCACGAACTGTCGCAACGGCTGCTCGGCGAGGCCGAGACGCTGAAGCGGCGCTTCAACGACAAGTTCTGGATGCCTGATGAACGCTTCTTCGCCATTGCGCTCGATCCCGACAAGAAGCAGGTCAAGACCATCGCGTCCGATCCAGGCGCCTGCTTGGCCTATGGCATCGCCGATCCCGATAAGGCCGTAGCGGTGGCGGAGCGGCTGATGGCCGAGGACATGTTCAGCGGCTGGGGCATCCGCACGCTGTCGAGCCAGCATCCGGCCTTCAACCCCTTCGCCTACCACCTCGGCACCGTGTGGCCATCGCCCAACGCCGTGACGGCTGCCGGGCTGAAGCGGTTCGGTTTCGACGACGAGATGTTCAGGGTCGCGGAGGGGCTTTTCGCGGCCAGCCAGGTGTTCACGCTCGACCGCTTGCCGGAAGTGTTCGGCGGACACGCCCGCGACGCCCGACACCCGCATCCGGGCCTCTACCCCGGTGCATGTTCGCCTCAAGCCTGGTCTTCGGGTGCTGTCATCCTCCTGGTCGACGCCATGCTGGGCCTGATGGCGCTGGCTCCCAAGAACACGCTCGTGGTCGACCCGGCCCTGCCCGAATGGCTCCCCGAGGTGACGGCCCGCCACATCCAGGTCGGGACGAAGCGCGCGGCGCTGCGCTTCAGCCGCCTCCCCTCGGGCCGCACCGAGGTCGAGGTACTCGACGCGGGCGGCCTCGTCATCGTCAGGCCGGATCTCGCAGGCCTGACCAGGGGACAGGACCGCGCGGCCGCGGCTTTCCGAGCGGCGCTCCGACCCGAACCGGCGACCTTGCTGGGCCACCCTTGAGACCTCGGCGCAGCATCCGGGCTCCGGACGCGACATCGTCGAGGGGTCGAAGTTAATGTTCCGGTCGGGATCAACTGCTGACGTCGCAGATTGACCGCCGACCCTGGAGATACGGCATGGCGAAGATCGCGGTCATCACGGGCGCCGGGGCGGGGGTGGGTCGCGCCACGGCCGACATGTTCGCGAAGGCCGGCTACGACGTCGCGCTCCTGTCCCGCGATCCCGACCGCCTCGAGCGGGCCGCCGACGAGGCGCGGCGGTTCGGGGTGCGCGCCTTGCCGATCCCGACCGATGTGGCCGATGCAGAGGCGGTCGAGGCTGCGGCCGATCGCGTCGAGCGGGACCTCGGGCCCATCGACGTATGGGTCAATGTCGCCATGGCGACCGTGTTCGCGCCGGTCTCGAAGCTGACCGCGGAGGAGGTGAAACGGGGCACCGAGGTCACCTATCTCGGTCAGGTGCACGGCATGATGTCGGCCCTGAAGCGCATGCGCACCCGCAATCGCGGCACCATCGTCAACGTCGGCTCGGCACGCATACCGTTCTGTCCCGCTGCAGTCGATCTACTGCGGCGCGAAGTTCGCCATCCGCGGTTTCACCGATTCGCTGCGTTCCGAGATCATCCACGACAAGCTCGATGTCCACCTCACCATGGTGGACCTGCCGGCCGTCAACACGCCGCAGTTCGATTGGGCGATGAACAAGATGGGCTTCAGGGCCCAGCCCGTGCCGCCGATCTACGAGCCGGAGGTGCCGGCCCGCGCCATCCTGTTCGCCGCCACGCATCGTCGCCGCGAGGTCTGGGTCGGCTTCCCCACCGTGAAGGCCATCTGGGCCAACCGCGTCGCGCCCGCCTGGATCGACAGATATTTGGCCAAGGCCGGCTATACCGGGCAGCTCACCGACACGCCGCTGCCGAAGGACGCTCCCGCCAACCTGTTCGCGCCCTTGCCGGGCGACTACGGCGCCCATGGCCGCTTCGATTCGCGCTCGAGGACCCGGGTCGTGTCCCGGCTGGTGGTGTAGCTGGACGGTAGCGGAGACGCCCTGCCGCGCGCCCTCCACAGCGCTGTAGCGGCAGGGCGTTTTCGCGGGGGTGGCCACCGGCGGTTGCCGGCTAGGATCGGGTTGCGAACACCAACCTGAACCGAGAGATCCACCGATGACCGACGAGATGATGAGCCTGCGCGGCCTTGTTGAGAAGAGCGCCGACGCGGATGTGTTGCGCGACATGATCGGCTTTGCGGCCGAGCGGCTGATGGAACTGGAGGTGGGCGCCCTCACG